>SESG01036502.1_pt1 | contig 12959 bp, 9 predicted proteins | sample 3171421 | NCBI WGS metagenome assembly SESG01 (sample SAMN10866946, study PRJNA518727) | freshwater metagenome | biome: subpolar coniferous forest; feature: holomictic lake; material: water; isolation source: holomictic Lake 227, 6 m and 8 m depth | place: Canada: near Kenora, Ontario | collected... | reverse complement strand
ATCCTTAGGCCTATCCAAAAAAACCCGATCTAATCCAACATCTGAACCATCTTTTTGGAGTTCCTGTTTTAAAATTAATTGCACATTCCATATTCAATCTGCAGGATTCGCCAAAAACAACTAATTTTGAAATTCACAAAAAAATAAAAATGTCAGGAAACAGCGGATCAATCAGAGCAGTCGTTTTTGCCCTTGGAAGCAATATTCTCATCACCATCATCAAATTTATCGTGTCAACACTTACACTAAGTGCCGGGATGATGGCCGAAGCTATTCACTCAGTAGCCGATTGCGGAAACCAGATTTTCCTGTTGATTGGAAACAAGCGCTCAAAGAAAAAACCCAATGAGATGCATCCGTTCGGATACGGAAAAGAGGAATATTTCTGGGGGTTCCTGGTTGCAGTACTGCTCTTTTTTGTAGGAGCAGCATTTTCAATCTACGAAGGCGTTCACAAGCTGTTTCAACCTTCCGAGCTTCAGAATATCAAGTGGTCTTTTATTGTACTGATTGTGTCCATTCTCATTGAAGGTAAATCATTTCACGTAGCTTACACCACTTTTGCCAAAACAAGGAAGGGAGCAGGAATGTACAAGGCACTTAAAGATGCAACAGACACCAATCTATTTGTGATTTTACTCGAAGATTCGGCGGCTTTGGCAGGTTTGACCATCGTCCTTTTATCAACCACACTGGCATGGTTTGTCCATCCGGTATTTGATGCCATTGGTTCGATAATGGTAGGAATCCTACTTGTAACCATTTCAATCTTCATGATCAATGAACTCAGAAAACTGATTATCGGGGAGAATATCTCAAAGGAATTGAGGGATGAGTTCCAACAGGTTGTTCAGTCGTATCCGGCCATTCACAAGGTCAATTCTATTTTTGCCATGATGATGGGCCAAGAAAAATTTGTTCTGCTGATTGATATCGACCTGAAGGATTCGGCAAAGGCCTCCTTTGTAGAAGATCAGTTGAGCTCAATAAAAAATGAACTGAACTTGAAGAACAAGGATATCCACTCCATATTTTTTGACATCAGGGATATGCAGAGAGAGAAACTGAGTTGAGAAGATAAAAGGGTGTGAGGGTGTGACTTCCGAAAACCGGAATCATAACGGCATAGGGATTTCCTATTTTATTGGAAGAACGATGGGAAGGTCGATCCAGGCCAGTCCTACATCACGGTTCATATGACTTTTGACTCCTTGTGGCAATACAACTTCATCGTTTCCGTCGTAAAATACTGCCAGTCGATTTCCTGATTTAACCACAGAAGGAAGTCCGATGATATGCCTTGACCATTTTGAACAGGATGAATCCAATACAACGGCTTTGTTGGCCGGATCCCAGTTATAAAGGTCTTTGGACCAGTAAACCCAAATTGCATCCGTATATTCCAGTTTATCTTTTAATCCAACATGGTTGGTAAATAAGAACCATGTTTTGGATGATTCCTCAAAATAAAGGGATGTATTTTCGATTTGCTCTTCAGGGGGCAACATCGGTTTGGCATCAATGGTCCAGGCACCATCCAGATTGTTTGTCCGGGCTAGACTGATGGTCCTCATTATTTTGGGTGAACCGGTGGAAGCAGAGAAGAACATCAGAAATTCCTTGTCTGTTTTGATGATATGGCCCGGACTGGTGGTAGCATCATAATAGGTGCCTTTTTTGGGTTCGAAAGGTGTAATATCATATCGCTTGACCCAGGGACCTTTAGGTGAATTGCTTTCAGCTTTCATGGTCAGGTAGGGGAATGCAGGAATAAAATCAGGCTTCTTTGTCACATTCGGGGTACCCAGATAAAACAGATGCCATTTTTCCCCATCAAAAAAGGTGGTGCCATAAGATGCTGATGCGCAGTCTTTTTGAGAACTTACACCAAAGTCGAGCGCAGGGCCTCTGGTTTCCCATTTGATCAGATCACTGCTCACAGCCAGGCAAGCAAGCCAGCCTTTCAGCCCTGCACCGTCATAATGCATGTAATAGGTGCCTTTGTATTCCCAAACCCAAACATCACGCATCCCCAAATAGTCGCAACTATCAGTACCTGCGCCATGTTTCAATACAACCCCGGAATCTTTTGCATCCAAACGGAATCTGACAGCTGGCCTCTTATCAGGATAATTATTTAATTCAGAAATCGCCCTAATCCGTGTACCAATTGGCTTGTCCGGATTTTTACCCGTTGACCACAAGGAAGGAGCAATCATCAAAAGAAGTACAACTAATTTCTGCATAATTCAGGTAATGAACTTGAAGCAATACGCTAATTAATGTTAATCGAATTTTAGTTTATTTCCCTTTTATTCCTCAATGGGATGATTTTTGATTTGGGTTTGGTCTCCCCTCTGCTTGTCATTCCCTACCAGCATTAAATTGATAATCAGCAACAACAAATTAGTCCAGCCTGATAGGTCAAATCTCCTCCCCTCCTATCTGACGGAGAATTTATAAATGCAGGTGTGGTTGTACACCTGGTCTGGATCCAGTTCAACAGTTGGAAATTTTGGTTGATTGGGCGAATTGGGAAAGTGCTGGGTTTCCAGACAAAATGCCGTTCTGTAATCATATTTAATACCCTTTTTTCCCACACGCTTTCCATCCAGAAAATTACCTGTATAAAATTGGATTCCGGGCTGATCTGTGAATACTTCCAATAGTCGGCCGCTCAGAGGTTCATACACAGAGGCAGCCAGTGAGTTCGTTGCATCAGGGCTCTTTTTGAGGACGAAATTGATGTCATAACCAAGTCCGTAATGAATTTGCTGATGGTCAGCGTTGATGCGATTGCCTATTGGCATTGACTTTCTGAAGTCAAACGGAGTATTTTCGACCGGCGTGAAATCACCGGTAGGGATTAACGTAGAATCAATCGGAGTAAAAAAATCGGCATTCAATGTGAGCTGATGATCCAGTATCGTCCCATTGCCAGCACCGTGCAGGTTGAAGAAGCTGTGGTTGGTCAGGTTGATGACCGTAGGTTTGTCACATTTGGCCTCGTACTGAATGATTAACTCGTTGTCGTTGGTTAATTTGTAGCTCATTTTTACAATTAATTCACCCGGAAAACCTTCATCCATATCGGGAGATACCAGTTTGAAATTCAATTCGCTGTTGTCTTTTTGTGTTGCATCCCAAACTTTACGGCAAAATCCGTTGATTCCGCCATGAAGATTGTTGACGCCATTGTTCTGCGCCAGTTTGTATTTGATGTCGCCCAATTGAAATTCACCATTGGCAATCCTGTTTCCATATCGTCCGATAGCGGCACCAAAGTAGGTTTCACTCCCTGTAAGATAACCGTCAATGCTATCGAACCCAAGAACAACATCTTCCATGAGACCTTTTCGATCCGGAACCATCCATGAAACGATGCGGGCACCATAATTGGTAACCGTCACTTCCACCCCTTTCAGGTTTTTCAGGACAAAGAGTTGAACCTGTTTTCCGTCAACCATCTTATTGAATGCCTGAGGATTGATTGTAGGAGGTACCGTTTTGCTGGTACAGGAGATGAGTAAGATTAAAAAAATTAGTGGCAATAAAATTGTTCTCATGATGGTATGGATGAATTGTGTGAGTATTAACCGGCAGGAAATTCCAATGATTCAAAAATATAAATTTATCCTTCAACTAAATTTCCAAATTTGATATTTTTAAACACCATTTAAATCATCTCTTTTTATAGACAGATTTAGTATGTTTGCGATTCCTGATTTTGGAGTCAAATCCTGATCAGTTAAAACCGTTCATAGAATCAGTTTCAACGAGATAAACCAATTCCAAGGATATGAAAAACCTGTTAGTTACGATGGCCTTTGCAGTGGTGATAGCCTCCTGTGCAAACGAAAAAAAAACGATCAAAGAGATGAATCCATTTGACGAAACCTACAGCACACCCTATGGTGTCCCTCCTTTCGATAAAATACTAAATAAACATTACTTGCCTGCATTCAAGGAAGGTATCAATCAACACAATAAGGAGATTGAACAAATTGTCAACAATACAGCAACTCCTAATTTTTCCAATACCGTTGAAGCCATGGACAAAAGCGGCGATTTGCTCGGCCGGGTTTCCTATGTCTTTTTCAATGTCAAGGAAGCCAATACGAACGACTCAATAGATAAAATTGCTGATGAGGTCGCTCCGTTACTTTCACAGCATTCGGATGCAGTCAACATGAATGAAAAGCTTTTCGCTCGTGTTCAGGTGATTGAAAAGCAAAAAGAACAACTTAATCTGAACAGGGAACAAAGCAGGTTATTGGAAGAAACCTACAAACGGTTTGTCCGTGGTGGTGCCAATCTGGCAATTGATAAAAAAGAAGAATTCAAGAAAATCAACACCGAACTCTCCCTGCTTGAACTCAAATTCGGAAACAATATGCTTGCTGAAACCAATAGTTTCAAAATGGTGATCGACAAAAAAGAAGATTTAGCCGGACTTCCTGAATCCGTGGTAGCAGCTGCAGCCGATGAGGCAAAAGCCAATAAAATGGATGGTAAATGGGTATTTACGCTTCAGAAACCCAGCTGGATTCCATTTTTAACCTATTCCGAAAAACGTGATTTACGCGAAAAATTGTACAAAGCCATGTACAATCGCAGTAACAACAACAACGAATCGGATAACAAATTGGTTATTAATAAAATAGTCAACCTCCGTCTGCAAAAAGCAAATCTATTGGGTTTTGAAAGTTGGGCCGCTTACGTTGTGGATGACTGCATGGCCAAAACGCCAAAAAATGTGTATGACCTGATTCAGAAGGTATGGGTACCCGGTCTTAAACGGGCCAAAGAAGAAGCCGGTGATATCCAGTCAATGATTGATCAAGAAGGTGGTAAATTCAAGCTGGCAAGTTGGGACTGGTGGTTTTATTCAGAAAAAGTCAGAAAAGCCAAATACGACCTGGATGAAGAACAGGTTCGTCCGTATTTTGAACTGAAGAATGTAAGAGATGGTGCGTTTGCGGTAGCAGGCAAACTATATGGCCTGACATTCAAACAAATACAAAATATGCCATTGTACCATCCTGAATGTCAGGTTTTCGAAGTAAAGGATCGTGATAGTTCCTTCGTTGGCATATTGTACATGGATTTCTTTCCGAGGGCTTCCAAAAAAGGAGGTGCCTGGATGAACAACTACAGGGATCAGTACCAGTTTACAGGAGAAAAAGACGTTCGCCCTGTTGTATCCAATACATTCAACTTCTCGAAACCGACCGGAGATCAACCGGCATTGCTGAATTTTGATGAGGTGGAAACCTTGTTTCATGAGTTTGGCCACGGCTTGCATGGTCTGCTTTCAAGATGTCATTACAAAACGCTTTCCGGAACGGCTGTCTCACGCGATTTTGTTGAACTGCCTTCTCAGGTCATGGAACACTGGGCTGTTGAACCTGAAGTTCTGAAAATGTATGCAAAGCATTACAAAACCGGGGAAGTAATTCCGCAGGTACTGGTCGACAAAATCATCAAAGCCGGGAAGTTCAACCAGGGATTTATCACCACTGAATTCTTGGCAGCAGCCATTCTGGATATGGATTACCACACCATCACCAAAGGTGGTGACATTGACGTGGAAAAATTTGAAAAAACATCTATGGAGAAGGCAGGATTGATACCTGAGATTATTCCCCGCTACCGTTCTACCTACTTCAACCACGTTTTCCCTGGCGGATATTCCAGTGGCTATTACAGTTATATCTGGGCCGCAGTGCTTGATGCGGATGCTTTTGAGGCTTTCCTTGAGAAAGGAAATATCTTCGACCAGGAAGTAGCCACCGCTTTCCGCAAAAACGTTTTGGAACGCGGAGGAACTGAGGAAGCAATGAAACTGTATGTGAATTTCAGGGGCAAAACCCCAGGAATTGAACCATTGCTGAGAAAGCGTGGTTTGAATTAACAGAAGATCATTGAAAGATGAAAATTTCTCAATGGCAAAGGATGCTGTCCGGATCATGAAAATATATTAACACAAAGGCCCCAAAGGATAACCACAAGGTCACATAGGAACAAACATTGATGATTGTTTCTTATGTGACCTTTGTGGTTTAATACTCATTTCAGACATGCTCCAAACTGCAAAATGTGGTTACAAAACATGGGAATGGAACCTTGCGGACTATTCTTCGTTACAGTAATGAATGACAGGTTGGTTATCAATATTAATTCATTGAAGAAGAGAGTTAAAATATCAGTCGTTTTTCTGTTGTTGGTATCTTTCGCCTGGCTTTTTGCCAACCAGGCGATGTACTCACATTCTCATCTGTTGATTGGTGGTCAGGTAATTACCCATTCTCATCCCTATTCAGCCCAAAAAGATTCCCATTCCCCATATCAGTCTCACCAACACCTGCCATCAGTCGCATTTTTCCTGGATTTAATTAGCAGTCTGAATGTTGATTCATCCGGATTTCCAGTCTCATTTCTTTTTGTACTTGGTATTCTGGCAATCGTTCCATTTTCCCGGACCAATTCTTACTACCCTGAATACAACGCTCCCGGAACAAGCCGCGCACCTCCCCGCGTACACTGAATGAACAGGCATTTTCACTGTATTTAGAGAATTTAGCAGTTGAACCAATTTTTCCTGAATTTGTTCAGCATTCCGTATCCCTGAATAGTCACCTCATTTTCAATCATCTTACTTCACCGGGAGCTTACAAATCCCGGAAGGTTATTTATCAATCTTTTTTTAACATGAGAATCTTTTTTTTGTTGGCATTCATGCTAATCCGCTTCTTATTGCAGGCCCAGGTCTCATTGAGTTTGCAGGATGCCCTTTCACTTGCAGTAAAAAACAATCCGTACTTCAAGACAGAAAAATACAACATTGAGATGGCCAAAACAACCATTACAACAGCTGGTTTGCATCAAAATCCATCCGTAAGTATCTCTTCCGCCATGATTCCCTCATCCAAATTTGATGCACCTGAATCAGGCTTTTTTTCTCCTGAGAACCGGCAGTTAAGTTTTCAGATTTCAAAGGTCTTTCAGGTTGGCGGCCAACTTAAATACAAAGTAGAGGCAGCCAAATCTGACTTAACCATAGCTCATACCAATCTGGATGAATATGAATGGAGTCTGCTTGGAGAGGTGGCGGGCAAATGGCTTGATGTCTGGTATGCAGATGAAAAACTAAAGCTGATCATGAAGGCAAGACTCAATTCGGATACGCTATTAAAAATCAATCAGATCAGATTAAAAGATCAGGTAATTACCACGACTGAATTTTCGAGGACTCAAATCAACGATGAACAGTACAACATCATGCAATTGACTGCATTTCAATCGCTTAAAAGCGAAAAAAACAATCTCGGCCTGATGCTTGCAATGAAGGATTCAATCATATTAGATCAAAAAGAGGAATGGTTTCCGGCCTATTTACCACAGAATTATGATTCACTCCTTCACATAGCACTTGAGAACAGAAAAGAGATTGAGGTAAGCAGAAATCTTTCTGACAAAGCAAAAATTAATGTTTTGCTACAAAAAGCCATTTCAAAACCACAACCGGAAATCGGAGTCAATTACAATCCGCAAAATAAGGTACCCTATCTGGGTCTTTTTGTGGCAGTCCCATTGCCTTTTTCAGACAGAAATCAGGGTGAAATTGCCCGAGCTAAGATCGCAGTCGATCAGGCTGCGTCACTGACCGATGCATACAGACTTCAGGTAACGAAAGAAGTCAGAAATGCCTGGGATGAGTATACAACCAACAAAAACAGCTGGGATAAATACAGGCAGTTGAACGAAAAATCTGAATCTGTTCTCAAAATTGTAAAAATGAGTTATTTGAAAGGTGGAACAACCATTCTGGATTACCTTGAAGCAGAAAAAACCTGGTTTGAAATGCAGAACCAATACAATGAAGCCAAATTCAACTACCGGAAATGCTATTTACAACTTCTGTTTACCTGTAACTACAAAAGTCACTAATCAATTATATAAAAATCAGACAATCTGCATTTTATGCGAATAATCCAGTTGTTACCCAAGAAAGTCCAAATATTAACCTGTTCTGTATCTTTGAAGATCATGAGAAAAATATTCACAACCGGCCTCCTTTTTGGCATTTTGCTGTCAGGCTGCAGCAACCACTCCGAAAAGAAAACGAATACACCAATTAATTCAGAACCAGAGCCTTTGGTGAAAGAAGATGGTAAATTCATCGAATTTCCAGCGAACAGCACAAAAACGGGGATCTTTAAATCTGAAATAGCAGCCAGCAAACAATTAACGCTAAGTTTTTCAGCACCGGCCAATGTGATTGGTCGGGTCCATTCCTCCGGAGGGACAGTTCAAAGCAAGATTATCCTGTTTGATTCGCCGGATCTGACAAATATCTATTCAACCTATCTGCAAAACATCACCTTGCTCAAAACTGCAAGAATCAATTTCGACAGGGTTTCGGATCTATTTAAAAACGGGGCTGCGACAGGCAAGGAATTCAACGATGCCTCTACCGAGATGCTGAACATCGAAACGGCGCTCGCCTCAAGTGAGGCACAACTCAGAGAGTCAGGTCTTCATCCTGAAAATATGAACAACGCACCCCTTGGTACGGTTTGGCTGATCTGTGATTTGCCTGAATCTGAATTAAACTCAATCAAAAAAGGACAAAAATACAACCTGCTTTTCCCCAGTTTTCCCAATGAAATATTTGTTGCCAACATCGATGTAATTGCCGATGTCATGAACAGCCAGACAAGAAAGATCAGGGTTCGGCTGTCATTGTCAGACAAACAAACAAAAATCAGACCCGGAATGTATGCGCAAGTCAATTTTGAAGTACCGCATGAAGGATTAATGGTACCCCGGAAATCGGTGATCAGTGCAAATGCCCGATATTATGTTTTCGTCAAAAAATGCACTTGCCTTTTCGAGCGCAGAGAAGTTGCCATTTCTTCCGAAACTGGTGATTATATTGAAATTGCAGGGGGGGTGAGTATTGGTGAAGAAGTCGTTTCTGAAAACGTCTATTTGTTGAAAGGTATTGACATGGGAATTTAATTGATTTTATAATGAGTAGTTCTATCACATTTATCATCAAGCACAGGGCTATTGTTCTGATTTTGGCATTGTTGATGTCAGGAGTTGGTGCCTGGACATGGTCCAAACTTGATATTGAAGCATATCCTGATATCAGTGACACGGAGGTTGGTGTAATTTCCCAACTCAACGGGTTGCCTGCCGAAGAAATGGAGCAGCAGGTTACAATCCCGGTCGAAAGGGCGCTAAATACAGTACCCGGAGTTATTTCAAAACGTTCCAAAACTATTTTTGGCCTTTCAATTGTCACACTCACATTCAACGATAAAACCAATATTTATCTTGCAAGGCAACTGGTTCTGGAGAAATTGAAAGATGCCGATATTCCCGATGGGGTATCACCGGTACTTACTCCAATGACCATGGCCATGGGCGAGATTTTCAGGTACGTCATTCAAGCACCGGATTCCTGTCCTATCACTTATCTCAGGGAGTTGCAGGACTATGTGATTGTTCCCAAACTTCTTCAGGCGGAAGGAGTGGTGGACGTTGCCAATTTTGGTGGCCTCGTAAGGCAATTTCAGGTTATTATCAATCCTTTAACGCTCGAAAAATACAATCTGAAATTTCAGGATGTCGCGGATGCCATTGCTGCCAACAACAAAAGCACCGGTGGGAATTATATCCGTATTGGCTCTTCCCAAATGAATATCAGGGGAATAGGAAGAATTAAAAAAGTAGAAGACATCGAAAACATCGTAGTCGAAAACCGCAACGGGGTTCCGATACTGATCAAAGACATTGCCTCCATTGAAATTGGAAACCTCCCTCCTTCCGGGATTCTTGGATATGTGAACAAAACGAATGGAACCTCCAAAAACATGGGCATAGAAGGGATCGTTCTGCTCAAAAAATTTGAGAATCCTTCGAAAACGATGCTGAATGTGTACGACAAGGTGGAAGAACTTAACCAGGTCATTCTGCCCAAAGGAATAAAAATTGAGACCTATTATGATCGCACCGAATTGGTTTCCCTGACTATTCATACCGTCGCCAAAACGCTGCTGGAAGGCATCCTAGTTGTACTGATTATCCTAACCATCCTGCTTGGTAACTGGAGGGCTGCAGTCATTTCTGCGCTGGCGATACCATTTTCACTGCTTTTTGCCTTCATCTGCATGTATCTGTATGGAATACCTGCGAATCTTTTGTCGTTGGGGGCCATTGACTTCGGTATCATCGTTGATGCTTCGGTGGTCATGGTCGAGGCAATTTTCAGAAATATAACCTATGCCTCCGATGCTGACCGAAAAAATGGGATTGATGGCATTGTGATCCGTTCCGCAAAGGAAGTACAAAAGCAGATCCTTTATACGGTATTGATTATCACCGTAGCACTATTGCCGATGTTCACCTTGCAAAGAGTGGAAGGCCGGCTTTTCTCGCCAATGGCATGGACGCTCTCCCTGGCCATCATCGGTTCCATGATTTATGCGTTGACAATGGTACCTGTTTTAGGATCCTTCCTATTTAAAACAAACTCTTCAGAGGGTAAAAACTACATTTGGGAGTTCATCGAGAAACTTTACAGTAAAATTCTATTGTGGGTATTGAAAGTTCCTAAAACGGTTCTGGCAAGTGCCTTAATTATTGTCACCATCGGAATTTTTTCGGGTGGCAAACTTGGTACAGAGTTCCTCCCGGAGTTGGACGAGGGTTGTATCTGGGTCAGGGTATTTTTGCCGGCAGGTATTTCCCTGGACGCTTCCAATCAGTATCCAGCAATTCTGAGAAAAGAGCTTTCAAATTATGACGAAGTTAAAGGAGTGCTCACTCAATTGGGAAGAAATGATGACGGAACTGATCCTTTTGGTCCGAACAGGGTCGAGGCAATGATCCAGCTCAAACAGCCCTATTCATCCTGGGAAAGCAAACTTACAAAAAAAGAGCTGGTGATGAAGATCAAAAAAAATCTGGAAAATCTGATTCCCGGTGCAACTTTTACCATTTCGCAACCCATTATCGACATGGTAACAGAAAATGCGACGGGATCATCCTCTGATCTTGCTATTTTTGTGACTGGAAGAAATTTGGATACGCTGAGGGTGTATGCAGAAAGAATATTAAAAATAACCAAGACGATCAATGGAGCATCTGAATCATCCATTGAACAAGAGAAGAAACAAACACAGCTTGACATAGAGATTGACAGAAACAAGGCAGCCCGTTACGGAGTAAATGTCGCTGATGTAAATGCGGTGCTTGAGATGGCCGTTGGCGGATTACCTGTCAGTTCTTTGTGGGAAGAAGAACGGAAGTTTGACATTATACTCCGTTTTTCAAAAGAAAGCAGGAAAACCCCTGAACAAATCGGGAAAATCATCATTCCAACAAAAACAGGATTGAGAATTCCCTTGTCTCAGGTTGCAAATATAAAACTATCAGAGGGCCAGACGATTATTGCCCGGGATGATGAGCAACGACAGATCACGGTTAAAACCAATATCAGGGGAAGAGATCAGGGCAGTTTTGCCGATGAAATAAACAATAAAATTATAGATCAAATCAAATTGCCATCAAATTATTACTACAGTCTTGGCGGACAATTCGAAAATCTACAGAGAGCCAGAGACCGGCTACTATTTATCATTCCGGTTACCTTGCTCCTCATTTTCTCCATCCTGCTTATATTATTCAGCTATGAAACAAAACACGTGCTGATTGTGATGGCCAATATTCCGTTCGCCATTGTTGGTGGAATCGCAGCACTTTTAATCAGAAATATAAATATCAGCATCTCTGCTGGAGTAGGTTTTGTTTCATTATCAGGAGTTTGCGTAATGGCAGGAGTCCTTTGGGTAAGTTACCTGAATAAATTATATGCACAACAAACCAGGTCATTGAAGGAACTCGTTTACGACGGTTCTGTGGTTCAGTTCAGACCCATATTTCTGGTGATGCTGATTGCAATCATCGGACTGATTCCGGCAGCACTGAATACAGGGGTTGGTTCTGATGTACAGAGACCTTTGGCTACCGTGATTGTCGGAGGATTAACCTCGTCCCTGTTACTGACAGCCTTCGTTACTCCTGCCTTGTATTACCTGTTGCACAGGAATAAAAAGGATGAGGGAAATAAAGTTACCTGATTAGGCACAGGTTTGTTTTCAATTGCATCCGCATTTACAGCCTGGAAGCAGAATCAGTTCGCAAAGATGGTATCATCCGGCTTTGATAGGTCCTTCCTTCCGCGTGAAGGCTTAAAGTTTTATTAAAATATTAGATTAATTTATTTATATACAATTACATGAATATTAAATACTTGAATATAATAGTCCATACATTTATTACCTTTGGATTCACAAAATTCAAACCAGATATCAAACAATGAAAAATCGAGTGATTGGCTTATTTATTACCGCAACCATGTTGATATCTATCACAGATTGCAAAACACAAAACAACAGGCAAATGATTGACAAGACAACTGTTCAGACGCTGGATACGCAGAAATATCTGGGCACCTGGTATGAAATAGGGAGGATTCAGAACACTTTTGAAAAAGATCTTGTTGGTGTTACTGCTACGTACTCGCTGCTGAAGAATGGCAAAATTGAAGTACTGAATCAGGGCTATTACAAAACGATTGATGGCAAATTGAGCAAAGCCGTTGGTAAAGCCAAACTGACAGATCAACCCGGAAAGTTGAAAGTTGCTTTCTTCCTTTTTTTCTATGCAGATTACAATGTAATGGAATTGGATCAGGAAGATTACCAATGGGCACTTGTGGGAAGTTCGACTCCGGGCTATTTATGGATACTTGCCAGAAAATCTTCCATCCCGGATGAGTTGTATCAGGAAATACTGAAGAAAGCAGAAAAGAGAGGATATGACACTACCCTGATTTACAAGGTTCCGCAAAAAATGTTAGTCAATAATTGAAAATGAAGCGCTTT
>SESG01007579.1_pt1 | contig 12982 bp, 6 predicted proteins | sample 3171421 | NCBI WGS metagenome assembly SESG01 (sample SAMN10866946, study PRJNA518727) | freshwater metagenome | biome: subpolar coniferous forest; feature: holomictic lake; material: water; isolation source: holomictic Lake 227, 6 m and 8 m depth | place: Canada: near Kenora, Ontario | collected... | reverse complement strand
CATGGACTCGATGGACCTGGAGCGTGAGAAGGGCATCACCATCAAAGCCAAGAACGCCGCCTTCAAGTACAAGGACTACCACATCAACATTGTGGACACTCCCGGCCACGCGGACTTCGGCGGCGAGGTCGAACGCATCATGAACATGATCGACGGCGTGCTGCTGGTGGTGGATGCCACGGACGGCCCGCAGGCGCAAACGCGCTTTGTGCTGCGCAAGGCGCTCGAAGCGGGAGCCAAGCCGATCGTCGTCATCAACAAGATCGACCGCGAGAATTCCGATCCGCACCGGGTGCTGAACGAAGTGTGGGACCTGTTCGTCTCCCTGCACGCCACCGACGAGCAGATGGATTTCCCGGTGATTTATGCGAGCGCCAAGGATGGCTACGCCAAGACGGATATCACCCACGTCACCGGCACGATGGAGCCGCTCTTCGCGGCCATCATCACCCACATTCCGCCGCCGCGCGCGCACGCGGGCGAGGGGTTCCGGCTGCTGGCCGCCAACCTGGATTATTCCGACTACCTGGGCCGAATTGCCTTCGGCAAGATTTACAGCGGCAAGGTCAAAGTGGGCGACACGTCCGTTTGCATCCACGGCGACGGGCGCAAGAGCACGGCGAAGATCACGGCCATATTCCATTTCGAGGGCCTGAAGCGAATTGAAGTGCCCGAGGCACACGCGGGCGACGTGGTCGGCCTGACGGGGTTCGAGGATGTTTTCATCGGTGAGACGATCACCGATTCAGTAGATCGGGTGCCGCTTCCGTTCGTGCCGATTGACCCGCCGACGATTCAGATGCAGTTCGCGGTCAACGATAGCCCCCTCGCAGGGATCGACGGCCAGCTTGTTACCGCCCGCCACATTTGGGAGCGGTTGGTGAAGGAAATCCGCACGAATGTCGCGCTGCGCGTCGAGCAAACGGACGCGCCGAACATTTTCAACGTGTGTGGCCGCGGCGAGATGCAAATCGCCATTCTCGTCGAGCAGATGCGCCGGGAAGGCCACGAGGTGCTGGTGTCGCGTCCCGAGGTGATTTACCGCAAGGACGACAAGGGGAACCTGCTGGAGCCGATTGAGCAACTGTTCCTGGAAATACCCAAGGACGCCATGGGCGTGGTATTGGAGAATCTCGCCGGCCGCAAAGGCGAGATTACCGCCATGAACCACCACGGGGACCAGGTTAGCATCGAAGCAGTGATCCCAACCCGCGGGCTAATCGGCTTCGAGACCGACCTCGTGAACCAGACGCGCGGACTCGGAGTGATGAGCCATCTCTTCCACGAGTATGGCCCGGATCGGGGTGATATCGCCGCGCGCAAGAACGGCTCGCTCGTCAGCATGGAGAGCGGATTAGCGATGTCCTACGCGCTGAATATGATCCAGGAACGCGGCCGTTTGATGGTCGAGCCGGGTGATGCGGTTTACGCCGGCATGATTGTCGGCGAAAACGCGCGCGAAAACGACATCCCCGTCAATCCCTGTAAAGCAAAGAAGCTGACCAACATGCGCTCGCAGGGTGATGGCAAAGGCATTCAGCTTAATCCGCCGCTCAAGATGTCGCTGGAACGCGCCCTGGAGTACATCGGGCCGGATGAATACGTCGAAGCGACCCCCAAGAACCTTCGCCTGCGTAAGAAGATCCTCGATGAGGTCCAACGCAAGCGGGCCGCGCAAAGCCGCACGGCAAAAGTGGTGGCCGAATAAATGCTGGCGCCCGCTGCCAGGTCGGCAGCGGGCGGCTAATCCGTGGCACCCGGTTAGGGGGCAACGCCCGTGCCCTCGCAGGTCGGGCAGGCGACTGGGGCGTGGCGGATCAGGTGGTAAATGTAGTCTTTGAGCTTGGCGCGGCGCATCTTGAGCTCCTCGATTTCCTGATCCGTAGCGAAGTCGATTTCCTCCTCGATGCGATAGATTTCGTCGTCCAGCCGGTGATACTCGTCGAAGATATTCCGGAAGTGGTCGTCAGACCCCTTGAGTCGCCGGATAATCTCACGATGTTCCGGAAACTCGCGCAGGATGGGATGATGAAGGTCCATGGGAGTAGTCTCCTGTTGTTAAGTTTTCTAACCTTGTTTGTTCGACTGCACCGCGAAGGAGGGTGGGCTGCCTGGCGCATGCCAGCCCTCGCGTTGGAGAAGACAACCGAACCGGTGGCCCGATGGGCCTGCCGCTCTGCCGTTGGGATAGGCTCTCAAGCAACCGGTTGTTTCGCGTTTCTTCAGTTCCATTCGCGGACTCGCCGCATTGGGCGGCACAGGGTCAACGGTAACCGAGAATTGGCCGCAGTAAAGTTTTTCTTTACGCCTCGGCTGTTTTTTTTCCTGTCGAACGACCCGCAAACTCCATGCCTATCAGGCAGACATCATCCTCGAAGCGGTGGTCCGCCGCGTAGCGCTTGATCTCCGCCAGGAGATCATCGAATAGCTGTGGCACCGGGAGCTGCGTGCGCCGCTGCACCCCGGCGATCAGCATCGCCTGGGAATAAAGCTCGTCGTTGCGGTCCTGGACTTCGTAGAGGCCGTCCGTGAACAGCATGACCACATCTTGCGGGCTGAGCTTCACCTCGGAGGTCCGGTAAGCCGCGTCCTCGAAAAGCCCCAGCACCGGCTGGCTTTGGCCTCCGGCATTGGTTAAGGGCTCGACCTGTCCGGTGCTGCGCCGAAGAAGCAGCGGTTTGGGGTGGCCAGCGTTCGCATACCGCACCGTGCCGGTCGTCCAGTCCGCCACCAAGTAGAACGCGGTGGTGAGCATCGGTGTGCCGGTGTGCTTGAGGATGGCATGGAGATCGGAGTTCAGCTTGCTCAAGAAGTGGCCGGGATTTGTGGCCAGCGGTTTGAGTTCTTCCGCCAGCGCGCGGATCATGGCGGTCACCAGCGCGGAGCGCACGCCGTGCCCGGCGACGTCGCAGATAAACACGCCCGCCTCGTTCTCGGAAAGCGCGGAGACGGCGAAGAAGTCGCCCCCCACCGTGCCTGCCGGGAGATACCGGTGCGTGAATTGAAAGGCGCTGTCGGACGGCGGAGCCGAGCGCGGGAAAGTCGGATACTGCTGCGGCAGCATCGTGAGTTGGATTTCGCGCGCCATCTTCAGGTCGTCTTCCATCTGGGTGTTCCGGGCGCGGAGTTCCTTGCGGCTTTGGGCCAGCAGGGCATTGACCCGCCGGATCTTCTCATCGGCCAGCCGTTGCTGGGTGATGTCCCAGAAGATGCCTTGCAGACCCAGCAGCGATCCGTCGGCCCCATAAAGCGGCGTCTTGACCACCTGCACATAAATCTTATCGCGTCCGGGCGGATGGTGTTCCTCCACCGTGTCATAAGGCTTCCCGGTTTCCATCACCCGCCGGTCGTCGCGCTGGTACTTCTCCGCCAGTTCGCGCGGGAAGAAGTCGAAGTCCGTCTTGCCCAGAATCTCCTCCAGGGACCGGCCCAGGATCTTGCAGAACTGGTGATTGCCGAAAGTGAAGCCTCCCTGCAAATCCTTGCGAAAGATATTCTGCGGCAGCGTCTCGACCAGCGAATGGTAGAGCGCCTCGGAATTACGCAGGTCCTCCTCCACCTGCCGGCGCTGCGTAATGTCCTCGACCGTGCCTTCGTAGTAGAGCAGGCGGCACTGCGCGTCGCGAACAGCCCGGCAGTTCTCCGAGATCCAGATCACCGTGCCGTCCTTGCGGTAGATGGGAGATTCAAACCCCGTCAGGGTGTCGTGCTCCTGCATGACGCGAACAAACTTCTCGCGCCGGCCTTCCTCCACGTAAAGGCGCCGGCCAATGTCGGTGAGGCCGTGGATCAATTCTTCCGGCGACGCATAGCCATAAATACGGGCCAGCGCGGCGTTGGCCATCAGGTAGCGGCCTTCCGGGGTCGTCTGGAAAATCCCTTCCACCAGATGATCGAAGAGACTGTGGTATCTCTCCTCGGCCTCCAGCAGAGCGAGGTCCATGCGGTGCCGCTCGATGGCGTAGCGAACCGAACGTTCCAGCCAGGCCGGCGTGAGCTGGCTCTTGATCAGGTAATCCTGGGCCCCGGCATGCATCGCTTCCAGCGCCACGATCTCCTCATCGCTATCCCCGACCGCGATGATGGGAACGTGCGGGGCCTGGGCTTTGGTCAGGAGTATGTTGGCGAGCCCGGCGCCATCCGGCACGTAGATATCGAGCAGCACGGCATCGCAAGCGTTCGCCTTCAAATCCAAGAAACCGGCGTACAAGTCGGCTGCCGGCCGCATCTCAGCCGTGAGATTCCGAGCCTGGCCCAGCATCTCGCCCACATAGCGGGCGAAACCGGGGTCATGCTCGATCAGCAAAATCTTCAACTTCTCCTGCGGCATACCTGTTCATCCTGGTCGGACATCCACTCAATGCTCTACAGCGCATAGAATCGCAGCATTGCCTCGCGCTCGCAAGCCGTTTGGCCCGATTGGATAACGCCCTGGGTTTGCAGGGCCAAGGTTAGCGTTGCATTCGGGGGGAGCCTGCTCAAAACTAGGGGCCCTTAATTCGGCACCCGAGCAACACGGATACAGCATGGATACCAGGATCATCGGCAAGGGCGAACGACGGGTAGATGCCCTCGGCAAAGTGACCGGGCGGGCGAAGTTCGCCGCTGACTACAACGCCGGCCACCAGCTCTATGGCAAGGTCCTTCGTTCCGAATACCCCCACGCTCGCATCCGGCGGATTGACACGGCCAAAGCCAAACAGCTTGAGGGCGTCCAGGCAGTGCTCACGGCGCAGGATATTCCCGGCGAGAAGGTCATCGGCATCGTGGTGAAGAATCAGGCGATCCTGGCCGTGGACAAGGTCCGCTACCTGGGAGACGGCGTGGCGCTGGTGGCCGCCAGCACAGGGGAAATCGCCGAGGCCGCCCTAAAGCTGATCAAAGTGGAGTATGAGCCGCTGCCGGTGGTTTCCGACCCGGAAGCCGCGCTGGCGCCGGATGCCCCCAAGATTCACGGCGCGGACAACACGTTCGTACACCACAAGGTGCGCAAGGGCGACTTGGAGCAGGGGTTCGCCCAAGCGGATTTCATCATCGAGCGCAGGTTTCGCACGCCGTGCATCGAGCATTCCTACCTGGAGCCGGAAGCGGTGCTGGCCGAACCGGCGGAGCACGGCGGGGTGCTGGTCACCGGGAGCGTGCAGAACCTCTTTTCCACCCGGCGATCGCTGGCGGCGGCGCTGCAGTTGGATCTCAACCGCGTGGAGATGGTTCAGGCGACCCTGGGCGGCTCGTTTGGCGGCAAGGATGAGGTCATGACCTCGCTGTGCTGCCGCGCCGCGCTGCTCGCCCTGGCCACCGGCAAACCGGTGAAGATGGTCAACTCGCGCGAGGAATCCATGCTGGAATCTTACAAGCGGCATCCCTACGTGCTCTACTACAAGTGGGGCGCGAAGAGGGACGGGTCGATCACGGCGATGGAGATCAAGTGCATTGCTGACGGGGGCGCCTACGCCTCGATGAGCCCCTTCGTGACCTGGCGCTCAGTGGTGCAGGCGACCGGGCCCTATCACTGCGAGAACGTCAAAACCGACGTCTTCGCGGTCTATACGAATAACAACTACACCGGCGCCATGCGCGGATTTGGTTCGCCGCAGGTGAATTTCGCCATCGAGTCCATGATGGACGAGCTGGGGGAGAAGGTGGGCAAGGATCCGCTGGAGATTCGTCTGCAGAACGGCTTCCAAGACGGCGCGGAGACGGCTACCGGCCAACGGCTGACCCACAAGGTTAGCCTGGCCGAAGTGCTGACGAAAGCAGCCGGCGCAGCCGACTTCCAGGCGAAGTGGAAGCAGTATCGCACAGCGCCGCCGGCGCCGAGGAAAACAGGCATTGGGCTGGCGTGTAGTTACCGCGGCGTATCGCTGGGCGCGGAGGGCGTGGACGCGGCGGGGGCGATTGTCGCCGTGCAGACCGACGGCAGCGTGATCGTTTCCTCGGGCATCACCGACATGGGGCAGGGGGCGCAGACGCAGATGTCGCAGATCACGGCCGAGGTGCTCGGCATCTCCATGGACCGCATCCGATTCCTCAACACCAACACCAGCCGGGTGCCTGATTCCGGGCCGACCGTGGCGTCGCGGGGGACCATTATGGGCGGCTCGGCGGCGAAGAAAGCGGCGGAGATTGTCCGGGCGACTCTGCTTGCAGTCGGCGCCGAGTTGGTGAAAGTCGCGGCGGAAAAGTGCGAGCTCGCGAATAATTGCCTGGTGGAGTGCGGGAGCGGCAAGCGCCTGGCGTCCTTCACCGAGCTTGCAGCCGAGTGCTTCCGGCGGGGCAAGCCCATGTACGCTTTGGGCTGGCACCAGGCGCCGCCCACCTCCTGGCACGAGCACGAGGGCAAAGGCGAGGCGTACTTTACGTTCGTCTATGGCGCGAACGTGGCCGAAGTGGAGGTGGATACCGAAACGGGCAAAGTGGATGTCCTGTCCTTTGTCTCCTGCCACGACGTCGGGAAGGCGATCAATCGCAACGCCGTGCTGGGCCAGATCTACGGGGGCGTGGCGATGGGTCTTGGCTACGGGCTGCTGGAAGAGTTCGACTACGAGGAGGCGGTGCCGAAGCAGCTCAACTTCGACGAATACCTGATCCCGACCGCGATGGACGTGCCGAATATCACGGGCATCATCGTGGAGAATCCGGACGCCGCCGGACCGTTCGGGGCCAAGTCCGTGGGCGAGCCGACCAACGAACTGGCCGCGCCCGCTATCGTCAACGCCATCCACAACGCCACCGGCAGGCGCCTCTGCGAAATCCCGGCCACGCTCGAACGGGTGCTGCTCGGCCACAAACTGACCCGTAAAGGCGAGCGCGGTTCGGCGCGAAAGGACGTGCTGGCGGGGGATTCCTGCAAACTCGGGCGGGGTGACCAATGAAAGCCTTTGAATACATCGCCGTCCAGACCATCGCCGAGGCGTGCGGCGTGCTGGCCGAGTACGGGGCGGAGGCGTGCGTCCTGGCCGGGGGAACGGATTTGCTGATCGAATGGCGGCGTGCCTCAAAGCAGGTTCCGAGAGCGGTGCTCGACATATCCCGGGTCACTGAACTGGGCGGGATCACCGAGTCGGACGGCAGCATTACCCTCAGGCCACTGGCAACTCACAGCCGCCTGATGCACTCGGAGGTGTTGCGGAAGTTCGCCCCGTTGCTGGGCGCCGCCGCGGCGGCCATCGGGTCGCCCCAGATCAGGGCGCGCGGCACGGTCGGCGGCAATATTATGAATGCCGCCGCGTGCGCCGATACGGTCCCGCCGCTCGTTGCGCTGGGAGCGACGGTGATGCTGCAGTCGAAGGCGGGCGCGCGGGAGCTGGAGTTGGCCGATCTCTTCGTCAAGCCGTATCAAACCAAAGCGAAGCCCGATGAGTTATTGACCGGCATTCGCTTCCCGGCGCTGTCACCGGGAGCCGGCGGTGCGTTCATCAAATTGGGCCGGCGCAATGCGCTCTCCATTTCCCGGTTGAGCGTGGCGGCCATTCTCGAAGTGGGGAAGGACGGCAGGATTGCCGAGGCGCGCATTGTCCCCGGCGCCGCCTTCCCGACCTGGAAGCGGGTGGTGGAAGCCGAGCAGATGCTCCTGGGCGAGAAGCCGGGCCCCAGGTTGTTCGCCGCCGCCGGACAGAAGGTCTCGGCGGAGATGATCAAGGCCACGGGGCGCCGTTGGTCCACGGAATACAAGGAGCCGGTGCTCGCGGTCCTGGTGCGGCGGGCGCTGGAAGAATGTGCCTCCTGCCGAGAGGAGGGTGGCCTCAGGGCTGCTCTAAAGTCGGTCCGGGCCATTCCAAACCCGAGACCCGAAGACCGAAGGCCGAAGTCCGAATTGATAGCCACCCCGGCGGAGCAACCGCCAATCGAACCAGGCCATTCTCGGAATTCGGAATTCGGCCTTCTTTCGGGTTTCGGCCTTCGGTCTTCGGATTTCAGGGCGGCAGAACCTGATCTTCCCTCAACTGGCAGGACTTTAGAGCAGCCCTGGCGGGGCCTGGAGGGTGAGGGCCGAGGGGGAGGTGCCCGCGCCCCGCGCCCCCCAGACCACGCCCCTTTAGCTGCTCGCCCTGCCACCGAAGTGGTTATTACCACCACCATCAACGGGCGCGTGCAGACGCTCGCCGTTACCGCCCAACGGACGCTGCTGGAATTGCTGCGCGACCAACTGGGTTTCACGGGCACAAAGTGCGGCTGCGAAATCGGCGAGTGCGGCGCCTGCACCGTGCTGCTCGATGGCGAGCCGGTGAACGCCTGCCTTGTCCTCGCGGCGCAAATTGACGGGCGCGAAGTGCTGACCGTGGAGGGATTGGCCCCGGACGGCAAACTCCACCCGTTGCAGGAGTCGTTCCTGGACCACGATGCCGTTCACTGCGGCTTCTGCACGCCGGGCATGTTGTTGAGCGCAAAGGCGCTGCTGGAATGGAATCCCCGGCCAACGGAAGCCGACATCCGCACCGCCATCTCCGGCAACCTATGCCGCTGCACCGGCTACCAGCAAATCGTCCAGGCCATCGCAAAGGTTGACTATGAGCATACTCAAAACAGAGCTCGCTGAACTCCAGGAGCTAAGCACGGATACCTGTGGCAAGGATTTCCTGCTGACCTGGGAGAAGACCGACGCTGAGATCCGCGCGCTGACGCTTGTAGCCGAGTGCCTTTATGAGCTGCACCAGGCGCGGAAGCCGTTCCGGGTCTTCGACACCGGGCTGGCGGTGTCCATCTTCCGGGATAAATCCACCCGGACCCGCTTCAGCTTTGCCTCCGCCGTCAACGCCTTGGGCCTGGGCCTCGCGGAGCTCGACGAGGAGAAGTCCCAGATCGCTCACGGCGAGACGGTGCGCGAAACGGCGAACATGATCTCCTTCATGACGGAGGTGATTGGCATCCGCGACGACATGTATCTGGGGGAGGGGAACGCCTATATGCGCGAGGTCGGGCAGGCGGTGCAGGAGGGATTCGAGAAAGGCGTGCTGCATCAACGGCCCAGCATCATCAATTTGCAGTGCGACGTGGACCACCCCACTCAGGCCCTGGCCGATCTGCTGCATCTAAAGCGGCATTTTGGATCGCTCGAGAAGCTGAAGGGGAAGAAGCTGGCCATGACGTGGGCCTACTCCCCCAGCTACGGCAAGCCGCTTTCGGTGCCGCAGGGAATCATTGGTCTGATGACGCGCTTCGGGATGCAGGTGTCGCTGGCCTACCCCGTGGGATACGGGCTTATCCCCGAGGTGGTGGAACTGGCAAAGCAGAACAGCCGGAAGAGCGCGGGCAGCTTCGAGGTTGTCTCCAGCATGGAAAATGCCTTTGCGGGGGCCGATGTCGTTTACCCGAAATCGTGGGCGCCATACCACGTGATGCAGCAGCGGACACCGTTGCTGCATAAAGGCGACCAGGCGGGCCTCAAGCAACTGGAGCAGGAATGCCTGGGCAACAACGCCAGGCACCAGGACTGGGAATGCGACGAGAAGAAAATGAAGCTCACCAAGGGCGGCGAAGCGTTCTATATGCATTGCCTGCCGGCGGACATTTCCGGCGTCAGTTGCGTCCAGGGGGAGGTCTCGAAGAGCGTGTTCGATAAGTGGCGCATCGCCACCTACCAGGAGGCCAGCTACAAGCCTTTCATCATCGCCGCTATGATTCTCATGGCGCGATTCAAGGACTCCGTGGCAGTGCTCAAGCAACTGATTGCTGCTCCCCCGAAATCTTAAAGCCGTGACCGTTCAGAACAACCACAGATGGACACAGATGAACACAGATTCCGCGGGCCGACCCCCGCGTTGCACCGGTACTGCTCCTCTTTACCCGCCACAGAGTGAATATGCGGATCCCGTAAACCCGCCTTCAGGAATGGTCTATCTGTGTTCATCTGTGTCCATCTGTGGTCTCTCCCCATCCCATGTCTAAGATCATCCAACGCCTGTATCCGGAAGTCATCCGGAAGACTGCCGCGCGCTGCCGCGAGCGCGGGGTGCGCATCCCCACTTTCAAGCAATTGCGCCACCCGGAACTCATCCCGCCCGCCATTACCTCCCAGCTCAAGGGGGTTGGGCTTTGGGATGTCAACCCGGTGAACCTGTTCCGGATCACTTGGAAGAATGACCTGAACTCCGGGCTATACGGCGGGGTGAACTGCCTGGAAATCCCACCCGCCATCACCGGTGTGAAGGCTCGGATCATCGGGCTGGCCGGGAAGTTCTTTCCCACCGGGGCGCACAAGGTGGGCGCGGCGTTCGGCTGCCTGGTGCCGCGCCTGGTGAGCGGGGAGTTCGACCCGGAGACGCACAAAGCAGCCTGGCCCTCCACGGGCAACTACTGTCGCGGCGGGGCGTTTGATTGCGCCCTGCTGGGTTGCACCGCGATTGCCATCCTGCCCGAGGGGATGTCCCGCGAACGCTTTGAGTGGTTGAAGCAGATCGGCGCGCAGGTCATCGCCACCCCGGGGTGCGAATCCAACGTCAAAGAGATCTACGACCAGTGCTGGGAGCTGAAGCAGGATCCGCTCAACATCATCTTCAACCAGTTCGAAGAATTCGGGAATCCCATCTTCCACTACAATGTGACCGGACCCGCGTTCGAGGAAGTCCTGGGCGAGTTGGCGAATCCACGCCTGCGCCCGGCGGCTTTTATTTCGGCCACCGGCTCCGCCGGCACCATCGCGGCGGGCGACTTCCTGAAGCAGCGGTTTTCCGCTCTGAAGATCGTCGCCACCGAGGCGCTGCAATGCCCCACCTTGCTCCGGAACGGGTTCGGCGATCATCGCATCGAGGGGATCGGCGATAAGCATGTCCCCTGGGTCCACAACGTCCGGAACACCGACGCCGTTGCGGCCATTGATGACGAGGATTGCCTGAGAATCCTGCGCCTGTTCAACGAGCCGGCGGGCCGCGACCACCTGGCGTCGCTCGGCGCCGACGAGCGCCAGGTGCAGCAGCTTGCCTGGCTGGGCATCTCCGGCATCTGCAACCTGCTGGCGGCCATCAAGACCGCCAAGTACTATGACTTGGGTGAACAGGATGTGATCTTCACCGTCTTCACCGACTCCATCGACTTATACCAGTCGCGGCTCGAGGAATTGCGGGAAGCTCGGGGCGCCTACCGGAGCAAAGACGCGGTAGCCGACCATGCCGGCCCGCTGGCCCACCAGGGCGTCGATTACTTCAAGGAGCTGAGCTACCCGGAGCGGAAGGCGATCCACAACCTCAAGTACTACACCTGGGTGGAACAGCAGGGAAAGACCGCCCGGGAACTGACCGAGCAGTGGGACCCGGAATACTGGCGGGCCCTGTTGGAAGACGAAGTAGCCGGCTTCGACCAGCTAATCGACGACTTCAACCAGCAAGCTGAAGCGCCGGCAGGACATTAACCGAAATGAGTTCAGCACCAGAACGAGGCGGCGCTTTCATCAGAACCGCATTCACCCCCGTCCTCATCCTCACTCTCCTGTCGTGGACTTGCGCCGGGCAAGAGAGCGAGCGGAAAGACGCAGCCAAAGCCGAACCCGCCAAGGTCACCTCCCATTCCGGTGGGCTCCACGGGTATATAGGCTTCAGCGCGACCCGGCCGCCGGACCGGTCCGATTATAGTGCCGGGATGGGCTTCTACTCGGCGGTTTGGCCGCTGATCGACCGGCCGCTGGCCAATTTTCAGATTGGCCTGGCTGGCTCCTGGATCACGCCGGATAACACCGACAACCAGGACCAGCCGCTGGCCCCGGAGGGCACCCTGGCCCGGACCTGGCGCGAGCGGGGTCCCACTTGGGCCAGCGTGTTCCAAACGGTGGAAGGCGGGCTGGGCTACTGGGCCGGTAACCATTTCCGCTACGGCCCGCCGAAGTTCAGCATGAACGCGACGCCGCAATGCTACGACTATGAGGTCGGCTCGCCGGGGTGGTCGTTCTTCTACAGCAACGAAGCGCTGCCGGACAACCGCTTGGGCATCGCCCAACTGAGCAACCGCCTGCTGATTCCGCCCGATGCGCTGCCGTTTCAGGGCAACCCGAATGGACAGTTCTTGGGCTACACCTGGATGGCCTTGCCCTTCACCGATCCCACCACGGGCGACCCGCCCACCGGCGACCAGAGCTGGACGTGCATCCTGAGCGCGGCCAACTTCAAGGGCCCGATCGCTTATTACATTCCCGAGACCTGGAGCAAGATCGGCAAGCTGTTCCATTACCCCTTCATCTATGGACGCGGCCTCGACGCGCGCCGGGGCGAGATGGGCGGCGGCGCCATGGAGATCAACACCGTCCCGCGTTTTGACGCTCCCGACGCGAAGGGGGTTGTCTATTCGAAGATTCCAAAGCTGCAGTTCCCGGTGGACGCGCAGGGAAGGACTTTCCTGGTGCAGGACGTGACCTATTACTCGAAGGCCGCGCTCTGCGACGCGTTCAAGGCGTGGCGGGACGGGGGCCCGGCATGCTCCGGACGGTTCGATGCCAAGGGCGCCTGGAAATCCAGGTTGTCAACGCACACCACGCGCTACGATCAAGCCGGCAAAAAGATGACCGGGGTCGAGCGGGTCTTCGACACCAAGGTGTTCGAGGGCAACGTGTGGGGCCTGGAGTGGTTCGGCAGCGGCATCAGCCCCAACGGCAAATTCCCCCAGTACTTCAAGAGTGTCGCCGAGGAGCGGGTGGCGGTGGCGGCTGCGGACGTGCCGGCGGAGACGGGGTTGCTGGAGCAGGAGTTCGCGCTGGCGGATCGCGGGGCGCCCTACACCTCGCCGGACACGGGAGCCTGGAGCCGGCCGGGCCCGAAACGCGGGCCGTTCACAGTCAAGCTCGTGGACGGCTCCCGGGTGACGTATTACTGGTACCGCTTTGTCGATCAGCCGTCCTTTCAGCAGTATGGTTGGACCGAGGAGAAGAAAGCCAGGCTGCAGGCCTTGGTGGAGAAGATTCATGCGAGCTGGCCCATTGACCGGGACTACATGGCGCCGCCCAGCCGCGGAGCGCTGGTGGCGCTTGATCCGGCCCTGCTGGTGACGCCGCCCAAGG
>SESG01030282.1_pt1 | contig 13000 bp, 10 predicted proteins | sample 3171421 | NCBI WGS metagenome assembly SESG01 (sample SAMN10866946, study PRJNA518727) | freshwater metagenome | biome: subpolar coniferous forest; feature: holomictic lake; material: water; isolation source: holomictic Lake 227, 6 m and 8 m depth | place: Canada: near Kenora, Ontario | collected... | reverse complement strand
GCATGTAAATATTTCAAGTGGCTTATTCTTATGAAACAATATGTGATTGGGATTGATGTCGGAGGGACGAATGTCAGGCTCGGCCTTGTCGGTGCGGGCGGCGGTGTGGTAGCCAGGAATTCCTTCTCGACGAAAAAATTTTCTGCGACGCCCCAGCAGTTGACCCGCGCGATGTGTGACGCGGTTCACGCGCTCCTCAGTGATAAAAAACTCACCCGGGCGGGCATTGAAGGTGTCGGGATCGGTTTGCCGGGATTGGTGGATACGGAGAAGGGGGTTGTCCGGATGTTGCCCAACATCCCGGGATGGAAAGATGTCCCTTTGGCCGGCATTATGGAAAAAGCGTTAGGGATTCCGGTCATGCTTGATAATGACGTGAATATGATCGCGCTGGGGGAGTGGAAGTTTGGTGCCGGAAGAGGTTTTAAGGATATGATCTGCATGACGCTGGGTACAGGTGTTGGTGCCGGCCTTATTTTAGGCGGTGCGATTTATCGCGGGCCGGGATTTGTGGCCGGAGAAATAGGCCATATGCCGTTTGATCAGAAAGGCCCGGAGTGCGGCTGCGGCGGATGGGGATGTTTTGAGCGGTATGTCGGCCATCAGCATTTGCAGAATGTGGCAGCCGAGTTTTTCGGGAAACCCGGTATTTCCCTGGAGCAGGTTTATGATAAAGCGCTTCATGGGAAGAAAAAAGCTTTAAAATTCTGGGATATGGCCGGTGAACGCGTTGGGAACGGGTTGGTTGGGCCGGTCAATTTGCTTAATCCTGAAGTGGTGATCATCGGAGGCGGGGTATCCCGCAGTTTTTCTTTCTTTGAATCCGCTATTGTGCGAACATTGCGCCGGCGCGCGATGAGGACGCAGGCGGAAATGGTTCGCATCATCAAGGCTCAGCTTGATGATGATGCCGGTATTATTGGGGCCAGGGTCCTCCTTCTGCCATGACAAAAAAAATATTTTTTTCGGTTTCCGGATGTTTTTGGGTGTTGGCGTTTTTTGTTCTGTCGGCTGTCCCGGCAGGGGCTTCTAATGTCAAGAGCACAGAGCCTGTTGAGCTCAAGGGGGATACCATTGAGTATAAATCTGATGAAGGTAAGTTTGTTGCGACAGGAAATGTTTATTTGAAGCAGGATAATGCGGTCCTTTTTTGTGACAAACTTGAATTTTACCGTGATAAAAAAGAAGCGCATGCCGAAGGTAATGTGATCCTTGAATCTGACAAGGGAAAAATCTGGGCGGAAAAGGTATTTTATAATTTTCAGACAAAAAAAGGCGAGTTTACAAATGCCAGGCTTTTGGCAGACCCGATTTATGGGAGAGCCCGGTCGATTATCAAAGTTAAAGAGAATTATTATATTGTTTATAACGGTTATTTAACCACCAGCGATTATGATATCCCGGAATACCGCGTGCGGTCCAAAAGGATTGATGTTTATCCGGGGGATAAGGCCGTAGCGCGGAGTTCTGTGATGTACCTGGGGGGCATACCGGTTCTTTATTTGCCCCAATATACGCAGGATCTGAGCGGGAAAAGGCCGCATTTCAGCGTTACCCCCGGGTATAAGAAAAATTTCGGCCCGTTTGTTTTCATGACGTATCATACGGCTTTGACCGACCGTATCGAGACCACGTATCATCTTGATTATCGCTTGGCTAAGGGGCTTGGATGGGGTATTGACACAAAATATAATTCTAATCCTTTTGGCCGCGGGCTTGTCCGCACTTATTACACGCACGAGGATAATACGGATACGCATCGCGCCTGGAGTGATGCCAGTATCCTGCAGGAAAAGCAGCAGCGTTACCGTGTGGAGTGGCGGCATCAGTGGGAGATTGATCCGTCGACGTTGCTTATCGGCCAGTATAATAAGGAAACGGATCCGTATTTTTTGAAGCATTATTTTATCCGTGAATACCGCACAGACGGTGCGCCGCCGACTTACGCGATGCTGACGCATACAACGGCGAAGACATCCTTGTCATTGCTGGCAGATATACGCGTGAATCGTTTTGAATCAAAAGTGGAGCGGTTGCCTGAAGTCAATTTTACGTTATCGAATCAGGAGATAGGTGGGACAGGATTTTATTTTAAAAGCGTGAATACGGCGGTTAGCCTGGTGAAGACGGATCCGAGCCCGTCAGATATTCATTACCGGACTTTGCGGTTGGACAGTGACAATGATTTGTCACGCCCTTTCAAGTTGTCTTTTTTAGAGTTTCGTCCGTACACGGGTGTTGAAGAAACCGCGTATTCCAGGACGCTTGACAGCCGCGATAATAATTCGGTGCGGCATATTTTCAGGACGGGAACGGATGTGAGCACAAAATTTTATAAGGTTTACGATTTTAATTACAACAGGTACGGCATTGAGATTAATCGTTTGCGCCATGTGATTACCCCGACGGCGGGGTATTTGTTCCAGCATCATCCTTCGCTGGCTTCTTCAAAATTATTCCCGTACGACGGTATTGATGCACGCACCCAAACGGATAGTTTCAGCCTGGGGCTTGAAAATAAACTGCAGACAAAGCGTGAAGGTAAAAGTGTTGATGTTTTAAGGGCCATGCTGACAACGGATTTTCGTCTTAAAGACAATCATCTTATATCTTCATCCGCCACGTCCATGACAGAGTATCCTTCATCCGCGAGTTTTGGCGATGTGAAGCTGGCTACGGAATTTACACCGAATAAATATGTGTCACTGTATTCTGACCTCACGTATGATAATGATTTACAGCATTTGAGAACAGCCAATCTGGATTTATATATGAACAGCTGTAAAAATTGGACTTTTGATCTGAGCCGCCGGTATACGCTGGAAGATGATGATATCGTGACGACGTTGTGGGAATATAAACTGAATCCTAAATGGCGCACCATGGTTTATGACCGCTGGAATATTGACAGCGGCACATTGCAGGAGCAACGTTACGGATTTGTGCGTGATTTGCATTCATGGGAAGTTGAATTTTCAGTCGGCCGGAAAAAAACCATTGAAAAGCCGGCGAATGAAGTGTGGGTTATTTTTCGCATCAAGGCATTCCCGTCATTCTCGACCGGAGGGGATACGGCGTTTAGTCATATCCGTTCAGGCGCACAGCCATATTAAAAAAGGATTTTCATGAATATTGCGATTATTGGTTCGGGGTATGTGGGGCTTGTGACGGGGGTGTGCCTGGCGCATATCGGACATCATGTGGTTTGTGTTGACAATGACCGTGAAAAAATAAAGAAGCTTAATGCGGGGAAAGTGCCGATTTATGAACCCGGTCTTGAGGAGATGATTCTTAAGTATCGCCGGATGAAACGGCTTGTTTTTTCAGGCGCTATCGCGGTTGCGGTGAAAAAGGCTGATGTTATTTTTATTGCGGTCGGGACGCCTTCCAAACATAATGGTGACGCGGATTTGACGTATATTGAGAATGTGGCCGCTGAAATTGCCCGCCATATGGATGGTTATAAACTGCTGGTTGAGAAATCCACTGTTCCGGCGCAGACAGGGAACCGCATCGAGCGTACAGTGAGGCTGAACCTTTCATCGAAGAAAGGCAAACCTGGTCATCCTGCGGTTGAATTCGATGTGGCATCTAATCCTGAATTTTTGCGTGAAGGATCTGCGATTGAGGATTTCATGAATCCTGACCGTATTGTTATTGGGGTTGAATCCGCCCGCGCTGAAAAATTGCTTCGGGAAGTTTACAAGCCGTTGAAGGCCAGGATTGTCGTTACGAATTTGGCGTCTGCCGAGATGATCAAGCACGCGGCGAATTCTTTTTTGGCGGCCAAGATATCTTTTATCAATGCGGTGGCGCAGGTTTGTGATCGTGTGGGGGCGGATGTGTTGAAGGTCGCGGAAGGTATGGGGTATGACAAGCGTATCGGCAGGGCATTTCTTAACGCCGGTATTGGATATGGCGGGAGTTGTTTTCCCAAGGATGTGGATGCTTTTATCCGGCTTGCCGATAAAAGCGGGTATGACTTCAGGCTGCTGAAAAGTGTCCGTGAGGTGAATGAGCAGCAGAAAGCTTCTTTTATCCACTTGGTTGAGGACAAGTTGTGGATCATCAAAGGCAAGACCATTGCTGTTTGGGGTTTAGCGTTTAAGGCGAACACGGATGATATGCGGCGTGCCGCATCGCTGGATATTATCCGGGTGCTTCAGGCAGAGGGGGCGCGTGTGCAGGCGTATGACCCGAAGGCCATGCTGAATGCGCGGCATGAACTGAAGAATGTTAAATTCTGCGCAGATGCGTATGCCGCCGTGAAGGCTGCTGATTGCCTGCTTGTATTGACAGAATGGGATGAATTCCTGAAGATTGACCTGGTTAAAGTGCGCGGGCTTATGCGTCAGCCGGTCGTTTTTGACGGGCGTAATTTTTTTGATAAGAAAGTTTTTACTGATCATGGATTCGAATATTACGGGATCGGGCGGGGTGATGTCGCCCAAAATACAACAGGAGTTATGTGCGCAAAAAAGTAATTCTTATATCGGGTGGAGCTGGTTTTTTACCAAGTCATATGTGTGATATGCTCATCGCGCGCGGCCATAAGGTTATTTGCCTGGATAATTTTATTACCGGGAAAAAGGCTAATATCGCGCGGCTTTTGAAAAACAAGGATTTTACCTTTATTCGTCAGGATGTTTCAAGACCTTTTAAGATCCCGGGGCGGGTGGATTATGTGATGCATTGTGCTTCTCCGGCCAGCCCGGTTGATTATCTGGCGCATCCGCTTGAAACGCTGATGTGCGGTGCGCAGGGAACCCAGCACATGCTGGAAATTGCCAAGGCAAAGAAAGCGGTGTTCCTTTTGACATCTACGTCAGAGGTTTATGGTGATCCTCAACAGCATCCGCAAAAAGAGACGTACTGGGGCAATGTGAATCCGATTGGCCCGCGCAGTGTTTATGATGAGGCAAAGCGTTATGCCGAGGCGATTACGTTTGCTTACCGGCGTACCTTGCATGTTGATACGCGTGTTGTCCGTATTTTTAATACGTATGGGCCGCGGATGAACCGCGAGGATGGCCGTGTTGTGCCTAATTTTATTGACCAGGCGCTCAAGGGGCAGCCGCTGACGGTTTATGGTGACGGCGAGCAGACCCGTTCCTTTTGTTATGTTTTGGATGAGGCTGACGGTATCCTTAAACTTCTTTTTTCAAATGAGCCCGGGCCGATTAATATTGGAAATCCTGATGAGTTTACCATGAATGAATTTGCAAAGATTACCCTGGAGTTGACGGCGGGCAAGAGCCGGATTGTTTACAAGCCGCTGCCGCAGGATGATCCGCGTCAACGGAAGCCCGATATCACGCTGGCCCGTGCCAAGCTGGGTTGGGAGCCGAAAGTGTCCTTGCGGGAAGGTATGCGGATGACGATAGACTGGTTTAAAGCGCACCCGGCATGATAACGGAAAAAGAAATCATTGATTTTGAAAATGAAATCGCAGGTCTTTTTTCTGAGGGCTTGATCAAAGCACCTGTGCATTTGCGTGCTGGCCGGGAAGCGCCGTTGATCCATATTTTTAATAAATATGCTATCGGTCCGGATGATTATGTGTTTGCGTTTTGGGATGCGCATGAAATATGCCTTTTAAAAGGAGTACCCCGTACGGTTTTGAAACAGGCGATTATGGACGGCCGGAGCATTGCCCTGTGTTTTCCTGAACAGCGTATTTTCTGCTCCGGGATTGTCGGCAGCCTGATGGGGGTTGCGGCCGGGGCAGCATGGGCGGTTAAACAGAAGGGTGAGAAGGGGCGTGTTTTTCTTTTTTGCGGGGACATGTCCGCTGAGACCGGGATTTTTCATGAAGCGGTGAAGTATGCGGTTAATTTTGACCTTCCGGCCGTTTTTGTTGTTTCTGATAATGCCGTGAGTGTCATGACGGACACACGCCAGGCGTGGGGTTCACCGCATGCCTGGTTTAAGGGTACGCGATTTGAAGCCAAAATTGAATATTTTAAATACCATAATACCTGGCCGCATTCCGGGGTTGGAAAACTGATTAAATTCTGATGGCATATTTTGACGAATTAAAACGGACAATGGAATGGCTTGCCAGGGATCAACGGGTGATTTTCCTGGGGCAGTCTACGGCTGTGCCCGGGACGTTTATGTACCAGACTCTGCGTGATGTCCCCGCGGGTAAGGCCCTGGAGATGCCGGTGAATGAGAGTTTTCAGATGCAGTTCACACTGGGGCTCGCGTTGGGCGGTTATATTCCCGTCAGTATTTATCCCAGGCAGAATTTTTTAATGCTGGCCGCCGGAGATATGGCCAATACCCTTGATAAGTTAGAGGATGTGTCGCTGGGCGCTCACAGCCCCCGGATCATTATCAGGACAGCGACGGGGCCGGACAAACCTGTGCATCCGGGGCATCAGCATGTTGGCAATTATGTTGAAGCCTGGCGGCGGATGTTTGTCCATATTGAAGTTGTCGAATTGAACGAGCCGGAAGAAATTTTCCCCGCGTATGAGCGGGCATTGCTGCGTCCGGATGGAAAGCCGATGCTGCTGATTGAGCAGGGAAATTTTTATAACGAGAAATAGCGCGCAGTGAATATTTTCAGGGGGATCCCGGAGAGGTGTTATGAATATTCTTGTGACAGGCGGCGCCGGATATCTTGGCTCTGTGATGGTGCCAAGGCTTCTTGATGAAGGGCATGATGTCGTTGTCCTCGATAATTTCATGTACGGTCAAACGCCGCTGCTGGATGTTTGCCATCATGAAAAATTTTCTGTTATCCGGGGGGATGCCCGTGATAAGCCGCTGCTGAAAAAATTAATGGTGCGTGCTGATGCTGTATTCCCGTTGGCTTGTTTGACGGGAGCGCCGCTGTGCGCCAAGGATCCTGTCGGCGCGCGAAGTGTTCTTCTTGATGCCGTACAGATGGTCCTGGAGTTGTCTTCCCGGGATCAGCGCATTATTTTTCCGACAACGAACAGCGGGTACGGGATCGGGGCAAAGGATAAATTCTGTACCGAAGAAACGCCGTTGCAGCCGGTTTCCTTGTATGGCCGGCTGAAGGTGGATGCTGAAAAAGCTGTCCTGGACGGCGGCGGGATAACGCTTCGCCTGGCGACAGCGTTTGGCGCGAGCCCGCGGATGCGGCTGGATCTTCTTGTAAATGACTTTACCTACCGGGCGGTTTATGACCGTTTCATTGTTCTTTTTGAAGCGCATTTCAGGCGTAATTTTATCCATACGCGCGATGTTGCCGGGGCATTTGTTCATGCCCTTGGCCATTTTGACCAGATGAAAGGGGAGCCATATAATGTGGGGCTTTCCGACGCGAATTTGAGTAAAATGGATCTGTGCGCCAGGATCAGGGAACATGTCCCGGAGCTTTATGTTGTCGAGGCGGCTGTGGGTGAGGATCCTGATAAGAGAGATTATATTGTTTCAAATGAAAAGATTGAACGGACAGGGTACAGACCGGCGGTCAGCCTTTCTGACGGGATTAAGGAGCTTGTGAAGACGTATCAGATCCTTAAACGTACTCAATTTTCGAATATTTGATGCTTACAGCGTTCATTAAGCCAAATACCAAGGCGTTGCAGTATAGTCGGGTGTCCGGCCTTTCAGCCATTGAGCCGCCGGTATGGTTGACACTCTTGTCTCAAACGATGCCTGACGGCATTGTTGTTGATATGGAAGCTGAAGAGCTGGACCGGGCGGGGCTTCTCCGGCGTTTGGCGCCCCTTCATATCGGCCGGGTTTTTATTCTGGCTACGGGGTCGCATCCTTCGGCGCATGTCCAGCAGAGTTCCGCTGTCCGGGAGCTGCGATCATTTCTCATCCAGGAATTATCAGTTCCTGTTGAGGTTTTGGATTATCTTCCTTTTGACCCGGTGAAGGCGGGGGCCGTGGACTGGAATAGAATCCTTTTGGAGAAATATCGGGCGCATAACTGGCATGCCTGGGGCCGTAAAGATCAAGCGTACGGGGCGACATTTACGAGTATCTCATGCCCTTTTTCCTGTAATTTTTGTTGTGTGAAGGATTTTTATCATTCGGATTATCATCAGCGTTCGCCTGTTCTTGTTGTCGAAGATATCCGCTCTTTGGTCAGCCGCGGCGTGACGAATATCAAGTTGATGGATGAATTGTTTGCTATTGATAATCCCGGTGTGCGCGCGGTATGCGAGGCGCTGGTATCGAGCGGTTTCGCGGAACAATTGAATATTTGGGCGTATGCCAGGATTGATACGGTGAATCCGCCGTTGTTGGCCCGGCTGCGCGCGGCGGGTGTGCGCTGGCTGGCTTACGGGATAGAATCAGGTGATGAACGGATCCGGGGGGCGGCCCTGAAGGGGAATTTCAGCAATGCCCGTATCCGTGAGGTTGTGGCCATGACCAAAGATGCGGGGATCCATGTGGTTGGGAATTTTATGTTTGGTTTTTGGGAAGATGACCGTGCCGCCCTGGAGGCGACATTTGACCTTGCGGCGGGATTAATGTGTGAATATGCCAATTTTTATTGTCTCAGTGTTTATCCTGGCAGTAAACTGTATGCGGATATGAAGGCCAGAGGGGTTAATCTCCCGGAATCAGGTGAAGAATACGCACAGATGAGCCCGTCTTTTAAACCTGTGCCAACGGCGCATTTAACCGGGCAGGAAGTTCTTATGTTCAGGGATTCGGCGTTCATGCGTTATTTTACGGACACGAGGTATCTCGCGATGATGAGATCTGTTTTTGGAGAGCCGGCGGTTGCCGGTATCCGCGCGATGACGGCCATTGACATCAGGAGCCGCCCATGATTATCAGCCGCACACCGTTCCGCATCTCATTTTTCGGCGGCGGGACGGATTATCCTGCCTGGCTTCAGGATCATGCGGGGGCGGTTCTGGCTACCACCATTGACAAATATTGTTATATTACCGTACGCTATTTACCGCCGTTCTTTGAACATCGTTCACGGATCATTTATTCCAAGATGGAGCATGTCCAGGGTATTGACCAGATTGATCATCCGGCGGTGCGTGAAACGCTCAGGTTTTTAGACATGCATAAAGGCATTGAGATCCATCATGACGGCGATCTTCCCGCGAGGACCGGGCTCGGGTCCAGTTCGGCATTTACCGTTGGTCTGCTTAACGCGCTTTATGCGCTGCGGGGAGGCTTGCCGGCTAAAGATCAGTTGGCGCGTGAGGCGATCCTTATTGAACAGAAGATGATTTGTGAAAATGTGGGGTGCCAGGACCAGATCCTTGCGGCCCATGGCGGTTTTCATCATATTGAATTTGCCGGGGATAAGGATCCCTGTGTCCGTCGTGTTACGCTTTCGCTGGAAAGCCTTTCCCGTTTACAGGGCCATATGATGCTTTTTTTTACAGGAATTTCGCGCACCGCGTCTGATATCGCGGCCAGGCAGATTGAAAATATTCCGCACCGGCAAAAAGAGTTGTCAACTATGTACGCGATGGTTGCGGAGGCAATGCAGTGCCTCAGGGTTGATGATTTCAGGGGGTTTGGACATCTTTTGAATGAAAGCTGGCAGATCAAACGCACGCTTTCCAGTGAGATAACAACACCGCTTGTTGATGATATTTATGCGCGGGCGATGAAGGCGGGCGCCTGGGGCGGCAAGCTTTTGGGAGCTGGCGGCGGCGGGTTTATCCTGATTTTTGTTGAACCTGAAAAAAAACAGATTGTACGGGAGGCGTTGAAACAATTGCTTGAAATTCCTTTCAGGTTTGAATCGCTGGGCAGTCAGATTATTTTTTATCAACCTGATTCAGGCGTGGTAGCTTAAAGGAGTATGGCATGGACGCGGATTTTTTAATCCTTTGCGGCGGATTAGGGACGCGCTTGCGGAGTGTGACAGGTGAAGTGCCCAAGGTGATGGCCCAGGTGCAGGGAGAGCCGTTCCTGGATTTTTTGTTGAAATATCTGCTCCGTCAGGGAGCCCGGCGCGTGATCCTGTGCGCGGGGTACAGGGCCGAAGCTATCGCGGCGCATTACAAGGCGAAGTTTGATCAGATTGAAATTCTTTTTTCTGTTGAAAAAGACCCTTTAGGAACAGGCGGCGCGTTGAAAAATGCGCAGTCTTTTGTAAAAAGCAGCCATGTGTTTGCTTTGAACGGGGATTGTTTTACTCCCGTGAATTATGCCCGTTTGCTGGCCTTTCATCAGCAAAAGAACTCCAGGGCGACGTTGGTGGGTGTGCGCGTGGAGGGGAATAAAGATTTCGGGACACTGGTTGTTAATGACCGGGATGAGATTACAGCATTCAGGGAAAAATTCGTGACGGCCGAAGTGCAGTATATCAGTGCCGGCATTTACTGTTTTAATACTGATATTTTTGATCTTATGCCGGATGGAAAATTTTCCATTGAGTATGATCTTTTTCCAAAGCTTATAGGCGACAGGTTTTATGCGAGGAAAATTAATGCCCCGTTTATTGATATAGGGACACCGGAACGGTTTGAATGGGCCCAGGCGCATTTGAATGAAATGACAGAAAGCTGATATGAAAGACGGACAGGAATTCAGGAAAGCTGATTATAAAGTGCCGTTCGGCACAGTTTCCATTACTCCTTTGGCGCGGCGCCTGATCAATGAGGCGCTGGATACGCGGTGGGTAACCAAAGGGAAATACGTCAGGGAATTTGAGGAAAAGTTTGCGGCGCTTTTTGGGGTAAAACATGCCGTGGCGGTATCCAGCGGGACGGATGCAGATGCCCTGGCATGTGCGGCGCTGTATGATTTTGGTGCCAGGCGCGGGGATGAGGTTATTGTTCCTGCGCTTTCTTTTATTGCCACAGGGAACGCTGTTTTTCAGGCGGGCCTGACGCCGGTATTTGTTGATGTCCGGCGGGAGACGCTTAATATTGATCCGGACAAGATCGAGGCGGCTATTACGCCGCGTACCCGTGCGATCATGCCGGTACATCTGATGGGCAAGCCGGCCGATATGCATGCGGTCCGGGCCATTGCCCGCCGTCATGGATTAAAGGTGATTGAAGATGCGGCCGAAGCGCACGGCGCTGAATATCATGGCGAAAAAGTTGGCGCCATGGCGGATGCGGCCTGTTTCAGCCTGTATGCCGCGCATATTATTACAACAGTTGAAGGCGGGATGATTTTAACCGGGAGTGATCGTTTTGCCGAGGCGCTTAAGTCATTGCGCAATCATGGGATGACAGGTAAATTTACATTTGAGCGCATCGGGTTTTCGGCTAAAATGAATGAGCTTGAAGCGGCGATTGGCCTTGGGAATATCGAGATTTTTGATGATATTTTAGCCAGGCGCCGGCGCAACATGTTGTATTTGATTGAGAAATTCCGTATTTTTGATAATTTTTTTATGACATTGAAAGAGGAATCTTTTGAAAAGCTGGGACCCCATGCTTTTTCTATGATTGTCCGCGAGGGGGCCGGGTTTACCAAGGATGAGCTTGTCATGCACCTTGATAACGACGGCATTGATTCACGCAATCTTTTTTATGCCATGCCGACACAGTGCCCGAGTTATGCTTTCTTGGGGTATAAAAAGGGCGATTTTCCCGAGGCTGAGTACTGCAGTGATCACGGCACGCATATCGGGATCCATCAGGATATTGAATTGGCGCAACTGGATCATGTCATTGAGAGTGTCGGCCGGTTTTTGAAGAACAAAGGGAGGCATTATTAAAGAATACTTGAGGATGATCAATTTTTCGCGGCGGCACTGGCATTATCTGGTGGCCGGATTCGTCTGCATGCTGGTATCGACTGTATTTGAAGGGGCTCAGCTAGGGGCCATTATGCCGGTGGTGGACCGTTGTTTCAACAATCAGCCGATTGTGATCAAAGGCCTGCCTGATTTTCTTGTTTCTGTTTTGCCGCTGCAGGCATTCTTGATTTGGCTTAATAATCTTGACCGCAATACCATTTTTTACGGCATGATCTGGCTGACGCCTGTTTTCTTTGTGCTGAAAGGGGTATTTTTTTATGCCCAGGGTTATTTTATGAACGAGGTGGCGCAGCGGTCTGTCGCGGATGTCAGGGGGAATTTGTTCCGTAAATACCAGGATCTTTCTCTTGATTTTTACAGCCAGAAACGCCAGGGTGAACTCATGTCGCGTATCACCAATGACACTGGATATATCAGCAATGCGATTTCGTATGGCATGACCGATGTGGTGACGCAATCTGTGCTTGCCCTGGTGTGCGCGGGGGCGGCATGTGCTATCAATTGGAAGCTTGTTTTGGTTGTTATTGTTGTGTTTTCATTCAATGCGGTTGTTATTTATCTTGTTGGAAAAACGATCAAGAAGCAGTCGATTTGTTCGCAGGAATCGATGGCGGATTTGAGTTCTATCCTTGCGGAAACGAATCAGGGTGTGGCGATTGTTAAGGCTTTTTCGCGTGAGAAACATGAAATTGACCGTTTTGACGCGGGCAACAATCGTTATTACAAGGCCATGGCAAAAAGTATCCGCCGTACTTTATTCCTGACGCCGGTCAGCGAATTCCTTGCAGGTCTTGCCATTGCGGCCATTGTATGGTTCGGCGGAAGGGATGTTCTTGACGGGAAGATGTCCTTTGGTGTTTTTGTTTTCTTTATGGGTGCGCTGATGAGCATCCTGCGGCCTATCAAAAAGCTCACCGGGGTTTACGGCATCAATCAGCAGGCGCTGGCCGCGACCAAGCGGATCTATGATATCCTGGACTGGAAGCCGTCGGTGATGGAACTTCCGTCCGCTGTTGAGGCGGCACCGCCGGAGGCGCATATCCGTTTCCACGATGTGTCGTTCAAATATGAAAAAGCCGAAGAGCGCTGGATCATCAAAAACTTTTCTCATGATTTTGAGGTGGGAAAGACCACGGCGCTTGTCGGCCCGACAGGGTGCGGTAAGACGACGGTGATCAATATGATACTCCGTTTTTATGATCCGGATAAGGGTGTAATTCTTTTTGATGATCAGGACATCAAGCAGGTGACAGTTGATTCTTTGCGCCGGCACGAAGGGCTTGTGACGCAGGACATGATTCTTTTTAATGAAAG
>SESG01024279.1_pt1 | contig 13002 bp, 10 predicted proteins | sample 3171421 | NCBI WGS metagenome assembly SESG01 (sample SAMN10866946, study PRJNA518727) | freshwater metagenome | biome: subpolar coniferous forest; feature: holomictic lake; material: water; isolation source: holomictic Lake 227, 6 m and 8 m depth | place: Canada: near Kenora, Ontario | collected... | reverse complement strand
TGTTCCATAACCATGTTCTCCTTATTCATAAGCATGTTCTCTATCTCAGAATGCGTTAGCGCCTGTGCCGGGCACCGGTATCAGGCTGCTTTTGTTGCCGGCTCAATAGGGGCCGCCCCAGCCAAGGTGCTTTTTGAGCACGCCCATCAGTTCGCCAGTTGTTGCATCAGCGTCTGAGGCCTCAACCATTGCCGGGACCAGTCCCCCGATTTCGCCAGCCATGAAGCGCTGAACGGCCCAGTCGACCTCAGCCATGGTGGCCTCCCACTTGGCGTTGTCGCGCTTCGCGCGCAAGGCCTTGACGCGCTCGGCTGCGATGCGCTCGGATTCCGGGTTCAATTTGAATATTTCCACGTCCTGCGCTTCGTCGGTTACATACTTGTTTACCCCAACCACGATGCGCTTTTTCGCGTCAATTGAGTCGCGCCAACGCGCTGCACTGGCTTCGATCTTGGCCCGGACGAAGTCATGGCATTTGTGATAGCCACCACGCTGCTCAACCTCGTCGAATATCTTTTGGGCGGCAACTTCCATCTGGTTGGTCAGGGCCTCGACGTAATAGGAACCTCCCAAAGGATCAGCGACACGGGTGATGCCGCTTTCTTCTTGGATGATCTGTTGCACCCGGAGTGACATCGTCGCTGAATGCTCAGTCGGTATTGCCAGCGCTTCGTCGAACGCACTCACCTCCATTGCCTGCACTCCGGACAGTGCAGCGCCGAAGGTATGCAAGGTCGTACGAATCAGGTTGTTGAGGGGTTGCTGCGCCGTCAGCATGGCGCCCGAGGTATGGGTATGGATGCGCACATGCATGCTCTGCGGCTGGCGTGCCCCCAGTGCGTGGCACTGGCGCGCCCACATCCGGCGCAGCGCACGGATCTTGCAGACCTCCTCGAAAAAATCATTACCCTGGGCAATCTGAAAACCAAAGCGACCAAGGAATTCGTCAGGGTGCAGTCCCTTCTCGACACAGGCCCGCGCGTAGTCGATGCCGGCGGCGACCGTCAAACCCAGTTCTTCAACCGCGTTGGCGCCAGCCTCCTCCATGCCGTAGCCAATCAGATTCAGCGTGTTCCACTTCGGCATGTGCTTCGAGCAAAAGTGGATCGCCTCGGCCGCGAGTTGCCTGCCATGTCGCGGCGGGAAACAGGTCAGGCCGGAATAGGCACTTTGGTAGTACCAGTTCATGGAGTTGCCACGAAGTTTGTCCCAAGCCACGCCACGCCTGCGTGCGTAGGCAAGGTAGTGCGCCAGCACCGGTATGTTCTCGTAATATGTTATGTGGACCGCATTGATCTTGTCCAGCTCTCGGCCATCAAATAGTCGCGCGTTGTCTTCGCGCGAATACACCGCCATGCCGCATTGCCCGACCCGGCCTTCTGCTGCAGGATGGTCGGGATCGATCCCCTCGTGCGACACCAGGTCATAGACCGTATTTTGAAAGGTGTTGCCGAAGTACCCGGTCATGCCCTGACTCTCCAGGTGCTCGACGCGGGCGCGCGTCTCTTCGGGCAGGCCATAGCCAATCACCGGCTGGTTGGCCCAGGGCATGAACTGATACTGCGCCGCAGTCAAGCCGCGGGTGAACGGAAACTGCCCAGGTCCTGCCATGACTTCCTTTGACAGATCCGCAATATCATGAGGAAAATAGACAGGTTTCAACGGCAGACCGGCATCCGTATGTGCAACATAGGTCTGCGGATTGACACCGAATTTTTGTGCGATGGTGTCGAAACTCTTGCGCCATTGCTTCTCGAGCTCGCGCGTAGCGTCAAGAAACTCAGGGTTAAATTGCGGCCCCGCACCTTGCTCCGCAGCGACCTCATCGGTAGATTTTTCATTGCTTGCAGTTTTCATTTCACTTCACCTTCATTCAAAAAATGTCGATAACCAAAGATTGTTTTTCTGCATCGTGAATTTGCATTCACTCCATTCCGACCTGTTTTCGCAACCACAATCAATTTCATAATCGATTAAGTCAGTGGTAGCGAGCCCGCACCGCCACCGCTTATGGGCCATGCCGGTGAGGCGCATCACGAGCGCCATGGTGCCTGTTACAGGCGGCGCGCTGTTGCGACCCGGAGACCCCGACGCGGTGCGCCAAGTGAACCGGTTTACGCGCTACAAACCTGTGCCGACTTCCTTGCGGTCGGTGTGATCCACAAGGGCCAGACCGGCTGGCGCAGGACACCTGCAAGCCACGCAGGGCCATGCAGCATGCCGACACCAGGTCGCGGCTCATTTCTTTCCCCCTAGCGCGGAAACGCCAAAGTAGTCATACCACCCACCCTTGCTCCCGGGCTTGACGCTGGCCGCGCCGCGGTAGCCTGCAGCGAACACCTTGCGCGCAAGATAGGGAATGGCATAACGTTCGCCTAGCGTTTGGTGCAGGTATTCTTGGGAGTGGTACCAAGAGTCAAAGGAGCCTGTTGTGTCCAGCAGTTCGAAGACCCCCATGGGCCATCCCAGACCGGTCTTCACCATCTCGTCCACCTCGCGAACGCCGCAGCGCCCCTGCTCCACAGCTTGTATCGCTTCAGCGATGTAGAGATCGATGAACCTTGTCATAAAGAATCCCGGCGAGTCGCCAACGATGACGGGACTCTTGCCAATGAGCTTGAGAAAATTCACTGTCGATTCAACAACCCAACTGGCGGTTTGGTCGGCCCGCGCGACCTCGATCAAAGGCATGACGTTGGACGGGTAGAACCAGTGGGTGCCAATCATCCGGGCGGACCTTTCGAGCACCCCGGCCAATTCGGCAATCATGATTGACGATGTGTTGCTGGCGATGATCGCGTCCGCTGGTGCGGCCGCCTCAATCTGGCGCAACACCGAATGCTTTTGCGCCAGAATCTCCGGCACCGTTTCAAATACGAGATGGGCATCCGCGACACCTTCGCCAATACTCAGCGTCGGGTGCACTCGGGCCAGCATCTGCTCCATGTCAGGCGCTGCCATCTTGCCCCTGCGTACCGCGCCTTCCAGGCCAAACCGGCCACTGCGCAGCTGTTTCATTGCCTGCTCAAGGATCTCCTTGCGCCTGGCAATTAACCGAACCTGCGCCACCGGCGAACCCATCAAGCAGGCCAATACGATGCCCTGACCCATCAGGCCGCAACCGCCTACCACCGCGATCCGCTCATTTTTCCGGATTCCCTGCGTTTGAGTGGTCATGTCTACGCCTCTACACGCCTTCTTCCATCAAGGAATCCCGCTTCGATATCACGCGCTGCATCAGCCGCCGTCATCTTGCGCGCCGCCACCGTGTTGGCAAGTTCATCCAGCACCCCTGCGCGCAAGGCTTTGGTCATCGGAAGATCGACAAATTCGACTTCCAGAGCAGCTCGAATCTCGGCCAGCGCCCGCGCATGTTCGAGTCGCTGCAGTCGGTCCGTTGTCAGAAGATAGCTTCGATGGGCAACTATGCTCTCCGCCAATTCAGCGATGCCTTCGCCCGTTTGGGCTATCGTTGTCAGTACCGGAATTTTCCAGCCCGGTGTGTGCAAACTTGCCTGATCGGATAATTCCATCAGCTGCGCAAGCTTGGCATCTTTCCCGGGCATATCGCCCTTGTTAATACAAAGGATAGAAGCGATCTCCAGGACACCCGCCTTCATCGCCTGCACAGAGTCCCCCAAACCGGGCGCCTCGACCACAACCGGGGTATGGGCAACCCGCCAGATATCAACCTCGGACTGACCAATGCCAACCGTCTCCACAATGATGGGGTCGTAGCCGACAGCATCCAGTACGCTGACGAATTCGTAAGTGGCACGTGCCACACCACCGAGGCAGCCGCGCGTTGCCGCGCTTCTGATGAATACGCCTTCATGATTGCTGGCACGACTCATGCGGACCCGATCACCGAGCACCGCACCCCCCGTGAACGGGCTGCTCGGGTCCACCGCGACAATGCCGACACGGTTGCCGCGCTGCGCAAAATTTAGCGCGAGTTCGTTGACCAAGGTCGACTTTCCGGAACCAGGCGGTCCAGTGATGCCAATGATCTGGGCTCGACCGCTTCTCGCATGCAGGCGATTGAGAAGCTTGCGCGCGCCCTCGCCGCCCATCTCCACCAGGCTCAGAGCTTCGCCCAACTGTGTTTTGCGGCCCGCCAGCAGGGCTTCAAACCATGCTGTCATCGGAGCATTGTCAATATTCAACAAGTCGTGATCCTTTCGCGTCCTGTTAATGCACTTGCTATTGCCATGTCTACCCAACGATGCGATTCTAGTCATCATTCACAAAATAATCAAGCGCTCGCTCGAATTTTTTTCGACGTGTTTTGAGTGACGTTCAGCACCTTTGCGGTCAGACAAGAGTTCGGCGCAAACGCATCCTCATGGGCGGGACTGATCTCTCATCTGCAGTGCTTGCTCTTGCGCCTTTTCATCCCATTGATACACCCCAATCAATGCGTTCACATGGCGTTGAAGCGCGCTGTCCTATGCCTGAATCCGGCTTAAAGATAGATAGAATGACAAGGAGGATGAAGCCATCCATGGAAATGCAATGAAAAACGAATCAACACGCAAACAGGAACTGCGTTCAGCGGCGGCCAAGCTGTTTCTCAAAGTGGGATACGGGCGCACAACGGTTCGCGATATTGCCAAGTCTGTCGGGATGCAGTCTGGAAGCATCTTCTACCACTACAAGACAAAGGAAGACATCCTTGTCAGTGCGATGAGCGAAGGCGTGCGTCAATTTGCAGAGTCTGCACGTGGGCCCGAGAATGACCGCAGAACGCCTCTTATGAAACTGCGTGATTTGTTCATCAACCATCTCACGGGACTGCACAATCCGGAAAGCCCCGAAGTTGCCGTCATGCTATCCGAGTGGCGCCACCTGTCACCGCGTTCGCGGCGTGTCATTGTCAAATTGAGAGACAATGTCGACGATGTCTGGCAGCAGGTGCTATCCGAACTTGCGGAAGAAGGTCTTGTACAAGGTGATCTGCACGTTCTGCGCATCGCAATGCTGGGTGCGATCAACTGGTCATTGCAGTGGTATGACAAAAACGGCAAGCTGAAGATCGAAGAACTGGCGTGCCAATTGCTGGCGACCTTCATTCCAGCGGCCAGGTCGCTCAAATAGCCAAGTCAAGTCTTGTGCTCAAAGGGGCACTGCGGACTCGGGTTCTGCGATAAACAGCCCTTCGATTTCATGCCGATAGGTCTTTGTGATGCTGGCGCGCCGCACCTTCATGGTGGCCGTCACCTCACCGTCATCATGGTCAAGTTCCTTTGGCAGCAGGTGGAACTTGCGGATGTGCGCTACCCGAGCCAACTCGCTGTTGCCGCGCTCTATCTCAATGGCGATTAATTCGCGCACTCGCGGATGCTCGGCAAGAGAGCGATAATTCGTGTACGCCAGTCGTTGGGTCTCGGCCCATCTGGCAGTGGTCTCGAAGTCGAGTTGCACCAGAGCGCCAACGTACTTGCGCCCCTCCGCTATGACGATGCATTCCGTAATGTAGGGACTTGCCTTCATTTTGTTTTCGATTTCAGAAGGCGTCAGATTCTTTCCGCCGGCAGTGATCATGATGTCCTTCAGGCGATCAACAATGAACAGATGCCCGTCCTCCTCACGCGCCACGTCACCGGTGTGCAGCCAACCGTCGCGCAGTGCGACTGCGGTGTTTTCCGGATCCTTGTAGTAACCCGCAAAGACCAGGTCGCCGCGCAGCAGCAACTCGCCCTGCGGGCCAATGCGATGCTCCAAACCGATCGCGGTCTTGCCGACAGAACCGGGCCGTACTGCGTCGAGTGACTGACCGGACACGATGGCACAGGTTTCGGTCAGACCGTAAAACTCCACAAGCGGCAAACCTATGGTTCGGAAATAGCGAAAGATGGCTGGCGCAATGGACGCGGCGCCCGAGAGGACAACGCTAGCCTGACGCAAGCCGACAAAGTTCTGCAGGGAGCGGAAAATTAGCCAATAGCAGCAGGTGTACACCAATTTTTCCCACAGACTGCGCTTCCATGCCGCCTTGAAGGCGAAGGGTGCACAGGCCCGCAATGCGCCACGGTACAACGCGCGGCGCACAGCGCCCGTCTCCAGCATTTTGTTGTGGATGGCGGTATGCAACTTTTCCCAAATGCGCGGCACGCCCAGGAAAATCGATGGCGCAACCTCGCGCAGATCCTCCTGTACCGTGCGCAGGGACTCGCCGAAATTGACCTGCGAGCCGCAATAAATGGGAACAAAAGTGGTAAATATCTGCTCGGCAACGTGACTCAACGGGAGATAAGACAGTTGTCTGGTCGCGGCGCTGAGATCCAGGCGCTCGACCATCCCCCTCGTGGCAGCGCGTATGTTGGCATAACTGATCATGGCGCCCTTGGGCTTGCCGGTCGAGCCCGAGGTATACACAAGTAAAGCGATGTCCTCGAGTCGCTGCCTGGCCAAAGTGTCCTCCACCAGGCTGCGATGCGTCACCTCATATTCGACCCCCAAGGCCTCCACCTCAGCAAAGGAAATAACCTTGCGGTCGCCTGGCGTGCCGGTTGCCTGCAGCCCCTTGCGGTCCATCACGACAACCCTGGTCAAGCGTGGCAACTGTCCGAGCGCCGCCAGCACCTTGTCCGTCTGTTCCTGATCTTCGCAGACGACCATGTCCACATCGGCGTGTCCCAGCACGTAGGCTACCTCGGCGGTCGGACTGGTCGAATAGACACCCACGACAAGCGCTCCAACCAGGCCGGCACCCATCTGTGCCAGCACCCACTCCTGTCGACTGTCTGAAAGGATGCCAACGCGGCCGCCGTCCGGCAAGCCGAGGGCGCACAGACCGAGGCCAAAGTGACAGGCCCGGCTGTAGTAGCCGTCCCAGGTGAGGGGGTTCCAGATGCCATAGCGCTTCTGCACCAATGCGATCCGGCTGCCCTGCATACGCGCCCGCTCGCGCAATTGCTGGGGCAGCGTCAATTCGGGTAGATCGTAGTTCTTCAACTCAGCCATCTCTTACGCCGCTTATAGTGTTTGATGTCGCGAAAACCCCGGACGACTTCACCCCGACCCATGCCCAGATAGAACTCGCGCACATCGGGGTCAGCCGAGAGCTTTTCTGCGCTGCCGTCCATCACCACCCTGCCGGTCTCCATGATGTAGCCACTGTGCGCCACCGCCAGAGCCATCGAGGCATTTTGTTCGACCAACAGCATGGCTACGCCTTGCTCGGCGTTGATCCGGGCGATGATGGTGAAAATCGCCTCCACCAGCAGCGGCGACAGGCCCAGCGAGGGTTCGTCCAGCAACATCAATGTCGGCCGTGCCAGCAGGGCGCGGCCTATGGCCAGCATCTGCTGCTCGCCACCCGACAGATAACCAGCCAGAATCTTGCGCCGTTCGTGCAGGCGCGGGAAATACTCATAGACCAAGGCGAAGTCGGGCTGCGCACGGTCACTGCGACCGGATAGCGCGTAGGTGGCGGCTATGAGGTTGTCCTCAACGCTCAGGTCCTGAAACACCTGGCGGCCCTCCATCACGTGGAAAAGGCCGCCGCGCACCAGTTGATGCGGGCGCAGAGGGGCGGTGTCGCCTCCAGCGTAGCGAATGCTGCCTCGGGTGACTTCCCCATTCTCCAAGCGCAACAGGCCCGAAACTGCTCTTAGCGTTGTGGTCTTGCCTGCGCCGTTGCTGCCCAGCAGCGCTACGATTTCGCCCTGCTTCACGGTGAGCGACAAGCCATGCAGCACTTGCACCGCCTTGTTGTAGATGACCTCGATGTTGTTGACCTCGAGGACTGCGCCCGCCACTGTCATGTCAGTCCAGGGTCATCCAATCCGACACCGGCACCATCCTCTGTGCCTTCATGTCTGCCTTGTAGATGCGACCCACCGGTACAGAATTACCCTTGATGGTGATGGGTATACCAATCAAGCCGCCCGTGTCGAAATTCTTGATGGAGTTCAGTGCCGCCTTCATGTTCTTGGCATCAAGCGGCTTACCCGCATCCAAAGTTCGCTTGGCAGATTCGACCAGAAGCATCGCCGTGAGGAAGCCTTGCAGGTACATGGTGGTCTGGTATTCTGGCCGCATCTGCCGGATCTTCTCGAGCATGGGCGCACTGGCCGAGGTGTCGTAGTAATAGCGGTAAGGCATCACACCCATGTAGCCATCGCCGGCCTCGCCCATTTTCATTACCAATGAGCTTTCCGTGGCCCAGGTACTGCCCATGAAGTGGCTCTTTGCGCCCGCCTTCTTCATCTGTGACATGAACTCGGGAATGGGCGCCAGAACATAGCCATGGAAAATGGTGTAGTCTGGATCGGCACGACGCAACTTGATGATGTCCGTCGACACATCGACGCTTCCCGGCGCGGTCATGATCTCGGCAGCGACTGCCAGACCCAACTTCTTCGATCTGTCGCGAAACTCATTGATCGGGTCGCGTCCGAACTCGGTGTCGGAATACACGAGAGCGACCTTGGCACCAGGTTTTTCCTTCGCGATGTAGCGCAGCAGAATTCCGATCTGATCGGAATAATCTGGACCGGCGATGAATTGCAAGGGATACTTTTTGGGGTCGTTGAGTTCGGTGGCCATGGAGGTCCCGGACATCAGAATGCTGCCCATGCGCTCCAACTCAGGATTGATGGTGCGGTTAAAGGCAGTGGAGTCACCGTAGTACAGGTTGATATTGTTGGAGCCGGTGAGTTTTTTGAAGACGCCCACCGAAACATCGGGCTTGTAGGCCGTGTCCTCGAACACATAACGAACTTTGCGACCTTTGATGCCGCCGGACTCGTTGATCATTTTGACGTAGTCGGAGATGCCGGCGCCGGTGCTGATTCCGGCAAAACCAAACACCCCGGTCATCGGGATCGACCCACCGATGACGATTTCCTCTTGCGCCTGGGCCGCAGGGGCCAACGCGATGCCGGCCAAAACCAACAACGCGGAAAAACACCTGCTGCATTTTTTCTTGAACATCGCTCGTCTCCTCAAATACCCTATGTCCGGAATGGCCACAGGTGAAAAAATCGGCGCACCCGGCGCCAGATGTCAGCCAAGCCATTCGGCTCAAAAATCAGGAAGCCGACTATCAGGAACCCAAAGACCATGGTGCGCACCGGCGCCAACAGCGCCGCCGCCTCCGTAGTGTTAGGCAACAAGCCCAGAATTAGTTTGAGAACTTCTGGCACCAACGTCATGAAAGCTGCACCGAGGATGCCGCCAAGAATGCTGCCCATTCCACCGACGATGGTGGCGACCAGAAAGAAGATCGACATCAAGAGCGGAAAACTCTCAGCTGTGACCGAGCCGAAAAAATAGGCCCATAGACCGCCGGCGACCCCGGCGTAAAAAGACGACATCCCGAAGGAGAGTAGTTTGTAGCGCAACAGCGGAATACCCAGCACCTCGGCCGAGATGTCGCGGTCGCGTATGGCGATAAAGGCGCGGCCTATGCGTGTGCGAAAAACGTTCGACGCACCCAACAACATCGCCGTCGTGACCGCCACGATCAACCAGTAGAGGCGGAACTGGTTGTCCAGCACCAATCCGAACAAACGTGCTGGCGGCACAGTAATACCCGCTGTGCCGCCGGTCACGGAAGTCCACCGTGCGAAGATGAAATGCAGGATGAAGGAGGCGGCGATGGTGGTAATCGCCAGGTACAAACCCTTTACCCGCAGCGATGGAAGGCCAACGATCAAACCGATAACTGTGGCGACTGCACCACCGCCCAAAAGATTGATAAGGGCGGGCGAACCCAGTCGCTGCTCCATTACCGCGACCGTATAGGCGCCAACGCCCATGAAAGCGGCATGGCCAAGACTGATCAGGCCGGTATAGCCGGTAAGAATGTTGAGACCGGTCGTGGCGGCGATGTTGATCGCAACCAGGCAGGCAAGATAAAGCCAGTAGGGATTGGCAACAAACGGGAAGGCGAGCAGAACCAAACCCAGCACGGCCAGCCACACGCGCTGGGTGCGACTGTCGAAGGTCGCCTCATCGTCGCCATAGTTCCTTTTGGCTGCACCAATTCTCATCGTATTAGAGCCTCTCGATTTCGCGGGTGCCAAACAAGCCGTAGGGACGGATCATCAAGATGATCACGAGCAGCGTGAAGGTCGCCAGCATCTTGTACTCACCGCCAAGGTAGGTGCCAGTCAGCGCCTCGACCAAACCCACGAGCACACCACCAACCAGGGCGCCAAGGATTGAATCAAGCCCGCCAACGATCACCACCACCAGCACCGACAGGCCAAACACACCCATCTCTGGCGACAACGTGGAGATGCTGCCGACGAGGATGCCGGCCACCGCTGCAACCATGGCACCGACTGCCCAGGCGGCAGAGAACACGCGTGGCACGTTGATGCCCATCGAGTAGGCGGCGATCTGATTGGAGGCGGTCGCGCGCAGGGCAACGCCGCCACGCCAAAAATGAAACAGCACCAGTACGAAGGCGATCATGGCGGCGGCGACAAGCAAACTGTAGAAGATCTTGGGCGCCAGCATCGCCTCACCAATCATGATCGGCTCGCTGGGCATGAAGTCCGGCAGACGCATGGGCGTACCACTCCAGATCAGCTCGACCGCCCCGACCAGGATGGAGGAAAGTCCGACGGTAATCATGAAAACCGATATCGGCGACTCGCCGAGCATGGGCCGGATCAAGACGCGCTCGATCAGGGTGCCGAGAAAACCGCTACCTGCGATGGCCAAAGCGATGCCCAACCACAAAGGCAAACCCAGGATGGAGGCAAAGGTCAGAAGGAAGTAGGCCCCGATCATGAGCAATTCACCAATTGCCAGATTCACCACGCGCGTTGCCTTGTAGATCAGCACAAAGGCCAGGCCGGCCAGGCCGTAGAGCCCGCCGTTGCCGACGCCCGCCAGACAGACTTCAAGAAGCATCAGCCAGTCACTCACGCAGGCCTCCCCGTTCCGTGCAACCGGTTACGCAAGTCCTCGATATCGCCGCTGCCCAGGTAGGCACGTATCACTTCCGGATTGGCCTGAACATCTGCCGGAGAGCCGTCAGCGATCATCTGGCCGAAGTTGAGCACCACAACGTAGTCCGAGATGTCCATCACCATGCCCATATCGTGATCGACCATCAGGACAGTGACCTTCCAGTCGTCGCGCACGTCAAGAATGAAACGTGCCATGTCCTCCGTTTCTTCACGATTCATACCGGCAACCGGTTCGTCGAGCATCAGGAGTTTGGGTTGCATGGCCAAGGCACGCGCCAATTCAACCCTCTTCTGCAAACCGTAAGGAAGGCTTGCCACAGACGCATGGCGAATGTGGTCGATCTCGAGGAAGTCAATGATTCTCTCCTCGATATCGGTGCGCAGGCTCAGTTCCTCTCGCCGGGCACGACCATAGTAAAAAAGCGCATCGACAATCCCGCTGCGAAGGTGGCAGTGCCGGCCGAGCTTGATGTTGTCCAGCACACTCATGCCTCGAAACAGAGCGATGTTCTGAAAGCTGCGCGCCAGTCCGCGCCGCGCCCGCTCCGGCGCCGGCAGCCGTGTTATGTCCTCATTTTCACAACGGATGGTGCCCGAGGTCGGCCGGTAAAAGCCGGAGATGGTGTTAAACAGCGAGGTCTTGCCAGCACCGTTCGGGCCGATCACCGACGTGATCGAACCAGGTGCAACCTTGAAGCTGATGCCGTTCAGCGCCATGATGCCGCCAAAAGCGAGCGTCAGACCTTCGACTTCAAGCACGGGATGAATGGTCATCCCTCCCTCCTCATTTTGTTTCTCGGAGCCAAGTCAGAAGTGGCACCGGCAGTTGGAGAAATATTCGCGCGATTATTAGGTGAACTCTGACTCGCTGTCAAAGGCTCAGCGCGGTTCACGGCGGCGCTGCACACTTGCAACGCATCGGCCGCCAGATTGGACAAGCTCGAATGCGCCACAAAATCCATACGATGCAACCCCGGCTTGCCTCTGCACGAGTGACCTCTGCGGCCCCATGCGACCCTGTGCTTCGAATCAATCCGATATGCGCGCGATCTTCCCCGCTCAAGGACAGCGACGTCTGTCGCACGACAACTCCTGACTATGCCGGGTGGCGATATTTGGAGTGAGAACATATTTCGTTATCTATGTGTCAATTTGCCAAGGCTGAGCTCGCAGAATCTTCATCTTAAGAAATTACCGAAATCGGGCAGCCACTTCTGATGAAGGTACTCCGCATAAAACATATTCTACCAAGCAACTGCTTGATTTTATATTCTACCAAGCAATTGCTTGATTTTTGCAACATTGTCTTGCCACAGAGTGCAAGCGCATCAAGCCTGTTACGGTTGACCCATAAGCCGGCGCAAGAGGAAATGCGTCAGTCCAGCGCAGGAACGGCAATTGCATTGGCATCCCAACCTCGGAGCAACCAAGGTCTCGCCGGGCTTCAACACACCACCCCTCTATAGATGTGTTGGTAATTAAGAACTGAGAAAACAGTAGTTCTCGTTTCGATCATTCACTTCCAGAATCCACCCCATCGCAATTTCGCAATGGATTCCAAGAGTCGAACATGATCAAACGCCGGACTATCTTCAAACTCGCCGCCAGCACCATCCTGGCCGCAACCGTCTTCAGCGCCGCCGCCCAACCGGCGGTGACGCTGCTCAACGTGTCGTACGACCCGACGCGCGAACTCTATGTCGAGTTCAATGCCGCTTTCAGCAAATACTGGAAGGCCAAGACCGGTCAGGATGTCACCATCAAGCAGTCGCACGGCGGCTCGGGCAAACAGGCACGCTCGGTCATTGACGGGCTGGATGCCGACGTCGTCACGCTGGCGCTGGCCGGCGATGTTGATGCGCTCAACAAGAACGGCGGCTGGCTGGTGGCGGACTGGCAGAAGCGCCTGCCGCACAACTCAGCGCCCTATACCTCGACCATCGTGCTGGTGGTGCGTCAAGGCAACCCGAAGGGCATCAAGGACTGGGACGATCTGATCAAACCCGGCGTGAGCGTCATCACGCCAAACCCGAAGACCTCGGGCGGTGCGCGCTGGAACTACCTGGCGGCC
>SESG01023697.1_pt1 | contig 13004 bp, 12 predicted proteins | sample 3171421 | NCBI WGS metagenome assembly SESG01 (sample SAMN10866946, study PRJNA518727) | freshwater metagenome | biome: subpolar coniferous forest; feature: holomictic lake; material: water; isolation source: holomictic Lake 227, 6 m and 8 m depth | place: Canada: near Kenora, Ontario | collected... | reverse complement strand
TGAAAATTTTGCTCGTACTCGGCCCGTCGGCCTCCGTAAGTCATTTTTCAGAGACTATTTAATAATACGCTTTTATTTATTTGTATTTAATACCTTTAGTATTTTTGGGATTTTTTTGAAATCTTTTATGAGAGTTTCTCTCATTCCTCCATTGTATAAAGCTGCTGCTGGGTGATAAAGAGGGAGGAAAGCTTGTTTCTTTTCTAATTCAGGAATGTTTTTAATTAGAAGTTTGCCATGGATTTCAGATATCTTTTCTGTAGGGAAAAATCGAAGCATTGAATGTCTTCCCAGGAATACTATTAATTTTGGAGATATTATCTTGAGTTCATTTATAAGCCATTCATTACAGGCTTCTTTTTCAGATTGTTCTGGATCTCGGTTATTGGGAGGGCGATATTTAACTATATTTGTTATATAAATATCTTCTCTTTTCATCCCGATTTTTAAAAGCATTTCATCGAGGAATTTTCCTGCAGCTCCTATAAAAGGTTTACCTCCTTCGTCTTCTTTCTTTCCTGGAGCTTCGCCTATAAATACAATTTCACTTTCTGCATTACCGTCGCCAAAGACAGCTCTAGATGCTGTCTTTTTGAGTTTACATGTGCAATTTTCCTGCCAATGCTGATTGAGTTTTTCTAGTTGTATTTTTTTAGAATTCATGTCTAATTATTATATCATTTTATTATTTGTTATAATAAATAAATGAAAAAAAGTTTAACAAATGAGATTATAGATTGGACTGGTGTCATATTAATATTGCTGGCTTACGCATTGATGAGCTTTGGTGTTTTATCCTCTCATAGTTTGATGTATCAAGGTATAAATGTAATAGGGGCACTAGCAATAGCAATCCCTTCTATTATAAAGAAAGATTATGAGCCAGGTGCTTTGAATATAATATGGGCTATAATTGCATTGGTTTCGATAATAAATATTTTAAAATAAATAAAATAAAATCCCCACATGAGAGAAGTGTGGGGATTTTGTATTTATTTCAAAATTTTAATATCTGCTCCTATGGAGTTTAGTCTTTCTGCTATTTCTTCATATCCACGATTGATCATGTATACATTGCGAAGGATAGAGGTCCCATTGGCTCCGAGCATTCCGATAAGGATTATCATCGCAGGACGGAGTGCTGGAGGGCATACTACTTGCGAAGGCTTTAGAGGTGTCCCACCTTGAATATAGACTCTGTGTGGGTCAGCAAGGGTTACACTAGCTCCTAGTCTGTTGAGTTCTGTGAAGTATATGGCACGATTCTCGTAGACCCAGTCATGGATCATCGTTTGACCTTTAGCTTTTATAGCTATGGGGACGAAAAAGGGTAAGTTGTCCATATTTATACCCGGATAAGGTGTAGCATGTATTTTATCTTCCAGCGCTTTTAATTTAGAAGGGAAGATATGAAGATCTACTAGATTAGTTCTCTCATTGTAAGATTTATATTGTTTTGTTCTTTTATATTTTAATCCCATTCTTTTCAATTTTTCAAGCTCAAGTGAAAGGAAATCTATAGGACAACGCAAAATTTTAAGTTCTGAGTCAGTAGCTATAGCTGCCGATATGAACATCATAGATTCAATAGGATCTTCACTATTCGTGTATTCAATATCCATATTTATATTTTTTACTCCGTGCACTACTAGAGTAGATGTTCCTATTCCTTCTATTTTAATGCCCAATTTTTCTAAGAAGAAACATATTTCTTGCACCATGTAGTTTGCACTAGCAAATCTTATAGTAGATGTGCCGTCTACTTTAGCTACGGCAGTTAGTATATTCTCACAAGCTGTATCTCCAGCTTCATACATTACTATGTTTGCAGGTTTTAACTTATTATTTTCAATTTTATATTCAGTATTTGTTGTTTTTATCTTTACTCCCAAGTCTTCAAGGGCATAAGTATGAGCTGATATAGTTCTCTTACCTAATTTACATCCGGAAGCATGAGGTATGGAGAAAGATGGAAGGATGTGTATAAGTGGACCTATGAGCATTATCACAGATCGGGTTTTAATAGCAGATTCAATATTTATTTTATCCATCTTGAATTGAGCTGGAGGAATGATAACGAGAGAATTACGATCAATCCATTTAATTGATACACCAATACTTTCAAGAATTTCTATAACTCTATTTACTTCTTCTATACGAGCTATTCCATGAAGGGTAGTCTTTCCTTTGTTGAGTAGGGAAGCACAGAGTAGACCTACTGCTCCATTCTTAGAGAAGTTAGTGTTGATACTCCCATGTAGTTTCTTGCCACCTACTATCTGGAAATCTATTGAATTATTTATTGAAACAATTTGATGATTCAAAACTTCACTTATCTTCCCTAATATTTCAGTGCTGAAATTTTGTTCACCTTTTTCCATTCTTGCTATGGCACTTTGAGAAGTCTCTAAGGCCTTTGCAAAGGCTTCTTGAGTCATATTCTTACGTTCCCTTAACTCCTTTATAAATAAACCTATTTTTTGCAGTTCAGTTTGTTTTGATTTCATATTTACTATTTTATATCATATATGATATAATTGCAAATATGATAAAGATTGAAGAATATGTGGATATCAAAGATTATTCAACTCTCAAAATTGGAGGGCAATTTCGTTATTTTACAGTTATTTCTAAAGTAGATGAACTTCCATTGCTTTACGCTATAGCGCAGAGCGATGGAAAGTATAAAAATACACCGACTTTCGTATTAGGAGGAGGTTCAAATATAGTATTTTCTGATGGCATATTAAATGTTTTAGCTTTGAAGATAGAAATAATGGGTCATGAGATTGTTGGTGAATCAAACGAATATGTAGATATCAAAGTCGGTGCTGGTGAGAATTGGGATAACTTTGTCCGTAAAACTGTAGATATGAATCTTGTAGGTATAGAAGCTCTGTCTTTGATTCCTGGCACAGTAGGAGCTAGCCCTGTCCAGAATATAGGGGCTTATGGATCAGAAGTAAAAGATACAATACATGAAGTGGAAGTTTTTGATATAGAAAAAAGAGAATTTTCCAAAATATCTAATAAAGATTGTAAATTTGGATATCGGGATAGTATTTTTAAAAATGAAGTTAAGGGTAGGTATATAATAACAGGAGTGACTTATAGACTGAATAAATCTTTGCCTTCTATCCCTAAATACCCTGGAGTGGCAAAATATTTTGAAGATATGGAAATAGTTAGTCCAACTCTTTCGCAGATTCGAGATGCTATTATATATATACGAAAAGAAAAACTTCCAGATTCGAGTATGAATCCAAATGTTGGTTCATTTTTCAAAAATCCAATAGTTTTAAATGCTGTAGCTGACACAATAAAAATAGATTTTCCAGATGCTAAATTTTTTCAAAGTGATGATTATCACACCAAGGTTCCTGCTGGCTGGCTTATAGAAAATGCTGGCTTAAAAGGTAAGTCTTTCGGTAAGGTCTCTGTTTATGATAAGAGTGCTCTTGTATTGATAAATGATGGCAATGCTACTTGTGAAGATATAATAAAAGCTCGTAATGAAATAATCAAAATAGTTAAAGATAAATTTGGAATAGAGCTTGAACAAGAGCCAGAAATCATATAATTGATTTTATATAAAATTCTAGTATACTACTTCTATGCCGGAGTGGGCCAAAAACAAACTGCTTTGTTTTTGGCCAGAGTACACTCTGTGGACCGACACTCCGGCAATGGAATTTTAAAACACAAATGTGTTTTCATTGCCGGAGTGGCGGAATTGGTATACGCGCGCGACTCAAAATCGCGTCTCGCAAGGGATGGAGGTTCAAGTCCTCTCTCCGGCACAATGCAAAATAAATCCCTTTCATATATAGAAATTTCAAAAGATAACTTGATACACAATATCAAGCAATTTAGAGGTCTGTTAAAAGGCAAGACAAAGTTAGCTGTTGTTATAAAAGCGAATGCTTATGGACACGGAGATAGAGAAATAGCAAAAATATCTAGTCCTTTTGTAGATTACTTTCAAGTAGATAGTATAGAAGAAGCTCTAAGAGTGAGGAGTGTGAGTAAAAAGCCAATTTTTATATTTGGATTTTTGAATGAAGAGGGAATAAAAAAAGCTATTGAGACAAATGCTATACTTTGTGCTTTTGATTTAATCCATATTTTAAAGATTAATCATATCGCTTCTGTTTTTAAAACGAAAGTAAAAATACATTTGGCTATAGATTCTTATCTTGGTAGGGAAGGTATAATGCCTTCTCAAGTAGAAAATATAATTAAAGAAATAAAAAAATTACAATATATTACTTTAGATGGAGTTTATTCACACTTTGCAAACATAGAGGATACTATGAATTCTACTCATGCAAATAGACAGATCGATACATATCATAAATGTGTAGAGGTATTTCTAGAAAATGGATATAAAGATATAAATACTCACATATCTGCAACTTCTGGAATTCTTGTTTATGAAAAAGGGGAGAATCTGCATAGTATAGTTCGCCTTGGTATAGGGCTTTATGGTATGTGGCCAAGTGAACATTTAGAATATTTGAATAAAAAGAAAATAACTTTGAAGCCAATATTGAAATGGATAACTCATGTCGCTCAAGTGAAAATAATTCCTGCCAATTATCCTATCGGATACGGGCTCACTTATATTACAAAAAAGGCTACAAAGATTGCTGTAGTACCTCAAGGTTATTTTGATGGACTTACTCGATCAATGTCAAATAATGGAGAATTTTTAATCAAAGGCAAAAAGGCTAAAATATTAGGAAGAGTAGCTATGAATATGACTGTTGTAGATGTATCTCATATTAAAGATGTTAGAGAGGGGGACGAGGTTGTGATAATAGGCTCTCAGGATAAAGCTAAAATTACAGCAGAAGAAGTAGCTAAGCATATGGGGACTATAAATTATGAAGTTACTACGAAAATAAGTGCTTTGTTACCAAGGGTCATAAAGTAGTATATACAGGCCAATGAAAATAGTCTTTTAAAATGCACACATAAATCTCTGCTGAGATTTTGCTCTGCTCGGCCCAGTCGGCCTGCGCAAGTCATTTTAAAAGACTATTTTCATCGGCCCTTCTTTATTTGTTAATAGGTTGCATTTTTAAGTTTTTTATAGTATTGTATGGATTATGTCACAAGATAGACTTTTCAAATTGGGCTGTACTAAATGCAAACGCATTAACTACTGGTCAAGTAAAAACAAAAAACTCGTCACTAAAAAGATTGAGCTTAAAAAGTATTGTAAATGGTGTAAAGTTAATACTAAACACAAAGAAATGAAAAAATAAAAAATCCCGTAAGGGGTTTTTTATTGTCTAAATATGCGGGCGATGGAGGAATCGAACCCCCACCAAAAGTTTTGGAAACTTTCGTTCTACCACTAAACTAATCGCCCTTGTAGGTTTGAGTATACTATAAATCTTATTAATTTTCCAGTTTGTTATTATATGCAAAAAAATTATAAATATCTAAGCATTATCAGCGTCTTCTTTGTCTCAGTTTTATTGATTTCCAATATAGCCTCGACAAAGATAGTAGATTTAAAATGGTTTACATTTGATGGAGGAACATTGCTTTTTCCGCTCAGTTATATTTTTGGTGATATTCTTACAGAAGTTTATGGTTACAAGCAATCAAGGCGTGTTATCTGGCTTGGATTCTTTATGGCACTACTGATGTCTCTTATATTTATAATTGTAGGTAAATTACCATCTGCTCCTGGCTGGAATAATCAAAATGCCTATGATTTAATTCTCGGTTTAACTCCGAGGATAGTTCTGGCTAGCTTGGCTGCTTATAGCGCTGGAGAGTTCTCTAATTCCTATATCTTGGCCAAAATGAAAATATGGACAAAGGGTAAAATGCTTTGGACTAGAACTATTGGTTCTACGTTAGTCGGTGAATTGGTAGATAGTATTCTTTTTATTCTGATAGCATTTTGGGGTGTTTTACCTAGTTCTTTGATAGTTACTTTAATCATCTCAAACTATTTATTTAAAACAGGCATAGAGATACTGTTTACTCCTGTGACTTATAAAGTTGTGGATTTTCTTAAAAGTAGAGAAGACGAAGATTATTATGATATAGACACCAACTTCAATCCTTTTAATTTAAAATAATTATTTATTTTAAAAATTCTTGTATTTTACCTAAGACTTTTATTTTTTCATTTTCTTCTCTTGGATCAAACCATATAGTATTTTTATCTCTTTTAAACCAAGTGATTTGTCTTTTAGCAAAATGCCAAATATCAGTATAGAGTTTTTCTATCATCTCATCTTTTTTTATTTTATTTTGTAAGTATAGAGCCACGTGTCTATATTCAAGACCGAAAGAATCAAGTCTCTTCCAAGAGATACCATTCTTATGGAGATTTTCTATTTCTTTCACCATTCCTTTTTTTATACGAGAAAGCAGTCTAACTTTTATTCTTTCTTTTAGTATCTCAGGTGGTAGTTTTAACCCAATTTTTAAAAATTGATATTTTGATTTTTCTTTAATAGTTTCTGGAACTGAGCCTAGAGCTTCCGCTATCTCTATCGCACGTATAAGACGTACACCATTATTTATATCAATATTTTGAGCTCTATTTTTATCCAATTTTATTAAAATTTTAAGAAGGTCTTCACTAGATTTATCTGAGAGTTCAATTCTTAATTTTTTGTTTGGAGGGACATTTGGGAATATAGTTCCTTCGACAATTGCGTCTATGTAGAATCCTGTGCCACCACAGATTATAGGAACTTTACCTCTTTTGATTATTTCTTCTATTTTTTTTATTGCCTTTTTTTGGAATTGATTTACGGTGAATGTCTTTGAAGGAGAATAAATATCTAGTAAATGGTGAGGTACCCCTCGCATCTCTTTTTTAGTTATTTTACCTGTGCCTAGATCCATGCCTTTGTATACTTGCCTTGAATCAGCAGAGATGATCTCCCCGTTTATTTGTTTAGCTACTTCTACTGCAAAGTCACTCTTTCCTGTAGAAGTTTGGCCTAGTATGACAATAACTCTATTATTTAACATTATTTTATTATATTCGCACAAAAATGACTTTTTTGCTATAATAGCCGGATGGGATTTAAATCATATATAACAAAAAAAGCTCTTCAAATGAAGGGAATGTCTGCAGAACAAGCAGAACAAATTACTAAACAATTAGAAGATAATCCTCAAATAGCAGAGAGTTTAAAAGCTCTTGAAGCAAATAAGGAGGTTAAAGAACTTTTTGAGAAAATTACAAAAGAAATAGAAGAAAAGAAAAAGGCAGGAACATCCGAACAATATGCTTCTATCTTGGTTATGAACAAATATAAAGCAGAAATAATGAAACATCGTGAAGCACTTGCGCCTCTCATGAGTCTAATGCAGAAATAGGGATGACTTCAAAATTTAAAAAGCAGATTATTGTTGTTAATGATAAAATGCAGAAAGATTATAAGTATTATCTTTCTGAACCAATGGGTAAAAATTTTGATAAAAGTTTTAACCCCGATCTAAGCCCAAAGCAAATGCTTGCATTGGGCATTTTTGGTGGTAAGTATATTACAGATTGCAAGATGGAGTTTCCTAAAGATTGGTTTACTAAAGCTAAATTAAGTCCAATCATTTATGATATTAATATGAATTATTTTGAAGTTAAAGCTAGTCAGTATTTATTTATTTGGCAGAAAAACGGATGGATATATAAAGATGACCCTAGAGGTTGGTTCCAATGGTATTGTCGATATTATATGGGTCGTCGGATAGAAAAAGAAGATATGAGACAGATTCGACGATGGATAATGATGGTAAGACATGTAGCCCAGATTACGAATGCTTGTCGTCATAAGGATTTGTTGTGTAGAAGAGGTCAAAGACAGGCTTTACTACATTGGGCTTATGATAGTAGAAAAATATAAAGATGTTATAATAAGAGCATGAATAATTCATACTCTTGGTATAGTAAACTTATTAAACCAATATGGGCACCGCCGTCGTTTCTCTTTGGTCCTGTTTGGAGTGTTTTGTATGTTTTGATTTTCGCTTCTTTTGGCACAGTCTTTTATCAGACATTTGTAAATAAAGAAATTCCTCTATATATAGCATTACCATTTATCCTTAATCTTATTTTCAATTTTACTTTCACTTATTTTCAATTCGGTCTCAAGAATAATGTATTGGCAGCTATTGATATAAGTTTAGTATTAATAACTCTTATATGGGCCATTATAGTCATATATCCATATATAAAGTGGGTTGCGTTAATGAACATTCCTTACCTATTATGGGTTTGTTTTGCTACTGTTTTACAGTTGACTGTTACATATTTAAACCGAGGTTAATTAATATTTTTTACTAAAAATAATTTATTGTGGAAAATATACGCGAAATAATTCTACCCAAAGATAATGGACCCCATGATTTTATAATTGAATGGTGGTATTTTAATGGACATTTATATGATGAATTAGGAAAAGAATACAGTTTCATGGATTGTTTTTTTAAAGTGGACTTGAGTAAGGTTAATATTCCCCATATAGCTCCACATTTGATTGAGGATATATTTAAAAATGGTGAATATTTTCATTTTGCTCATTCAGTAGTTTCTGATATATCAAAAAATAAAAGTTACAAAGAGATCCAGAATATCTCTCTATTGTCTAAAGATAGTTTTAAAAAAGATTTACTATTTATCAATTATAAGAATGCTAGTTTATTGGGTGTGAATATCAGTAACGAGATTGTTGAAGTAAAACCGAACGATTTTTATATTAAGACAAAAAATATAAGTTTAAATTTAGAATCTAGGAAAAGCCCCTTACTCGAAGGTGGTCATGGTTATGTGGGAACTATAGAGTCTGGCAGTTATTACTATTCATTCACAAATATGGATGTAAATGGGTCAATTAATATTGAAGGTAAAAATATAAAAGTAACAGGTAAGGCTTGGATGGACCACCAGTGGGCAAATGCTTCATATAAAGGGAAAAAAGATAAATGGACATGGTTCTCTTTTTTTTTAGATAACGGCACAGAGATTATGTGTGTAGAGTATGACACTCCCTCTGGGGCTGATATATTGATTGATATTATAGATAAATATGGTAAGCAGATACAATATAATAAAGCTGACATTAAGCCATTAAATAAATACTGGAAAAGCAAGAAGACAAAAGCTAAATATCCATTATCTTGGAAAATAGAAATACCTGAAGGAAATATATTTATAAAAGCAGAGGCAATGATGAAAGACCAAGAAATGATTTTTGGGCAAATAAATTATTGGGAAGGACCGATGAAAGTTACCGCTATAATAAATGGTAAAAAGATAAAAGGTAGAGGTTTTACAGAATTGGTTGGTTATGAATCGGATTATAATTATTTAATGCTTGAAGAAAAAGAAATAGAAAAAAGTTTATTTAAAAACATAAAGAAAATATTTAGTAAATAATATTTTATACAAATAATTATATGAATTGGTTTAAACACATATTTATAAAAAATCTAAATGAGAATATAGCCAAGGAAGACTTACAGAAAAAACTTTTTGACGAGCTTTCTGTTTTTGCGATAAATGAGCCTGCTTTTGCTTTTTCTAAATTTAATTCAAGAGAAGACGGTTTGACTAAAGAAGATGCAAAAAAAAGAATTAAAACATATGGTGTAAATTCTCTTTCAGATGACAAAAAAGCCAATCTTTTTTTAAAGTTTTTTAAAATAATAAAAAACCCTATAAATATTTTACTTATAACACTCGCCACTGTATCACTTATAGTAGGAGATTTAAAAGCTTTTATAGTGATCATGGTCATGGTATCTCTGAGTGTTATTTTAAATTTTTATCAAGAGACCAAGGCTTCTATCGCAGCAGATAAACTCAAGTCGATAATTCATACGAAGACCACCGTAATACGTAATGGCAAAAAAGAAGAAGTCGACATGAAGGAAGTAGTTCCTGGAGATATTATTTATATTTATTCAGGGACCATAATACCAGGAGATATAAGATTGATAAATTCAAAAGATCTATCTATCAACCAAGCAATGCTTACAGGAGAGTCTCTTCCTATCGAGAAACATGTTATCGAATCAAATAAAGATAGAGATAGCATTATTGATTATTGCAATCTATGTTTTTTAGGGACAAGTGTTGAGAGCGGAGTAGCAACTGCTATCGTTTTGAGTACCGGTAAGAAGACTTACCTAGGTATGATAGCAAACGATATAAATATAAGTGAGCATATCTCTGACTTTGATAAACAGTTGAAACTATTCGTCATGCTCATTTTGAAGTTCATGATGTTCATGGTTCCTACTGTTTTCTTATTGAATGGTATTTTTAAAGGACATTGGTTTGAAGCATTTTTGTTTGCTTTAGCAGTCGCAGTTGGTATGGCTCCAGAAATGGTGACAACGATAGTAGCGATGAATTTATATAAAGGAGCTCTCGCTTTATCCAAGAAGAAAGTTATCGTAAAGCATTTGGATGCAATTGAGAATTTTGGAACGATGGATATTTTATGTACAGATAAGACTGGAACTCTAACTGAAGGGAAGGTAGCCTTAGAAAAATATCTAGATGTATATGGTAAAGACAGTGAGAAAACTTTACATTATGGATTTATAAATAGTTTTTTTCAGACAGGGTTACAAGATATCATAGATGAAGCAATACTTAAACATGAAGAAGTAAAAGAAAAGTTAGAAATAGTTCAATATAAAAAGATTGATGAGATACCATTTGATTTTAATAGAAGGAGACTTTCCGTTATCGTTTCAGATGAACAAAATAAAACTCACATGCTGATATGTAAGGGTGCCGTAGAAGAAATTTTCAATAAATGTACTCATATATTGATAGATGATAAAAAGGTTCCATTTGGAGAGATTACAGGTGAAGTCAGAACTTCGATAGAAGAAGAATTGAACAAAGAAGGATTTAGAGTTATAGCTGTAGCTTATAAGGAAGTAGAAGTTGATAAATCAGTATTTAATATTGAAGACGAAAGTGGTTTAGTTCTAGTTGGATTTTTAGCTTTCTTTGACCCTCCCAAGAAGACTGCGATGGAAGCTATTAAACAACTAGAATCTTTGGGTGTAAAAGTAAAGATTCTAACAGGGGACAATGGAATTGTTACGAAAAAAGTTTGTGAGGAAGTAGGTATTTTCACAGATAAGATCCTTCTAGGGCCTGAGTTAGAGAAGATGACTGACGAAGAATTGACTAATGAGATAGAGGGAATCTCTATATTTGCCAAGCTTTCTCCCTACGATAAGGAACGCATAATCAAATGTTTGAGATCAAAGGATCACGTAGTTGGCTTCCTAGGCGATGGTATCAATGACTCTCTCTCACTTATTGCAGCAGATGTCGGTATCTCAGTAGACACAGCCGCAGATATAGCCAAAGAATCTTCTGATATTATTCTACTAGAAAAAAGTCTTCTTGTTTTAAATGATGGTATAAAAGAAGGGCGAAGAATATTTGATAATATAATTAAATATATAAAGATGGCTGCTAGTTCAAATTTCGGTAATATGTTTAGTGTTGTAGGCGGTAGTATATTCTTGCCATTCTTGCCGATGTTACCTATACAGATATTGGTGAACAATATGCTTTATGATTTTTCCCAAACTACGATACCGACAGACTCCGTAGATGAAGAGAGACTCTTGAAACCAACAAAATGGAATTTCAAAAATATAAAAAGATTTATTATATTTTTCGGTCCGATCAGTTCATTGTTTGATTATGCTACTTTCTTTGTTATGCTCTATGTCTTCAAATCGTTCGGTAACCAAGCACTATTTCATACTGGCTGGTTCGTTGAATCCTTACTCACACAGACTCTCATCGTACATATAATAAGAACGAGTAAGATACCATTTATACAAAGTCGAGCAAGTTGGCCACTTTTGATATCGACCTTGTGTGTTATCTCTCTCGGAATATATTTACCATTTTCACCATTTGCTAGTGCCTTACAATTTGTTCCATTACCTCCACTTTACTTCTTCCTTCTATTCATAGGTATTATATTGTATTTCATAATTACTCAATTATTGAAAACGTGGTTTATTAAAAAATACGATTGGATCTAATTATTCGTTCTATATACAAATATAAAAAGCCATATAACTATATGGCTTTTTATATTTATTATTTTTTATTCAACTATTGCTTCTATCTTCTGGCCAAATATTTCTGATGCTTTTTTTGTATACTCATCTATATTTTCCTTAAAGTAAGAAGGGTTTTGTTTTTGAATTTGTGCTACTACATAGTATCCTACTGCCATGATCGTGGCATATCCGGCATTCTCTGGTAATGGTACATGCAGTCTATTTTCCTTTTCTCCCCAGGTGTTATTTTCCTCTCCAAAACTTATGAACAATTCATTGGATGGTACGACTGTCACTGCATGCTTCATGTATTCAGTTGTCTCTACATCACGAGAAATTCTTCTTCCGAATAATTCTATGAATTTAACCTGGAGCATTCTTATTATTCCAGAAAACTTTGTAGGAACGATTAGGAAATATTTATCATATTTTGAAAAGTCAGGCATGGATAGGGTATCTATCTTTTCTTTGATAAATTTTTCTATTTCCATAGCGCTCTCATGAGTCATCCCCAATATCATACCCATATAAGTAGAAGTATTATAAGTATAAGGCTCTCTATTCTTTGGGTACACGAAGATATGTTCCTTGTCTACGAACTCATTTGCAGGAGCATTTGGGCTGTTTGTAATAAGAGCTACACGCTTACCCATATCCTTTGCGTATTTAGCGATTAAGGGGGCATGCTTGCCACCTGAAGCTGATATGATGATGACACTATCGATCGCTTCTATATTTTGGAGCTTTTGTTCATAATTACTTTCAGACGCAAATATAGCATCTTTATCTTCAAATATTATTCTGCCTGTCGCTTCTGCGTTTCCAGATCCTACTACTAGGGGGTGCTTGTATCCGTCAATATTAAGTACTGGTAATTCTTTCATTTGAAAAAGCTCGAGAGCTCCGAGAACTGCTAC
>SESG01017589.1_pt1 | contig 13010 bp, 8 predicted proteins | sample 3171421 | NCBI WGS metagenome assembly SESG01 (sample SAMN10866946, study PRJNA518727) | freshwater metagenome | biome: subpolar coniferous forest; feature: holomictic lake; material: water; isolation source: holomictic Lake 227, 6 m and 8 m depth | place: Canada: near Kenora, Ontario | collected... | reverse complement strand
GACATCGAGTTGGCTGCGCTCAAAGCCGTACGGGCGAAACTCGACGGCGCATTCGCGCGTGCGGTCGAGTTGGTCGTCGAGACGTTGCGTCGGCACGGCAAAATCATCGTGGTCGGCATCGGCAAGTCGGGGCATGTGGGCCATAAGATCTCCGCCACGCTGACCAGCACGGGTTCGACCAGTGTCGTGTTGAACAGCGTGGATGCGCTGCACGGTGATTTGGGCATCGTTAATGATGGCGACATGATCCTGGCGCTAAGCTACTCCGGCGAATCGGAGGAGCTGCTGAACCTGCTGCCCGCGCTCAAGCGGTTTTCGGTGAAGATCCTGGTTATTACCGGCGCGCCAAAATCTTCTTTGGCGCGCTATTGCGACCTGGTGTTGAACGTGGGCGTGCCCAAGGAGGCCTGCCCGTTTAATCTGGCCCCGACCTCCAGCACGACCGCGACGCTCGTCATGGGCGATGCGCTAGCGATGGCGGTGCTGCAGGCGCGCGGTTTCAAGCAGCAGGACTTCGCCAAATTCCACCCAGCGGGGGCCATTGGCCGCGCGATGCTCTCGCGAGTAGCCGACATCATGCGCAGCGGCCAACGCAATGCCGTGGCCGGTGAGGACCTAACCGTCAAAGAAGCGTTATTGGTCATGACCCAGGCGAAGTCCGGCAGCCTGAGCGTCGTCAACGGACGCGGCAAGCTGACCGGGGTGTTCACGGATGGCGATTTTCGCCGGCACATGGCGACCGACAGCAATTTGCTGGCGCAGCGTCTGAAGGACGTCATGACGTGCAAGCCGATTTGCATTCGAGACGACGCGCTGGCGGTGGAAGCCTTGAAGGTCTTTAACGAGCGGAACATTGACGATTTGATTGTGGTGAATGTGAAGCACGAGCCGGTCGGTCTCGTGGATTCGCAAGATTTGCCGAAGCTCAAGCTGATGTAGGCCGGGGATCATGGCCGATCCACTGGACTGTGGCAGCGGACAAGGTCAAGTCCAAACGTTCCGGTAAAACCGGGTTAAAGGGTTGGACTGAGGCAACTTATGCTATCGCTCTAATGGGGGGATGAACCGCTGTCTGGTCCCCTCGCTGGCGAAGCGCAGGAGGGTCTCCGCACACGACGCCAAGAAATACGGGGCGTTTGTCCGCCGACTTTTCCAGCGCCAACGCAAACGGCGCTCCTTTGTGAGTGGGATTCATGGCGTTGTCGGTTGCGCTTTCGCTTCGGCGGTTGCGATCTCTTCAAAGGAAGGGGCCCGCAGAATGTGGAGCGGTCCTTTGCCTCCGCCCATGACGAACATTCGCGAATCCGGCGAGAAAGCCAGATAGTGAGGCGGCTGGTTCTCCAGCGTGAAACTGGCGACCTCACGGTATGTGGGGAGATGCCAGAGCTTGACCGTCCGGAGGCTTGATGACGCCAAGGTTTTGCCATCCGGTGAGACAGCGACCTGAAGAACTCCTTCTTCATGGCCGACGAGCGTCGCCAGTGCCCGCTGCCCATGGATATCCCAAACGATGGCCAAGCCATCGTGGCTGCCCGTAACCAGCGTATTACCGTCAGGGGTAATGAGAATGGAAGTAATTCCCATTTTGTGAGCATTGAAGCGAGCTATCTTCTGCCCACTAAGTCGGCTCCAAACCACCGCTCCTGGGTAATCGGTAGTTGCAAATTGTGTCTTATCTTTCGAAAACGCCAAACTGCCCTCCTTGTCATCAAAGACTGCTTCGAGCTTGCCATCATCAGTATTCCAGAATTGGAGTTGGCGATCCGGTGACCAGGTGGCCAGTGTCTTCGTGTCGTGCGAGAGGACGGCTTTTTCGACTCGGCCGCTTTCGCGCAGCACGGTTTGGGACTGAACCGAATGCGATCGGGCATCCCAAACCGTGACCGTTCCGGCAGGCTCCACCGTCATTAGACGCTTTCCACCATCAAGAATCGCGAGTGGCGTGCCCTGACTTTTGGGTAAGAGCGTCGGTTCGGCGGTCGCTGTGTCCCACATAACGACTCGACCCCGAGCATCCTGGGCGACCAGCATCGAAGCGTCCTGTGAAATCAACGGCACGGAAGCGACTCCTTGAATCAGCGCGGCGGGCCTTTCCGGATGCACGGGCCAAACCATGATTGTTTCATCCTTGCTGCCCGTTACCAGGGTCTGGCCGTCCGGGGTGAACTTCACTCCCCACACTTCATTGCCGTGGCCACGCAGGATGTCTCGGGTTTGCCAGGTTTCGACGTCCCATAAGCGCACGGACTGGTCTGAACTTGCTGTCGCCAGACTTTTACCATCGGGAGAAAAGGCCATGTCCCAAATCCTCCCGGTGTGTCCGGTGAGTTTAGTCAGGACGCGCTGCCCCGCCAGATCCCAGACGAGCAGATCTCCTTCCCAATAACCGACCACGAGATTTCTTCCATCCGGAGTGAAGGCCATCGAATGGACTATCGCCGCCTTCGGCAGACGCCCGACGGATTGTTGTGAAACCATGTCCCAAAGAATCACGGCGTCGTTCTGGCCACCCAGCGCGAGCAGCTTGGCATCCGGAGAAAAAGCGACTCGTGCGCCACCGTTCGCAATTCGGGCCACTTCTCGATTGGCTTTGTAGTCCCAGATGGTTACGCTTTCCGCAGCCTCCGGGAAAAAGCTTCGGCTGTTGCCGTAGGCAAGCACCGTCCCTTTGGGCGCGAAGGCCACGGACGCGCATTTTCCGTCAAGGACGGCCAGCAATCGCAGACGTTTGGCGTCCCAGAGTGTGACGGCATCTCGATTTCCCCAGTTGCCGACGGCAAATACTTTGCCGTCCGGCGAGATCGCCATCGAATGGGCCGGGTTCTGAAAGTTCGTCAAGGTCGAGATCAATCTTCGGGAGGCAAGATCCCAGAGTCGGACTGTCGCGTCCTGGCTGCAAGACAGAATAGACTTGCCATCGGGCGACACGGCAATGGATACGACGACGTTGGAGTGGCCGCGCAAGGTGGCGAGATTGTCTCGTTGTGCCGCCGCCCACAGGTAGCGCCATTCAAACCCACGGAGATCTGGTTGCCCCGGCGACGGCCGATGACCATCGAGTAAGGCATGGGCGTGCCCCAGGTTCCCGAGGTTGATCGCTTGCTGCGCCAGGTTCATATCGGCGGCGTAGAGGTTTTGGCGTGACTCCGTTTCATTTCTTTGAGCTCGCTTGCGCTCAACGGCCTCGCCTTCGCGCGCCCGATCCGCGTCTTCACGAAGACGATTTTGTAGGATTTCCGCTGCTACCGCCCGGTGATAAGCTTTTGTCTCGCGAACGTATAGCCAGAGTGAAACGCCCAAGCCAAGCGTCAACGCGACCAGGACAGCCCCGGCAGCCGCAAAGGCGAGCTTGTTCCGGCGCAGAAGTTTCTGAAAGCGGTAGGCCGCACTGGGCGGCCGCGCGATGACGGGCTCGTTGTTCAAGTGGCGCTTGAGGTCGGCGGCCAGGCCATTGGCGGTTTCGTAACGGCGGGTGCGGTCCTTCTCCAGACACTTCATCACGATCCAGTCGAGATCGCCCTTGAGTTGGTGCAGCAGCCTGGAGGTGTCGGCGGAGCGGCGCTTCGCAGTGGTGGTGAGTTCATCGGCTCCGAGTGTCGCCACCCGGGTGCTCGGTCGCATCGGCTCCTTCTCCCGGATCGTTTTGCGCATCGCGTCAAGGCCCGAGGCCAACAGTTCCTTCGCATCGAACGGCGTGCTGCCGGCCAGTAGTTCGTAGAGCAACACGCCCAGGCTGTAGATGTCCGAGCGCGTATCGATGTCCAGCCCGCTCATCTCCGCCTGCTCTGGACTCATATAGGCCGGCGTCCCTATAAACTGATGCAACTGGGTATAAACCGTCGCGTCCGTCAGCCGCCCCTCCGTCGCCTTGGCGATGCCGAAGTCAATCACCTTGGGCACCGGCACGCCGTCGTGAAGGGTGACGAGGATGTTTGATGGTTTGATGTCGCGGTGGATGATCCCCTTCTGATGCGCGTGCTGGATCGCCTGGCAGACTTTGATGAAGAGATCGAGCCGTTCCTTGGTGGTGAGATTGGCCTGGTCGCAATACTCGGTAATGCGGATGCCACGGACCAGTTCCATCACGAAATAAGGCCGGCCCACGTCGGTCGTGCCCGCATCGAGCACTTTGGCGATGTTCGGATGATCCATCATGGCCAGCGCCTGCCGCTCCGCCTCGAATCGCGCCACGACCTGCTTGGTGTCCATGCCCAGTTTGATAACCTTGAGCGCGACCCGCCTTCGCACCGGTTCCGTTTGTTCGGCCACATAGACTACGCCACAGCCGCCTTCTCCGATTCGCTCCAGCAGTTTGTAGCGGCCGAGCATTTGCCCCACGGCTTCATCCGGCGTGTCGGGCCGATCGAGCTTTATCGTCGCCTTGACGGCAGGCGCAGTTGTGGGCAGCGATTCAACCAGCGCGTTGTGCGCGGCGAGCAGCGTCTGGAGGCGCTGGCGCAGCGCAACGTCTCCTGCGCACGCCCCGTCCAGGAAGGCGGCGCGTTCCGCAGCCGGCCGCTCCCGCGCCTGGCGGATAATCCAATCTTCCCGCATATCAGGAGGAATCATGAAAGTCGTTCGGAAAACTATGCCCCAACCTGCCGCATTTGGAAGGATGAAGAATGGCCCAGCACCCTACGCGGGATCCTGCGGACAAGCGTACCGGAAGCCGGGCACGATTCGTGGACGGAGACCTACAACAACCCGGGACTCTACGAGTGGCGGCTCAAGCACGAACGAGGGAAATGAGCCTCACTCCAGCCCGCTAGCCACTTTCGCCCGCTGCAGGACCTTCTGGGCGACGCTGCGCGCCCGGGCAGCGCCATCGGCCAGGACCTTGTGGACGTAATCCAGGTTTGCCGCCAGTTCGGCGCGTTTGGCGCGGGCGGCGGCGAAGTGGTTCCAGTAGTGTTCGAACAGCGCCTTCTTCAAATCACCGTAGCCGAGCCCGCCGGCGCGCAGGCGGTCTTCATAATCCTTCGCCGCCTCCGGCGGGGCGACTAGTTTCAGGATCTGGATGGCCAGGTTCTGATCGGCATCGGGCTTCGGCTCCTGGGGCGTGCGGCTGTCCATTTTGATCCCCATCACTTTCTTACGAAGGGCCTTTTCGTCGCCGAAAATCTCGACGGTGTTGCCATAGCTCTTGCTCATCTTCTCGCCGTCCAGACCGGGCACTTTGGCGGTATCCGCGCGGATTTGCGACTCGGGGAGGACGAAGGTCTCGCCGTACTGCTCATTGAACTTGATCGCGATATCGCGTGTGACTTCCACGTGCTGCTTCTGGTCCAGGCCGACGGGGACGACGTTCGAGTCGTAGATCAGAATGTCCGAGGCCATCAGCACCGGATAGGCGAAGAGGCCGAAGTTGAAGGAGATACCCTTGGCGACCTTGTCCTTGTAAGAGTGGCAACGCTCCAGCAGACCCATGGGGGTGACGGTGCCCAGGATCCAGGTCAGTTCAGTAACTTCCGGCACATCCGACTGGCGGAAGAACACCGTCTTCTGCGGGTCGAGGCCGCAGGCAAGGAAATCGAGGGCTACATCGAGCGTATTCTGGCGGCGTTCGGCTGGATCGACCAGCGAGGTCATCGAATGATAATTGGCGATGAAATAGAACGCCTGGCCCTTTTCCTGAAGTTCAATGGCGGGCCGCATCATCCCGAAGTAATTACCGAGATGCAACGTGCCCGAAGGCTGTATGCCGGATAAAATGCGCATTGCTGGAGGTTAATCCAGAATTCGGAAAGCAAGCGAGCAGGAAAGCGCCCCGCGGCTAGGGACGCATCCTAACACCGCCACCAAGGCGGGCGGCTATGCCAATCGGAACGGTGGTGGCGCCAGGCTGCGCCCCGCGGCTAGCTGCGGCGGCGACCACGCACCCTCATCGCGGCACAATCTCTTCGCGGGCTTGAATCTCAGCGGGAGCAAAGATCAGTCGCACCGGCCCGAGGAGCCCGCTTGGCTGCTCGCGCCACGGTTCATCTCCGCCCAGGCTGTCGGTGAACGGTTTCTGGTTGGTGCGCGTGTAACGTTTCCCCTTGGTCACCCGGTCGCCCTGCAGCCGGTTAATCCACAGATTCACAATCTGAATCTTGATTTCATTCGCGCCGGGATGCGCAGCCGGGGTCAGGTCCACCCGAAATGGAGGCTTCCACACAACGCCCAGGGACTGCCCGTTGAGGAAGACTTCTCCGACCTCGCGCACGTCGCCCAGATCCAGAAAGACGCGCCTACCCGGGGCGAGTTTGGCCGCGGCGATCTCAAGGGTCTTCTGATAAACCGCGGGGCCCGAGAAATATCTGATCCCTTCATCAGCGGACTCTGTCCACGATTGCAGGGTATCGAAGCGCGTCTCGGCGGGTGCGCCCCAGCCCTCCGCAAAGCGAACCGTCCACGGTCCGGGAATGGGTTCCTCGGAGTCCGGAGCCGCTGGGCGAAGCAAGGGCTTTTCGGATCGCGTGATGGGGAACAAGACGAAGGTGGAACCACCGGCAGCCAAAGGCAGATCGAGGGTAGTGCCCCCCGCAGGTTCCTGCCTGAAATCGATGCCAATACCTGTCTGGCCGGTGGCGGGGTCCCACAATTCCGGCCGGCGCCCCTGCACTCGAAACCGGCATTGGAGCGAACCGGAATTCGTGCTCGTATTCCGGACAAAAATAGAACTGCCCATCCGGGGTTTGGCGATGAATGAAGTCGGCCTCCGGCCCTCCCGGTTTCGGGTCGTAATGGAAATCGGCGGTTACGCCGAGCGCGGTGAGCACCTGTGTCGGGGTGAGGCCCGCGAAGACGCTGCCACCTCCACGTCCCACCGGTCGGCCTTTGGCAGTCGCGCCTTCGTCGTGGCCCCAGAGTTCATCCGCCAACTGCTGAACCCGGGCCGTGCGCCGGGCCTGGTCCGCCAACCGGGGATCCCGCGTCGGCTTTGGCCCAAGGATAATGGCGCCCGACTTCACCAGTTCGGCGATTCGCTGGAGCACCTCCGCCGGGATATGATCCTGGGCGGGCAACACGAGCAGCCGGTAGCTCATGCCATCGGGCAAGACGACGCGTCCGTTGGCCACGGTCATCCGGTTCAGGATCACGTCGCTATTGACGACATCATAGTCATTGCCCGGGTCGAGTCCGGGGTAGCGGGGCTTAGTTGGCACATCGTGGAACAGGGGCCAGAAGTTCGGGGTTTGATCGCCGTAATAGGCGCAGACATCGGCGACGAAATGCCCCTGCTGCAAGATGTTGGATGCCATATGGTCGCAAAAGGTCGCGGGCCGTGGTGTAATGGCTGAGGATCAGTTGTTCGGACAAGGCGTGGTTGTAATCATAGCGGAACGCATCCGTGGTCCCGGGGATCTTCCAGCCGGCGAGGATGGGGAGATAGGGTATGGGATCGTAGCCGCACCAGCGCTGGAAGTATTCCGGGAACCGGTCGGTCCACTGCAGGCCTTCACCCATCTCCATGCTGTCGAGCTCGAGCCAAGCCAGGCCGACTTGCGGGGCATTCTGGGGAGTCACACCCAGGCGGTCGAGGATGAGCTGGAAGTGGCGCGCCGTTGCGGATGGCTCGAGGAAATCAGTGAACAGGCCCTCCAACTTCGGGCTCGCCGCGATCAGGCGCTGGCCGCTATTCGAGCAAACAAAGCGGAGGATGACCCACTCCCCTGCCGGAGCCGACCAGGAAAGTTGGCCGTCTTTGAAACGGTCAGTTAGATTCACGATGTCCTCGAGTCGGGCAATGCTCTTGACCGCACTCTGCGGCACGGCGATCACGGCCACATCCCGATAAAAGACGGGCAACCCGTTCGCGCTTTTGGGACATGCCCCCGGGACGGTCGGGAAAGGCAGCCGCCCTGCCACTTGCGCTGGTCCCTGCACAACCTGGGTGGAAACGAAGAGGTGCTTCAAAGCCCAGTCCGGTATGACCCAGGCTCCGCCGGCATTCCAACCGCTGGACGCGATCATGCCGAGCCTCAGGCCGAGCCGTTGGCCTTCCTTCAAAGCGTGGCGAATGGCGGCCACGGACTCCTCCCCCAGAAATGGCGTCCCGGCGGGCACCAGCCCCCCGGGATTGGACAATGCGCCCACGTCCCAGATTTCGAGGCCGCTCATGCCTTTTGCTTTGGCCTCTACGAGGTCGATGGTGATCGTCTTCAGGTCCGCATTCCCATCGAGCCAATCCCAATAGGCTGCCGGGCCCGCCTCCCGGGGTGGGGTCCGAAACTGCTGCTCCAGTTCTGCGAAGGAGCCGTCGGCCGCCGCTGCCGTGAGCCCCACGGCCAGGACTGACCTGACCATCACTATACCGCTCAGAATCTTCGTCGTTCCCATAACTTTACAGGCTCAGATTATCAGATGATACGATTATCTTACACATTACCAATGTCCGTGCGCGTCCCAGCGCCGCGTTGACAGGGCGCCGGGATGGCCGATATATTCCACTTCCTTTATATGAATCGCAATCCGCATGTAGCTGTGGTCGGGGCGACGGGCGCCGTCGGCATCGAGATGATTAAGACGCTGGAGAAACGTAATTTCCCGGTGGGGAAACTGACGTTGCTCGCTTCCGCCCGCTCGGTGGGCAAGAAGCTAGAGTATCGCGGCACGGAGATCACCGTCACGGAGCTCAAGCCGGATTCCTTCGGCGGGATCGACATCGCGCTATTCAGCGCCGGCGGCGGCATTTCCAAGGAATATGCGCCTATCGCCGCCCAGGCCGGCTGCGTGGTCATCGACAACTCCAGCGCCTTCCGCATGGACGACAAGGTTCCGCTGGTTGTCCCCGAGATCAATGCCGCGGACGTAAAGTGGCACCAGGGCATCATCGCCAACCCGAATTGCACCACGGCCATCACGCTGATGGCGCTCTATCCGCTGCACGCGGCGTTTAACTGCAAGCGCATTTTTGCTTCCAGCTACCAGGCGGTTTCCGGCACGGGCGCCAAAGCCATCGCCGAGCTGGAACGGCAGGTGGACCAGGTCGTGAACAAGCAGCCCGTCACGCGCGAGGTCTATCCGCACCAAATCGCTTTCAACGTGTTGCCGCACGTGGATTCCTTCCTCCCGAGCGGTTATACCAAGGAAGAGATGAAGATGGAGAACGAAGGCCGCAAAATCATGCATCACCCGGCATTCCGCGCGAGCGTGACCTGCGTGCGCGTGCCGGTCTATCGTGCCCACTCAGTCGCCGTGAGCGCCGAGTTCGAGAAGCCGACGACGGTCGAGGCCGCGCTGGCCGTGCTCAAGCATGCACCGGGCCTGGACGTGATCGACAATCCCGCCAAGTGCGAGTATCCGCTGCCGCTTTACCAGTCGGACAAGTACAACTGCGCCGTCGGCCGCCTCCGCAAGGACTGCGCGCTGGACAACGGCCTCTGCTTCTGGGTCGCCGGCGATCAGCTCCTTAAAGGTGCGGCGCTTAACGCGGTGCAGATTGCGGAAGAGCTGATGAAGTTATAGTTGTATTGAACTGGAAACCACTTGATATGAAAAAGTCTCTAGCTGAATTAATCGGTACCTTTAGCCTCGTGCTATCCGGTTGCGGCGCGGCAGTAATTTCCGGAACTAGTCAGGTAGGCCCCAGTGGAATTGGGATACTTGGGATTGCTATTGCTTTTGGCTTCTCTGTTGTCGCAATGGCCTACGCCATTGGTGGCATATCTGGTTGCCATATCAATCCTGCCGTGACAGTAGGAGTTCTGGTTGCCGGGCGCATAACGGCTAAGGACGCCGCAGGTTATATTATTTCTCAATTCATCGGTGCTACACTCGGTGCCGGCGTGTTATATCTTATAGCCAGCGGAAAAGCCGGCTGGACCATGTCCGAATGGGGTTTGGGCGCTAATGGCTGGGGTGAGGGATATCTGGGCGGCTTCAACACTACCAGCGCTTTTGTGGCTGAAGCCGTGTTTACCGGTCTTTTCCTGTTTGTGATATTAGCGGTTACTTCAAAATATGGTAACGGCACCATGGCCGGACTCGCCATTGGCGTTACGCTGCTGCTGATCCACCTGGTTGTAATTCCTGTAACCGGAACTTCTGTAAATCCTGCGCGCAGCTTCGGACCGGCAATTTTCGCAGGCGGAAAAGCACTATCCCAACTATGGCTGTTCTTCGTTGCTCCTGTGATTGGAGCCATTATCGCCGCTTTGATCTGGAAAGCTGGCTTTGAAACCGAAGACAAGAAAGCCTGATCAGGCCGGACCGAATTCGAGGTAACCGAGCACCTTGCGTCCGGTCGCAAGAGTGGCCGAGGCGGCGACTGGGTGTGGCACCTGCAGGGCGGAAAGCAGTGGCGACACCTTGTATGTCAAACCCAAGGACCGGGGCACACCCAGGCAGTTGCTATGGCCCGACCGTTTCGGCGCCGCCTCGAAGAAATGCCGCACCGCAATGGCGGACGAACAGCGGGATGCTTGTGTCGCTGCAGGGGCGCAGTTGGGGAGCCGGCCACGCCCCGGAAAAGGACAGCCGCTGTGCCGGCGCGCAGCAACACCGGCACTGTGCGGATCACCAGGCCGGGCGCCTGCGCCGTGATGCTCGATATTATTGGGGATTTTGCGTCTCTCTATGGTAGCTTTTGCCCATGAACGCGAAAGCAAAGACGGAAATCAAACAGCCGATCATTCACGGGCAGCCTTCCTGGCGCCTGGCTACACCCCAGGTGGAAGCCTTCGTCACCGAAATGGGCGGACATCTGGGGCCGGTCACTTTTGAACGCAAAGGCCGGCGGCTCCAGCCGTATTCCGTGGCGCCCTGGGCGGAGGAACGATTAGATCCCTCGCTGCCGCCTATCATCAAGGCCCTGCGCGGTGACTTCTTCTGCCTGCCGTTCGGCGGCAATGCCACCCCGTTCGGCAAGGAGAAACATCCCGTCCACGGCGAGACGGCCAATGCCCGCTGGCACTTCCGCGCCCTGGAAACCAAAGCGGGCCGAACCTGTCTGCACCTGAGCCTCGCCACGAAAGTCCGTTCCGGGCGAGTGGATAAGAGGATCTGGCTGGTGGAGGGCCAGGACACGGTCTATTCCCAGCACGTCGTGTCTGGCATGACCGGCCCGATGAACCTGGGGCACCATGCCATGCTGAAGTTCCCCGACTCGCCGGGCAGCGGGCTGGTCTCCACCAGCCGCTTCGTGTACGGCCAGGTCTTTCCCCAGGCCTTTGAGCTCCCGGAGAATCGGGGTTACTCGTGGCTGAAGTCGGGCGCGGAGTTCGACTCACTGGCCAAGGTCCCCACCATTACCGGGGAGACCGCCGACCTGACCCGGTATCCGGCCCGCCGCGGATTTGAGGATTTGGTCATGATGGTGAACGACGTGGAGGTGCCGTTTGCCTGGACCGCCGTTAGCTTTCCCAAGGAACGGTATGTCTGGTTTGCCCTGAAGGACCCCAGGGTCCTGCGCGAGACGGTCTTTTGGCTCTCCAACGGTGGCAGGCACTACCCGCCGTGGAGCAGCCGGCATGTCAATGTGATGGGGCTGGAGGAAGTAACTTCTTGCTTCCACCTCGGCCTGGCGGAGTCGGCTCGCAAGAACCCCATTTCAGAGAAGGGCTTTCCGACGTGCCTCACGTTGAATGACCGGACGCCGCTCGTGGTGGCCTATATCATGGGGGTTGCGGGAATTCCGGCAGGATTTGGCCACGTGGCCTCAATCCAGGCGGTGCCGGGCGAACGCACCATTCTCCTGAAGTCGGCGAACGGCAAGCAGGCCAAAGCGGCGGTTGATCTGGACTTCCTGCACGCCGGGACGGGCTGGTAAGCGAGAGCCCGCAGCGCCCACAATCGCGCCTCGAACGTAAGTGCGTTCCTGCCCGCGGATAATGAAATTTATCCGCAAATCTTCTGTTGACAGGTGCCATCGCCGGGTTTAGGTAGTCAGACCGTCTAACTAACTGAATTGTCCTGTTGGGCGCGGGCGGGCATTTTATGCGTGTCGGCTCGGTTGTCCTCTCTCCGGCAGAGGGGGTATCCGAGTTGGTTGCGCAGCCGGCAGATGGTTCCAGATTGTAACTTGATGGACACCGGAATGACACCTGGACCAGAGATGCTCGCCTCCTTGACGGGACAAACAAAACGCAGCAACCAAAAGAACAAGCAAATTAACGGGAGTATATGAAAAGCAGACCATTCCAAACGCACCTTGCGACCCTGCCGTTGGCAGCCGCAGTTTTGGCATTCTCGGCCCTGAGCGGCCAGTGTGCCAACCCAGCCTATCCCTCAGTCGTGGAGTCTGACGGGGCTTTGGGCTATTATCGGTTCAACGACTCCCTGACGCGGGGAAATATCAACAGCAACAGCGGCAGTCTCGGGGCTGCCGGAGATATGACCAACACCTTCACCCTTCAGGCCATTCCCGGCGCGCTGGCCGGCAGTGGCGACCAAGCCCAGTTCTTTAATTGCGCGTCTTGGGGGATGATTCCGTTCCATACGGCTTTGAACCCGGCCAACACGCAGCCGTTCACGCTGGAGGTTTGGTTTCTGCCCACCAGTGACCAGATTAGCTCCGGGCAATGTCCCATGAACAATCGGGTGTCGTCAGGCGTCACGGATCGAACGGGCTGGGTGTTTTTCCAGCGCGCTCCGGATGATTCCTACACCGGCAAGTCTGGTTTTGAGGGCGTGGGGTGGAACTGCCGAATGTATCGTGCGAATGCCGGCAACAGTGGCCTGGATATCACGAGCGGCGTCCCCTATCAGGTGGGCCAGTGGGGGCATGTCGTCGTCGTCTATGACCCGGTGGATATCACGAACTCCACTCTAACAATGTATTTTAACGGTGTACCCGCCAACACGAACGTCTGGAATGGCGGCGCCGACGGAACGATGCCCGGCTACGTCGCCAATGACCCGGCTAGCGGTGCGGCCATCTCCCTGGGTGCCTACAACAACACCAGCGGCGCGGGCGGTAATGCCTATTTTGGCGGGGCGGACGAGTTTGCTTTTTACGCCGCCAAGTTGACTCCGGAGCAGATTCTCGCCCACTACCAGAACGGGACCAACGCCAGCCGGACCACTCC
>SESG01028253.1_pt1 | contig 13037 bp, 13 predicted proteins | sample 3171421 | NCBI WGS metagenome assembly SESG01 (sample SAMN10866946, study PRJNA518727) | freshwater metagenome | biome: subpolar coniferous forest; feature: holomictic lake; material: water; isolation source: holomictic Lake 227, 6 m and 8 m depth | place: Canada: near Kenora, Ontario | collected... | reverse complement strand
GCCCAAGGCTTCAACGGACGCAAGCGGGGAATTTTTTCGCATGGCGCGCGCAGGCAGTTGGCCTGCAAACAAACCGGCCTCGACCAGCACTTGAATATCTTGTCATGCCCCGCCCCCATCTCTCTGCGGATGATCTTGCCACAGTCTGTGACAAGCGCCAATCAGCGCATGGCAGCGGCGCTCTTGCGCAACTTCGCGCAGACGCCTGGCAGGCAGCACGCGCGGCAGTCCTGCGTGATTTGCGCTGGCGCAAACCCGGCACAAGCAGTGGAAACTGCCATTGCCATGCGCTATGGCGCCGTTCTATACTTGCAAAATGAACAAGTTAGTACATTCCTCCCGCAAGGCCAGAACTTCGGTCAAACCGGCTGCCAAGACGCTACAGGTTTCGCGCACCAACGATCCGGCGCGCACCATGGCCGGGATTCTGGAAGTAGCCACCGCTGAATTCGCGAACAAGGGCTTGAGCGGCGCACGCATCGACGAAATTGCCGCTGCCACACGCACCAGCAAGCGCATGATTTACTACTATTTTGGCAACAAGGAAGGCCTCTACATCAAGGTGCTGGAGGACGCCTATCGGCGCATGCGCGAGATCGAAGCCGCCCTGCACCTGGAAGACATGGAGCCCGTAGCGGCCTTGCGCCGCCTGGTGGAATTCACCTTCGACCACCACAGCGGCAATCAGGACTACATCCGGCTTGTGATGAACGAGAACATGGAGCGCGGCGCTTATCTGGCGCAAAGCAACTCCATCCAGCAACTCAATGTGCCAGCTATCGCGGCGATTCGTGAACTCTACAACCGGGGCGTGGCCAGCGGCGTGTTCCGAGAGGGACTCGACCCGATCGACATCCACGCCTCGATTTCAGCGCTGACTTTTTTCAATGTCTCCAACCAGTACACCTTCGGCCTGATTTTCGATGACAACGGGCCGTCCGCGCAGACCATTGCGGCCCGGCGCAACAACATCACCGAGATGATTGTTCGCTTCGTTCTGGCTTGACCCGCGATAGAGAAAACAAGAAAACCGGGATTTCAAGCCGGTATTAGGGTAAACACTGATTCATAAAAACTAACTAGTTCGTACATTATCGGCACGAATTGGAAATGAGGAGACAAAAGTGGTTCAGAAATTCATCGATGGATACTGTCAATTCATCAGTTACCTGATCGCCGCCGCCCTGGCGCTGATGGTGGTGCTGGTGTTTGGCAATGTGTTCATGCGCTATGCCTTCAACTCGGGCTTCAGCGTATCGGAAGAACTCTCGCGCTGGCTTTTCGTCTGGTTGACCTTCCTCGGTGCCATCGTCGCCTTGCGCGACAACGGGCATCTGGGAACCGACATGCTGGTCGGGCGCCTGGGCCCGCTGGGCAAGAAAATCTGCATGGGCCTGGGCCTGCTGTTGATGCTGTTCATTTGCTGGCTGCTGTTCAAAGGATCGTACGAGCAATCCGTTATCAACTGGACCACCACCAGCGCCGTGATGGAAGTGTCGATGGCCTGGTTTTACGGCTCCGGCATGGTGTTTGCCGTGCTGGGCGGCCTGATTCTGCTGAGCGACCTGTGGCGTCTGCTGACCGGCCAGATTGACGATGCACACCTGCTGCTGATGCAGGAATCCGAAGAAGCCCCCCACGCCGACGCCGGCGAAGCCCACTGAACGCGAGGCCTGACATGACAATTACCGTATTCCTGGGTTCGATGCTGGCCGCGATGGCGCTGGGCATCCCGATCGCCTTCTCCCTGCTGCTGTGCGGCGCTGCCCTGATGTGGCACCTCAACATGTTCGATGCGCAGATCCTGGCGCAGAACGTGATCAACGGCGCCGACAGCTTCCCGCTGCTGGCCGTGCCCTTCTTCATGCTCGCGGGTGAAGTCATGAATGCTGGCGGCCTGTCGCGCCGCATCGTCAACTTTGCCATGGCGCTGGTCGGCCATATCAAGGGCGGACTCGGTTACGTAACCATTGTTGCCGCCGTCATCATGGCCTCGCTGTCGGGCTCGGCAGTTGCCGATGCGGCAGCGCTGACCGCCCTGCTGCTGCCCATGATGGTGGCTGCCGGCCACGACAAGGCACGCTCGGCCGGTCTGATTGCCTCGGCCGGCATCATTGCCCCCATCATTCCGCCGAGCATCGGCTTCGTGATCTTCGGCGTCTCGGCCAATGTCTCGATTTCCAAGCTCTTCATGGCCGGCATTTTCCCGGGCATCTGGCTCGCCGCTGCGCTCTGGTTTACCTGGTGGTACCTGGTTCGCAAGGAAATGGTCATGCCACCACCGCGCAAGAACAAGGCTGAGGTGCTGGCTGCGCTGCGGGAGGCAACCTGGGCGTTGGTGCTGCCGTTCATCATCGTGTTCGGTCTGAAATTCGGCGTCTTCACCCCGACCGAAGCCGCTGTGGTGGCTGCCGTTTATGCCTTGGTGGTGTCGGTCTTTGTCTACAAGGAACTCAATTTCAAGAAGCTGGTTCCGCTGTTCGTCGGCGCCGCCCGCACCTGCGCCATCGTCATGTTCCTGGTGGCTGCCGCCATGGTTTCGGCCTGGCTGATCACCGTGGCCAATCTGCCGGCTGAAGTTGTCGCTCTGCTCGAACCCCTGCTGGGCAGTCCGAAACTGCTGATGGCCGCCATCATGCTGCTAACGATGGTGGTGGGCACCGCACTCGACATGACGCCAACCATCCTGCTGCTAACGCCGGTGCTGATGCCAGTCGTCAAGGCCGCCGGCATTGACCCGGTTTATTTCGGCGTGCTGTTCATCATCAACAACGCCATTGGCCTCATCACGCCGCCCGTAGGCACCGTGCTCAACGCGGTTGCCGGCGTTGGCAAGGTCACGATGGACGAAGTGACCAAGGGCGTGGTGCCTTTCATGATTGCGCAATTCATCATCATGTTCCTGATGGTGCTGTTCCCGCAACTCGTCATGGTGCCGGCGCACTGGTTCTATTGATTTCAGGTGACCGGACGTGCCTGGGTACGCCACGTCCGTTTTTCACCTCCCTGCGTACAGCCACTTTTACTTTCACTTCTACTTGCACCTCAGGAGACTTTCATGAAACGTTTATTGCTCAAGACCATTGCCGCCGCTGTGGCTGTTGCCGCTTTCGGTGTCGCTTCGGCACAGGACATCAAGGAACGCAGCTTCAAGTTTGCGACGCAAAATCCGGAAGGCCATCCGCTGGTCATGGGCATGCACAAGTTTGCCGACATCGTTGCAGCCAAGTCCGGCGGCAAGATGAAAGTGAACCTGTTCCCGGGCGGTGTGCTCGGCGGTGATGCGCCGACCGTGTCTGCGGTGCAGGGCGGCACCATCGAAATGACGACGCTGAACTCCGGCATCCTGGCCAGCCAGGTGAAAGACTTCGAAGTGTTCGACTACCCCTTCCTGTTTGCCAACGGCAAGGAAGCCGACGCCGTAGTTGACGGGCCCTTCGGCAAGAAGATGCACGCCAAGCTCGAAGCCAAGGGCATCATCGGCCTGGCCTACTACGAACTGGGCTTCCGCATCATCACCAACAGCAAGCGTCCGCTCAACAAGGTGGAAGACATTGCCGGTCTGAAGCTGCGCGTGATCCCGAATGCAATCAACGTGGACTGGGTCAAGGCACTTGACGCGAATCCGACGCCGCTGGCCTTCCCCGAGGTCTATGCAGCGATGGAACAAAAAGCCATCGACGGCCAGGAGAACCCGCTGACCGTTATCAACGCCAACAAGTTCTTTGAAGTGCAGAAGTACGGCACGCTGACCAATCACCAGTACAACCCGCAATCGGTCATCATCAGCAAGAAGTTCTGGGACACGCTGTCAGCAGCCGAGAAGAAGATCATTGCCGATGCCGCTGTCGAGTCCAGCACCTACGAGCGCATCCAGGCGCGTGAACAGGCCAATACGGCGCTGGAAGCCGTGAAGAAGGGTGGCATGCTCGTCAACGAACTGTCAGCCCCCGAAGTGGCCAAGCTGCGTGAAAAGATGAAGCCCGTGATCGCCAAGCACGGTGCAGCCATCCCCGAAACCGTGGCTGAGCTCAACGCAGAGCTGGCCAAACTGCGCAAGTAAGACCTCAGGGGTGAACCCAGGCGGCTTCACCCCATCACGAACCGGTCTGTGGCGACTTCGTTGCAGACCGTATTCGCGAATTTCATGTCGATACCTTTCCTGCTTGTACTGCGCGCTGGCATTGCAGCCGCAAAGGCCACACAAAAATGATCACCGGCAATACTGAATTCATCGCGCACATCGGTTTTCCCACGCATGCCTTCAAGGCGCCGATGATTTACAACCCCTGGTTTGAAGCGCAGGGCATTAACGCCATCGTCGTGCCCATGAGTTGCCAGGTGCAAGACTACCCGGCGCTGCTGCGCTCGCTCTTCAAGCTCACCAACATCCGCGGCGCGCTGATCACGATGCCGCACAAGGTCAGCACCGTCGGCCTGCTCGACGAGGTTTCCCCCACTGCCGCCATTGCCGGCTCCTGCAATGCCGTGCGCCCCGGGCCCGACGGTCGTCTGCAAGGCGATATGTTTGATGGCGAAGGTTTTGTGCGCGGCCTCAAGCGCAAGGGCTTTGAGCCACGCGGCCGGCGCGCGCTGGTCGTGGGTGCGGGGGGGGTCGGTTGCGCCATCGCCGCCTCGCTGGCAGCCGCAGGCGTGCTGGAAATGGACCTGTTTGATGTCAATGACGACGCCGCGCGCGGCCTGGCGCAACGCCTGCTGCAGCATTACCCGACCATGACCGTTCGCACCGGACGCAAAGACCCGGCTGGCTTCGAACTGGTGGTCAACGCAACACCGCTGGGCATGAACGAGGGCGACCCGCTGCCCATCGACATGGGCCGCGTCGACCCCTCCTGCTTTGTCGGCGAAGTGGTAATGAAGGCGGAAATGACGGCGTTCCTAAAGGCGGCACAGGCCCGCGGCTGCCGCATCCAGGTCGGCTCTGACATGCTGTTCGAGATGATTCCAGCCTATCTTGAATTCTTCGGCTTCGGCAGCACCACACCCGAAATCCTGCGCTCGGTGGCGCGCCTCAACTACTAGGACCTTATCCGCAAATTGCGGGCAAATGCTCAATCGCACAAGCTGGCACATAATTGTCTCTGAACTGAAACGGAGAACACCATGACCAACGCGACAGGCGCCGACCGGGAAGCCATCGTTGAAGCTGCCAATCCGATCGGACTCGATGGCATCGAGTTCATCGAATACGCCACCGCCAAGCCACAGGCACTGGGTCAGGTGCTGGAGATGATGGGCTTTCGCCCGATCGCTAGGCATCGCTCGCGCGAGGTGATGCTATACCGCCAGGGCGACATCAACATCATCGTTAACGCGCATGCCAATGGCCGTTTGCTGACAGACAAGCCGGTGATTGCGGCCATGGCACTGCGTGTGCGCGATGCCGCTGCGGCCTACCGGCGCGCGCTGGAGCACGGCGCCTGGGGTGTGCCAACGCACGTTGAAGTCATGGAGCTCAACATTCCGGTCATCCACGGTGTCGGCAACAGCCGGATTTACTTTGTCGACCGGTATGACAAGTTTTCCATTTATGACGTTGATTTCACACCCATCCCCATGGTCGACCAGCGCCCGCCCGCACTGTGCGGCCTGCACTTCTTCGGCGTTGTGCAGTACATCGGCAACGACCGCACCGAAGACTGGACCGAGTTTTACCGCGAACTGTTCGGCTTTACGGATCTGCCCGCTGAACAACGTTTCGGGGTCCTGCCCAAGGGACGTATTCTGCGCAGTCCGTGTGCCGCACATTCCCGTTTTTACATCCAGCTGATCGAGCCCGAAGCCGGCGTGCTCGATGTCGACGACGACGAAGGCATGCAACGCATTGGTCTGGGAACCGCTGATGTGCTGAGCGCCGTAGCCGAACTGGGGCGCCGCGGTGTCGAATTTGTTGAATCTCGCGGCGTACACGTGGAATCCCGGGGTGCCTTGAGCAAAACCTCGATGGGCAGCGTCAGCTTTGAGCTGGTCCACAACGAACGCGCTTGAACGAAATGAGCCACTACAGCGGAAACATCGACAACTTCGGCATGACTGCAGCCTCGCTGAGCGGGCCGCTGCAAGCCCGTTTGACAGCCGTACGGGACGCCGGTTTTTCACAGGTCATGCTCGCGGCAGGCGAACTGGTAGACCACCCCGATGGTCTGCAGGCTGCGGTGGCCACCGTGCGCGAGAGCGGGTTGCGCATCACGGGCTTGCAGGTGCTGCGCGATTTTGAAGGCCTGAGCGGCCCCTTGCATGACTACAAGATCGACATCGCAAAATCCATGATGGAAATCTGTCGCGCGCTCGGTTCTCGTTTGCTGCTGGTGCAGTCATCAACCCTGAGCGAGTCCAGTTCCAAGAGCCGTGACCTGGCGCGGGACCTGCGCAAGCTGGCCATGCTGGCCATTCCGATGAACATCAGAGTCGCGTACAGCGCGATTCCCGGCGCACAGGCGGTCACACAATTCCCACGGGCCTGGGACATTGTCTGCGAAGCCGACATGCCAAACCTGGGCCTGGCACTGGGAGCTGACACGTTTCAAATGTTCGCCGAGGGGACACCCATCGACGAACTCGAGATGCTGGACCCGTCCAAACTGTTTCTGGTGCAACTGGCCGACTCCTTGTGGGGCAAGGCCAGCAGCGCAGCGCAATTTCCCGTGTTCCCGGGCGAAGGGGTGAACAGCGAGACCATAGCGGCCCTCGTGACCAAACTGCATGAGCTCGGTTACCGCGGTGACTACAGTCTTGACGCCTGCAATGCCGACTACCGGCAGATGCCCTTGCCAACGGTGGCGCAACGCGCCCGGCGCGCCGCCCTCTGGCTCGGCGAGGGTGTGCTGCAGCGTTCTGTACCACTGCCCAACCATATCCGCCTGAAGCGCTCAAACAGCCGCTGAACAGCCCCGCATCAAAGCAGATTGCGCATCGCCTGCGAGGTTTCGCTCAACACCGCCAGCACGCGGGCCACGGCGTCTTCACTCGATTCGTGACCCATTGGCATCGTCACACTGAGCGCGCCGAGGACATCGCCATGTCGGTCGCGCAAGGGCACGGCAATACCGCGGTAATTGAGTTCGAGTTGCTGCTCCGATAGGGCCCAGCCGCGCGCACGCACGCGCGCCAATTCGACCAGCATGCGTTCCTTGCTGGTGATGGAGTACGAGGTATAGGCCTTGAGTTCATGCCCTGCCAGCCAGTTGTCCAGCCAGGCCGGCTCGCGCGCAGCGAGCATCAACATGCCTGCAGCGGTGACCTGCGCCTGCACGCGCGAACCCAGCACGTAGCCGGTATTCATAACGCGGCTCGAACCGTTTCGTGCGATGTAAACGATGTCGTCGCCGTCCATCACACTGACATAGGCACTCTCTTGCGTGCCGGCCGTGACACGCTGCAGGAAGGGCTGGACGATGCGCGGCAAACCCGCTGACTCAAGGTAGGACTGGCCCAACCTGAGCACACGCGGCGTCAACCAGAACAACTTGCCATCGCTGGCCACATAACCCAGATGCTGCAATGTCAACAAATAACGGCGTGCAGCCGTGCGCGTCATGCCGCAGGAGACGCCGGCCTGGCTGGCCGTCAGGCGCGGATGCTCGTCGTCAAACGCCTCAATGATGGAAAGCCCTTTCTCAAGGCCGGCGATCCAGTCACGCTTGTCCAGCGTGCTGGCATTGTCCAATCCAGGCTTGACCAAGGAAGAAGGCGTGGTTTTCATGTTTTAACTCTGACTGTCAACTGATCCACAAAAAACCCTATTCTGCGTTCATCAGCTATTCTTGATCGATTATCAAACAAAAGGCCATAAACGCCGAAACGAAGTGACGTAAGAGCGAAAAAAATCGTCTCAAACGATACTTTGCGAGCGATTAACGATTGAATCGAGTTATGGGCCAGTGGCTTTCGCGTGTGGATATCCATATTTTTGCCGCGGTCGTTCAATCAAAAGCCAGGTAAGCGCAGGGACACCGATCCAAACCGCCAAAGCCCATCTAGGTATAACCCTTATTTAGATCGATAAACGCACAGAAACAATCGATAATCGATCAAACCGCAAATACAGTTTTTCATAAGTCTCAAATGTGCCGCTAAAGTCGCACCACAAACCAAATAGCGACCAATCATCGATCAAATATGAGCTCCACAGCATGTCATCCACCTGTTATATCTGGTAGCACCAATGTCTACCTGATCCTGGGTGACCCGGTTGAGCAGGTGCTGGCGCCAGAAACCTTTAATCCGCTGTTCGCACGTTGCGGCATCAACGCTGTCCTGGTGCCGGTTCAGGTTGCACCGGAAGACCTGACAAGTTTTGTCAAAACCGCATTTCGCGCCAAAAACATCAAGGGCATGTGGCTAACGATCCCACACAAGACGCCCGTGATGAGCTTGCTCGACCGCTGCAGCCAAGTCGGTTCCCTGGCCGGCGCCGTCAATGCGATCCGGCGCAATGCCGATGGCAGCCTCGAAGGCGGCCTGTTTGACGGCGAGGGTTTTGTCGCATCGCTCGATTATTTTCAGATGGATTACGCCGGCAAGCGTGTGCTCATCATCGGCGCCGGCGGCGCAGCAGCCGCGATCGCAGCGTCCCTCACCGGTGGAAGTTTGACGACGCGTGCATCTGAAGTGGCGTTGTTTGACCCGGCACCCGGCAAGGCGCAGGCGGTAGCGTTGCGCATCGCCTCGGCCAATGGGGCGTTCATTCACGATACCGCCAACGCCGACCCGGCTGGCTACGACCTCGTGATCAACGCCTCGCCCCTGGGCCTCAAGCCGACCGACCCCCTGCCCTGTGATGTGTCGCGCCTGGCGCCGCACGCGGCCCTGGTCGACATCGTGATGAAAAACCAGCCAACACCGGTCGTGCGGGCCGCCCGCGCGCGCGGCCTGAACGCCCAGCCAGGCTTCGAGATGCTGATACAGCAAACCCATTTGTACCTGGATTTTTTCGGCTTTACCGAAGCCGCGCAAATCGTGCGCCAGGACGCCAGCACGCTGCGGCAACAAATCTACCCCCAAACCATGCAGTGCGAGATCCACAGTCCGATGCTGGCACGCCCTGCATGTGCCGCTGCTAACATGCCTTGCTGATTTAACCAACCCTTCGAGGAGACACTCTGATGAACAAACGATTCACACTCAAATTACTGGCCGCTAGCGCCCTTTTGGCAGCCACCAGCGCCAGTTTCGCCCAAGCCACCATCAAAATTGCCAACGTTGTCGAGCTATCTGGAGCCGGCGCCTCGGTCGGCACGACGTTCAAGAACGGTGTTGAACTGGCGATCAAGGAAATCAATGCCGCCGGTGGCGTTCTGGGCAAGAAATTCGAAACCACGACCTACGACACCCAGACCAACCCAGGCGTGGCCAAGGGGCAGACACAAAAGGCTGTGGACGATGGCGTTTTTGCGATCTTCGGCCCGGTGTTTTCAGGCTCCATCATGATTAGCATGGCCGAAAGTCGCAAAGCCGAAATCCCGAATTTCGTCGCCGGTGAGGCCGCCAGCATCACGATGCAGGGCAACCCCTATGTGTTCCGCACCAGTTTCACGCAAGCCACGGCCATGCCAAAGGTAGGGCGCTACATCAGCGAGCAGGCCAAGCTCAAGACCCTGGCGGTGATCTACGTGAACAACGACTTCGGCAAGGGCGGTCTGGACATGATCAAAAAGGCGCTGGAAAAATCCAGCACCCGGATCGTCAGCGAAATCTCGACCGACTCGGGTCAGATTGATTTTTCCGCTGCCGTGCTCAAGGCCAAGCAAAGCAATGCCGATGGCCTGTTCGCTTACTCCAATGAAGAAGAGTCGGCACGTCTGCTGCGCGAATTGCGCAAGCAGGGCTGGACCAAGCCCATCATTGGCGAAACCACCCTGACCAACCAGAAGGTGATTGAACTCGCCGGTGATGCAGCCAACGGTGCGGTCGCCCACGTCGGCCTGACAGTCGACGCACCGCTGCCCGCGATTCGCGCCTTCCGCGCCAAGTTTGAAAAGGAATACAAGTACATCTCCGATCACAACGGCATGAAGGGCTATTCCGGCATCTACATCCTGAAGGCAGCCATTGAAAAGGTCGGCAAGCTCGATCGCAAGGCCGTCGCCATTGCAATGCACAGCCTGAAAGTCACAACGGCCAAGGAACCCGGTGTCCTGATGGACGTGGCCTTTGACCAGAACGGCGATCTGGACCGCGAGAGCTTCCTGGTTGAAGTGAAGAACGGCCAGCAAGTGGTGGTGGCAACGCTGCCGGCACTGGGTGCCGCAGCAGCACCTGCCAAAAAGTAAATACCGGCAACATCGGCGGGCCAGATCATGACCGACTTCCTTCAGCTTCTCTTCAGTGGTCTGGCCACTGGCGCCATTTACGGCCTGGCAGCGCTGGGCTTTACCCTGCTATGGCAAGCCAGCGGCACCATCAACTTTGCGCAGGGTGAGTTTGTCATGCTGCCGGCCTTCATGATGATCGGGTTCATGTCCCTGGGCGCGCCACTGGCGGTGAGCTTTGTCTTCACGGTGCTGCTGGCGGTCGTGGTGCTGGGCTGGGTTTTCAAGCGCGGCATTGTGGACCCCTTGTTCAAGTTCGGCATGATGCCGATCGTGGTTGCCACCATCGGCCTGAGCATTGCCATGCGCAACGGCGTGCGCGCCGGCTACAGCGCCGAGGCTTCGCCCTTTCCCAACCTGTTCGCCGACAAGTTGTACAACATCGCCGGCGTCACCGTCACGCTGGCCGATGTGGGAACTTTTGTTCTGGCGCTGGTTCTGGTGCTGGCGACGCAAGCCTTCATGACCCGAACCGTGACCGGTCGCGCCATGCAGGCCGTCGCACAAAACACCGAGAGCGCCTCGGTGCTGGGCATCAACGTGCCACGCATGATTTTCTATGCCTTCGCCATCAACGCCGTGCTGGCAGTGGCCGCCGCCCTGCTGGTAACGCCAACTTACCTGGCCAAATTCGACATGGGCGAAAGCCTGGGCAACAAGGCATTCTTCGCTGCCATCATTGGCGGTTTCAATAACTCACGCGGCGCCCTGCTCGGTGGGCTGATCGTCGGCGTCTGCGAGAACCTGGCTGCGGCCTACATTTCGCCGGCCTACAAAGACGCTGTGGCACTGGTTATCTTCATGGTCGTTATCCTGTTCAAGCCCCAGGGCCTGCTGGGCAAGAAAGAGGAGCGCAAGGTATGAAGAAAGTCACACTTGCGGTCGGCGCGGTGATCGCCCTGCTGCTGCTGCTCCTGCCGCCGATGCTGAAGAACTACGGCATCTACCTGCTGACCTACTGGCTGGTCTTCATCATCGCCACCATGGGCCTGAATCTGACGGTTGGCTACGCCGGTCAAAAATCGCTGGGCCATGCCGCCTTCTTCGGCATCGGTGCCTACACCGTGGCAATCCTGATGAAGGCAGGCTTCAGTTTCTGGCTCGGCTTGCCGGCGGCTGCGCTGATCTGCTTTGGCGTCGGCATCATCCTGGGTTTTCCGGCACTGCGCGTGCAAACCATTTACCTGGCTTTTGCTACCCTGGGTTTCAACACGGCGGTCTGGCTCGTGATGCGCAACGAGGAGTGGCTGACCGGCGGCACCTTCGGCATCAACAACATCGTGCGTCCGAACCTGCTGGGTTGGTCGCTGGAGGGCAACCTGGCCTATTACTACTTCACACTGGGTGTCACGGTGCTGATGATGGCGCTGCTCTGGGGCCTGCTGCGCAGCCCCTGGGGCAAGGCTTTTACCGCCCTGCGTGACAACCCGATCCGGGCTGAAAGCCTGGGCGTGGACATCCGCAACTACACCCTGTTCAGCTTCGCTATCGGCGCCGTATACGCCGGTGTCGCCGGCGCCCTGTTTGCGTCGCTGGTGCAGTTCATCGAACCCGCTCCCTTTACTGTCGGCGCGTCGATCATGATGTACCTGATGGTGGTGGTCGGCGGCCCCGGCTACTTCTTCGGTCCGGTGCTGGGTGCTGCCGTCGGCGTGGTACTGCCTGAGTGGCTGCGTTTTGCCCAGGCCTGGTATTTGTTTGTGTTCGGCAGCGCCGTGGTGTTGCTGATGATCTGGCTGCCTGATGGACTGCTCAGCATTCCGGACCGGCTGCGTGCCAAAAAGCAGGCCCGGTTGGCATCAGCCGAGCGCGCTGCTGCCGGTCAGGCTGCCGCCAATAAATTGGGAGCCAAACCATGACGCACGCGCATCACCACGACCGCGGCGCCAATCAGCCCGTGCTGCAGGTGACCGGACTGTCCAAAGCCTACGGCGCCATCCAGGCCGTCGGCGGTGTCAGCTTTTCAGTTCAGCCGGGCGAGATTTTCGGTGTTATCGGTCCCAACGGTTCGGGCAAAACAACGCTGTTCAACAGCATGCTGGGGCAGATCACACCGGACGCCGGCAAGATCGAACTCAACGGCGAGGACGTCACCACACTCGGGCCGCTGGAGCTCAACCGGCGCGGCGTCGGACGCACCTTCCAGACGCTGCAGGTGTTTGGCAAGATGAGCGTGCGCGACAACCTGATCGTGGCGGCGCAAGAACACAAGGGCACCATGTTCAGCCGCATGTTTACGGGCGGTGACGCGGGCCTGGTCCAGAAAGCCGATGCGCTGATCGACCAGTTCCGCATCCGCCACGTCGCTGACAAGAAGGCGGGCGAGCTTAGCTACGGCCAGCAAAAGCTGGTCGACATTGCCATGGCCTTCATGAGTGAGCCGGATCTGGTACTGCTCGACGAACCCTGCGCCGGCGTCAACCCAAGCCTGGTTGGCGGCATCTCGACACTGCTGAAGGAACTCAACCACAATCCCAAGATCGGAAAGCAGAGTTCCTTTGTCGTGATCGAGCACAACATGGACTTTGTGATGGACCTGTGCCACCGCATCATGGTGATGGTCGAAGGCAAGGTCATGGCCATCGGCACACCGGCCGAAATCAGAGGCAACAAGCAGGTGCTCGACGCCTACCTGGGGAGTTGATCATGGCAGACGATACCTGTATTGAATTTGTCGACGTGGTGGCGGGTTACAAGGATTTCATG
>SESG01011529.1_pt1 | contig 13044 bp, 11 predicted proteins | sample 3171421 | NCBI WGS metagenome assembly SESG01 (sample SAMN10866946, study PRJNA518727) | freshwater metagenome | biome: subpolar coniferous forest; feature: holomictic lake; material: water; isolation source: holomictic Lake 227, 6 m and 8 m depth | place: Canada: near Kenora, Ontario | collected... | reverse complement strand
TTCGGCGGCAAGGAGCGGGCCGAGGTGCAGCAGAACTTCCCCATCAAGACCGGAGAGACCGCATTCCTCTTTCTCCAGCACTTCATTAAAATCCTCAAGGCCGGTGGCCGGGCTGGTATCGTCATCAAAAACACCTTTCTCTCCAATACCGATAACGCCTCCGTCAGCCTGCGCAAGCTCCTGCTCGAAAGCTGCAACCTCCACACTGTCCTCGACTGCCCCGGCGGTACCTTCCAGGGGGCGGGAGTCAAAACCGTGGTGCTCTTCTTTGAAAAAGGGGTCCCGACCCGGAAGATCTGGTACTACCAGCTCGACCCCGGTCGCAACATGGGCAAAACCAACCCGCTCAACGAGAGCGACCTGGCCGAGTTTGTAGAGCTGCAGAAAACCAAAGCTGATTCCGATAAATCTTGGAGCGTCAGCATTGAGAGCGTAGACCCCGTGACCAGGGATCTCTCCGTGAAGAACCCCAACAGTGGCGGAGAGGTGGTGCATCGCACACCGGAGGATATCATGGACGAGATTGCGGCGCTTGATGCGGAGAGTGGCGAGGTGCTGGCAAGGATCAGGGGGCAATTGACAGTTGACAATGGATAATGGGCAATGCGGTGTTGGTAAAACTCCAGCCGTTGGTTGGAGAATTGACAAGTTAGTGTGGGTTTTTTGACTTCAAATGAAGAGATGAGGTTGTTATGACGGAGAATGTAAAGTTTAAACCTCTGGGTGATTTTATCGACTTGATTATGGGGCAAGCACCTTTGAGTAAAGAATGCAATTTTAAGGGGCAAGGAACGCCGTTCGTCAAAGTCGGAGAATTTTCTGTTGAGCGTCCAGTGATTCGGGAGTGGACTACAAAACCCCTCAAGCTGGCGCGAAGAACGGATGTGTTGTTATGTGTTGTTGGGGCTACTTGTGGTAAAATTAACTTAGGAGACGAGTGCGCCATTGGCCGTTCGGTTGCAGCGCTTCGTCCTCATCCAATGAAGCTCAATCAGTACTATTTATACTATTTCATGATGACACTGATTGAAGCCTTGCGATCAGGTGCTTTGGGTGCAGCCCAGACAGTCATCTCTAAGGGAATGATTGAGTCATTACTGATTCCCAATATATCTCTTCTGGAACAGCAGCGCATCGTCACCATCCTTGACGAAGCATTCGAGGGCATTGCCACGGCCAAAGCGAACGCCGAAAAGAACCTCAAAAACGCCCGTGCGCTTTTTGACTCGTATCTGAACACCGTTTTCTCCCGGCGAGGTGATGGGTGGGAGGAGATGCGGCTTGGGGATATTTGTGAACTAATTACGAAAGGGTCGTCGCCAAAATGGCAGGGGATTGATTACGTCGATAAGCCAGGAGTTCTTTTTATTACGAGTGAAAATGTTGGTGAATATCAGCTTCTAATGGGGCACCCTAAATTCGTTGAGGAGGCGTTTAATAAAAAAGATAGAAAATCAATTTTGCGGGTCGGTGATGTTTTAACCAATATTGTAGGGGCTTCTATAGGAAGGACTGCCATTTTTGAATTAGAGGATGTGGCAAATATTAATCAAGCTGTTTGTCTTATTCGTTGCAACTCAAGCGTGCTAAATAATTATTTTTTAACATATTTATTAAATTCGCCCTTTTTAAAGCAAGTCTTACATGCGAATGAAGTTAATAATGCAAGAGCGAACCTGAGCCTCGGTTTTTTTTCTCAACTCCTTGTGCCATTGCCCTTGTTTTCAAAACAAAAAGAAATTGTTGAGCACCTTGATTCTTTGCGTGAAGAGACTCAGCGCCTTGAATTCATCTACCAGAAAAAAATTGAAGCTTTAGATGCCCTCAAAAAATCCATACTGCATCAGGCATTCACAGGTGCGCTATGATGGCATCTCTTGGTGACCCCTCATGCTCAAAAGTTGCCTTCAGAGATGCTTATAAAATACTCTCCCATATATTGTTGGGATCATTTATTTTTGTGACTCTTCCCGCTTTGATATCCTTTTCGCCTCGCTCAATGGCTTCGATGACCTTCGGGTTTGCGAAATAGCTATCTTGCTGGCGTGGTAACTGGCGCGGTGGAATAGGAATATTTTCCGCATCCAGGTCTTTAAAGCTCTCGTGAATACGTTGTGCAAGACTACCGGGTTTGGTTTCGTCTGCTTTTTTTTCCTGCTTTAAAAATTCCGCAAAATTAAGCACTTCACGAAGTGCCGGCTCAGAAAGCTCTTTGAGTGTACGATTTAGTTTCTCTGCGGTTGTCATCGGTTCTTCTTGTGCGGAAGGTGGTAAGAGAAAATTTTATTCCTCAATTTAACGAATTTTCATGAATCGAGTGCTTGGAGTGGATGAGATTTTGTCTGCCAGGAGGCAAAGATTTAGCGAAAGCGTCGCTTATTATTGCTGGTCGGTGCTGACTCTGTTCAGCAACTTTTTCGTATCTTGATCAGGGCAATCTTATATTTTTTAGTCGGTTTACGGTGTGTAACCGGGTATCTTGATGCGTATTTTGGCGGGTCGCCAGCAAAACACCGTTAAGGAATAATGTGTTAACTCAGTCATGGAACGTATTCAGTCGATAAATCCGGAACGTATACTTTGGTGCTGTGCCGATTATGGCATGACGCCGGGTGAACTTGCCTCTGTGCTTGATATTGCACAGAGCAGCATCGAACGGGTGATTGCTGGTGAAGATGGCATGACTTTTAACCAGTTACGCAAGGTGGCTGATTATTTTGGTCGCGGGGTACTCTTTTTTCTGGAGGATGGACCGGTTGATGTTGCGCAGGTGCATTCAGCGCAATTTCGGACGCTGACCAACCAGAAACCGGAGGTGACGCCGGAGCTTAAAAAATTTATTGAGCGGGTGGAAAAACAACGGGAAGTCTACCTCGGTTTGCTGGAAGAGATGGATGAAACGGAACGGGTACGATTCACTCCGCCGGATTTGCATGTAAAGGCCCTCCCTGAAGCAGCCAGTACTGTTCGAGCATGGCTTGGGCTCGGTGACAGCAATGATTTTGACTCTTACCGTACAGCCTTAGAGGCACAAGGGATTCTGGTCTTTCGGAGTAATGGTTACAGTGGAAAGTGGCAGATTCCGAAGGAGAGCCCTATTATCGGTTTTACCCTCTACGATCAGGACTGTCCGGTGATTGTTGTCAAGAAACAGGCTTCTGAGCGCCCGCAAACATTTACGCTCATGCACGAGTTGGGCCATTTGCTTCTGCACAAGAGCAGTTCCATTGATGACAACTTCGACCTGGACTCTTCCCATGGCAGAGAGCGCGATGCCAACTCCTTTGCAGGCCATCTGCTGGTACCTGATACTTTTCTTGCACTGATCAATGATGCCGAACGGCCTCAGGATGTCTCTCAGTTTGATGTTTGGCTGGACAGGCAATGCAAGGCATGGGGAGTAAGTTGTGAAGTGATTTTGCGTCGATTACTCGATGCCGGTCGGTTGCCGCAAAGCGAATATGCCGTTTACCGAGAGTGGCATGCAACAGTGATTATTCCTCAAAAAGAGGGTGGAAATCGTCAGTACCGCCATCGCGAGCCGATGCATGTGTTTGGTGATACCTATGTTCGAACCGTTTTGGATGCCTTGAATGCCCGACAAATTACATTGACCAAGGCAAGCAGTTATCTCGACAGCATCAAGATTAAAGATTTGCATAGTCTGGAGCATTTTTATGCTGGTCGTTGACGCATCGTCCATTATCTATGCCTGGGACAACTACCCGATCCGCCAGTTCCCAGGGTTATGGGGTTGGATGGCTGAGCAGTTTGCAGATAAACACCTGGTTATGCCGCGTGTTGCATACGATGAAGTTAACAACAAAGCTCCTGAATGTTCGGCATGGCTCAAAGATGTAAATACTGAACTGTTTGAAATCACGAATGCCATTATCCGGGAGGCGTTAAAAATCAAGGCTCTTCTTGGTATTTCCTCGGGCAATTATCATTCAAAGGGGGTTGGTGAAAACGACATTTTTATTATAGCCACGGCAAGCGTCAATTCAGTTGGTTTGGTTTCGGATGAAGGGCGGCAACCAAAGCTTCCTGATATTGCGAGCAAAAGAAAGATTCCGGCAGTCTGTACAATGGATGAGATTGGTGTGCAATGTATGAGCTTCATCGAATTTATAAAACAATCCGAAGTGGTGTTCGGGTAGCTGTTTGGTGGAAATTTCTCTTAAAAGCAAGGCGTGAAATGTATTGTGAAAATCTATAAGTCATTAATATAAAATAGCTTGCTTCTTTAAGCGCAAGGCGTGGCATCCCGGAGTAATCCTCATTTGACTGATTTATGAACGAAGCCGAAACCAGAGCGGAGCTTATTGACCCGATGCTGAAGGCGAGGGGTTGGGGCGTTGTGGAGGGTTCAAAGGTCCAGCGTGAATATCCGATTACTGCGGGCAAGATTCAGACTGGTGGTGCCCGGGGTAAATCCCTGACGGCTGATTATGTGCTGGTCTATCATGGCCGGAAACTTGCGGTTATCGAGGCAAAAAGCAATGAACTCCCGGTTGGCGAAGGGGTGGCCCAGGCAAAGAACTATGCTGAAAAACTCCAGCTTACAACCACATACTCCAGCAATGGTCTTGAGCTCTACCAGATCTGCATGAAAACCGGCGTAGAAGGATTGATCGAAGCCTTTCCTTCACCTGAAGAGCTGTGGCACAAAACCTTTGCTGTTCCCAGCCCCTGGGAAGAGAGCTTTAATAGGGTCCCTTTCGAGGATATCGGTGGCACAAAAACTGTACGCTACTATCAGGAACTGGCCGTTAACAAGGCTCTTGCTGCCATAGCTCAACAGAGGCAGCGCATTCTGCTTACCCTTGCAACCGGCACGGGCAAAACCTTTATCGCCTTCCAGATTGTCTGGAAACTTTTTCAGAGCCGGTGGAATCTCAACCGTGACGGCAACCGAAGACCGCGTATTCTCTTTCTGGCTGACCGCAACATATTGAGCGATCAGGCTTTCAATGCCTTTTCTCCTTTTCCGCCCGATGCTCTTGTTCGTATCAAGCCGGGTGAGATTCGCAGAAATGGCAGGGTTCCGACCAACGGCAGCATCTTCTTTACCATCTTCCAGACCTTCATGACGGAGCAGGATAACACTCCCTGTTTTGGCGACTATCCGCCGGACTATTTCGACCTGATCATCATCGACGAATGCCACCGTGGCGGAGCAAACAATGAAGGCAACTGGCGGGGCATTCTGGAATACTTTTCACCGGCAGTGCAGATCGGTCTGACGGCAACTCCAAAACGCACCGATAACGTCGATACCTACAACTATTTCGGCGATCCGGTCTTTATCTACTCCCTGAAAGAGGGGATCAACGACGGCTTTCTTACCCCGTTCAGGGTCAAACGCATCCAGACCACCATTGATGACTATACCTACACCTCCGATGACCAGGTTATCGAGGGTGAAGTGGAAGAGGGGCGAATCTACAAAGAGGAGGAGTTCAACAGCATCATAGAGATCAAGGCTCGGGAAGCGAGGCGGGTGCAGATTTTGCTGGCCGAAATAAACCAGTCTGAAAAAGCAATCATCTTTTGCGCCAACCAGGCCCATGCTGCGGTAATCCGTGATTTGATCAACCAGTACAAGAGCAGCAGTGAGGCAAACTACTGTGTCAGGGTCACCGCCAATGATGGAGAACTTGGAGAGCAGTATCTCCGGGAGTTTCAGGACAACGAAAAGAGCATCCCGACCATCCTGACCACATCGCAAAAACTCTCTACCGGTGTTGATGCCCTCAATATCCGCAATATTGTGTTGCTTCGGCCGATCAAGACTATCATTGAGTTCAAGCAGATCATCGGGCGTGGCACCCGGCTTTTTGACGGAAAAGAGTATTTCACTATCTACGACTTTGTCGGTGCCTGCCACCACTTCTCGGATGTTGAGTGGGACGGTGAACCGATCGACCAGACGACCATCACAGAGGGTGGCGTTGAAACCGAAAAAGAGGGTACTGAACCGACGCCGCCAGAGTCAACCGATACAACGGAGCCAACCGGTGAGGCTCGCCAAAGGCTCAAAATAAAGTTGAGCGATGGCAAAGAGCGTGAAATACAGCACATGATTGCGACCTCGTTCTGGAGTTCCGATGGAAGGGTTATCTCTGTCGAAGAGTTTATTCATGGACTGTTCGGCGTCTTGCCGGACTTCTTCAAAAACGAGGAAGAGCTCAAGGAGCTCTGGTCAGCCCCGCAAACCCGGAGAGCCCTGCTTGAAAGGCTGGCCGATGCTGGCTACGGAAAACAGGAACTGGAATCCATCCAGCAACTCATCAATGCCGAAAAAAGTGACCTTTTTGATGTTCTCGAATACATCGCCTTCGCCCATCGGCCCATCACCAGGGAGGCGAGAGTTGCTGAATCAACAGAAAATATCTACTACGGTCTTGACGATAAGCAGCGGGAGTTTGTTGAATTTGTCCTTGCCAAATACATCGAGACCGGTGTCGGAGAACTTGATCAGGAAAAATTGCCCTACCTGCTCCTGCTCAAATACCACGCCATCCCGGATGCTGTCGCGATACTTGGCTCAACCGATAAAATCCTATCGACGTTTATTGATTTTCAGAAACACATGTACTGGCCGAGGGCCGTGTAATGGTGCCTCATGTTTGTCTCCGGTGCCAGCATCAATGCTGGAGGGCATGGTAGCTTCTGCTCTGACAACCCACGACAGCAACGTCCTCTCAATAAAAATATTTTTTACAGAACGAACCCATTTACAAGGTGGGGATGGGGTATGGTAAACAAAGGATTTGTTGTGCTGCAAGAAGTCTGCCGGAGTAATTTCCGGCTTTTTTGTGTCCATGAGTGGGCGGTTTCGTATGTTCCGGAGTTGCTGTTTTGGCGCGATAATAGGTTTTTGTAGCGGAATAGCTGTAACGTATTTGATTTATAAGGTATAAATAAGTTGTCATGGCAGAAGAGATTTTAAGGAAAGGGGATAGCATTGAGTTGACGGTTACTGATCTGGCAGAGAAAGAGCAGTGTTTCGGTCGGCTCGATAATGGCATGGCGGTTATGGTCAGCGGTATGCTTGCAATTGGTGACAGGGTATCAGCCAAGATTAAAAAAGTGAAGCAGCGCTATATTGAGGCCATTGCTGTTGAGGTGCTTGAAGCGTCGCCCGACAGGACGGAGCCGGTGTGCAGCTATTTTGGTGTTTGCGGAGGGTGCAAGCTGATGCATATCCGCTATGAATCGCAGCTTTTGTACAAGCAGAAAAAGGTGAAGGATGCTTTGGAGCATCTCGGGGATTTTGTTGCCCCTCCGGTTATGGCAGCGCTTGCATCTCAGAATCCTGTTCATTACCGAAACAAGATTGAGTTCTCTTTTTCGAACATGCGCTATCTTCTCCAGGAGGAGCTTTCGCTTGAACAGCTTTCCCGTCCGAAGGAGTTTGCGCTTGGCTTTCATACGCCCGGCAACTTTGAGAAGGTGATTGATATTGATTATTGCTATCTGGCCAAGGAGTCAATGAACAGGGTGCTCGCCCTGACCCGCCAGTTTGCGCTGGCCAACGCTCTTGTTCCCTATGGCGCCAAGGCTCATACCGGTTTTTTGCGCAATCTTGTCGTGCGGTTCAGTGAAAACCGCGAGGAGGTTATGGTTAACCTTGTTACCTCCTGGTATGACGAAGAGCTGATGCAGCGTTACCGGGTACACCTTGAATCAGGGATGGAGGGGCAGAAGATGACAGTGGTCAACAATGTTACCGAGCGAAAAAATACGGTTGCTACCGGCGAAAAGGAGTTTACGCTCAGCGGTACGGGATACATTACCGAGCGCTTGGGCGGTCTTGATTTCAGGATATCGGCGAACTCTTTTTTTCAGACAAACTCCCGGCAGGCTGAGGTGCTTTACCACAGCATTCTGGAGGTTGCAGGGCTGAGGCCGGAGGATACGGTTTATGATCTATATTGCGGTACAGGAACCATAACCCTTTATATGGCAAAGCACTGCCATCAGGTGGTCGGTCTTGAGGTTGTTGAGAGTTCCATCAGCGATGCTCGTTCTAATGCGGCATTTAATGGGATTGACAACGCGGCATTTTTCCAGGTTGACCTCAAGGATTTTCATGGCATGCTTGATCTGCTCAAAAGCTATGATGCTCCGGGAGTGATCATCACCGACCCTCCGCGAGCGGGTATGCACCCGAAGGCGCTCTCCACCATGCTTCAGCTCAAGCCGAGAAGAATTGTCTATGTCAGTTGTAACCCTGCAAGCCTTGCCCGTGACGGCAAGGAGATCTGTCTTCAGGGCTACAGGCTCTTATCGGTGCAGCCGGTTGACATGTTCCCGCATACCAGCCATATCGAGAGTGTTGCCTGCTTTGAGAGGGAGAGCTCCGTGCCGGTTACTCGAGCTGAGGAGAGCTGATGATGGCAGTATCGGATGCTGATTTGCCGGCTTCCCAGGCAATAAATTTCTCGACGTCCCTGCTGATTGAGGCAAAAACTGCCGAAATGATGGCGGCATCGTCGACATAACCGATAAACGGTATGAAATCGGCAATCGCATCAAAGGGAGAGACAAAGTAAATAAGGGCAGCGGTTATGAGGACAATGGTCTGCCAGGGGGTATCGAGGTACTCCCTGCTGGCAGAGCACCGCACCATGCGTACAAGCGGTTTTATTTTGCCGGTGATGCCGAAAACCTTAAGAGAGTGTTTCCCGGAAGAGGCTATTCTTGATGCTGCGTCAGCCAGCTTTTTTTTCTTCCGGGGATTGTTTACGGTCGATTCCGCTTTGCGCGTAGCTTTGTCAAATGCTTTGTTCATCTTTTCTCATGCTTGATGGCTGTTCTGCTCACAAGGGCATGCAGCGATTATTTGCCGCCAGCCTTGAGCAGTTTGCGTCGCTCCTCATCGGTCAATGATCCATAGCCGCGCTCGGAAATCTTGTCGAGTATGGCGTTGATCTCTGCGTCGGAAACCGGTGGCGTCAGCCTGTTTCGGGTATGGAGGCGCGGGCCGCTTTTCTTTTTGCCGGAGGGGCGGAGTTTGCTGAACAGCCCCGAAAACGACCATTCGGCCCTTTTGATGGTAATGAAGATAAAGCCGATCAGCATGCCTCCTAGATGGGCAAAGTGCGCAATGTTGCTGCCGCTTCCCATTGCCCGGCTGCCAAAACCGGAAAAAAATTCTATAAGCGCATAGCCGGCAATAAAATATTTTGCCTTGACAGGGAAGAGGAAGTAGAGAAAGATGTAGCGGTTGGGAAACATCATGCCGAAGGCGAGCAGGACGCCGTAAATGGCTCCGGATGCTCCAACGGTTGGATAGGGATCGCCCATTGTGGCCAGCAGGTTGATGATGGCAGCACCGATACCGCAGGTAAAGTAGTAGATGTTGAATTCACGGGTGCCCCACTGGTTTTCAATTTCAGCTCCGAACATCCAGAGAGCGAACATGTTGAAGAAGAGATGGGTTCCGCTGCCGTGCAAAAACATGTAGGTCAGTGGTTGCCAGAGTCTGAAATTGCCCGATCCGACAGGCCAGAGCGCCCCGATATCTTGAACCATTCCTCCGAATGGCGTGACGTATTGCAGGGCAAAAACGGCAACATTGGCGATAATGATCGCTTTGATAGCCGGGGGCATAAACTGAAAGCCCCCGGGACTGTATGTCTGGTTGGAATTGTTCATCAACAGGTCTGGTTCTTTTCAAAGGTAAATCCAAGTACAACGCATGTTCTTTAGCAACTCGCTCAGTCGTTCAGGGCGGCGATTCCAGGGAGTTCCTTGCCTTCAAGGAATTCAAGACTTGCGCCACCGCCGGTTGAGATATGGGTCATCTCCTGCGCCAGACCGGCCTTTGCTACGGCTGCTGCAGAGTCGCCTCCACCGATAATGGTCGTAGCTCCTTTTCCTGTTGCTTCCGCCATGGCATTTGCAACCGCCATCGTGCCGGCTGCGAAATTGTCGATTTCAAATACACCCATGGGGCCGTTCCATAGCACGGTTCTGGCCGAAAGGATTTCGTTCCGGTAAATTTCTGCTGTGAGCGGTCCGATATCGAGGCCGATCATGTCTTCTGGAATAGCAGAAATCATTTCCGCATGGCAGGGGGTCGTTGCAGAAATTTCAGCAGCAAGAATGACGTCTGTTGGGAGAAGCAGTTTGATCCCCTTGCTTTTTGCCTCTGCCAGAATTTTGAGTGCAAGTTCAATCTTACTCTCTTCAACCAGAGATTTCCCGACTTCATAACCTTGGGCCTTGAAGAAGGTAAAGACCATGGCGCCGCCGATCAGTACGGTATCAACCTTTTTGAAAAGGTTTTCGAGAACATCTATTTTTCCTGATATTTTGGAGCCTCCCAGAATGGCAACAAATGGCCTTTCGGGTTCCTGGAGGGCTTTGCCAAGATAGAGGAGCTCTCTTTCTATCAGAAAACCGGCAACGGCTGTCTGTACATAGTGTGTAATTCCTTCCGTTGAGGCATGGGCCCGGTGTGCGGTGCCAAATGCGTCATTGACGTATACTTCACCAAGTGAAGCAAGTTCTCTTGAAAAATCGGGATCATTTGCCTCTTCCTCTGGGTGAAATCTGAGATTTTCAAGCAGGATGACCTCTCCGTCCTGCAGTGCAAGGACCTGCTGCATAACCTCAGTTCCGATGCAATCCTTTGCCATGGTAACCGGGCAATCGAGGAGGTTGGAAAGTCTTGATGCAACAGGAGCAAGCGAGTATTCCGCATTAACTTTTCCTTTTGGCCTTCCAAGGTGTGACATCAAAATAAGGCGTCCCCCGTTCGCCAGAACTTTTTTGATGGAGGGAAGGGAGTCCACGATTCTTTTGTCATCGGTGATTTTTTTGTTCTCATCAAAGGGAACATTGAAATCTACACGCATTAACACCCGTTTGCCTTGAATTGTTATGTCGGATAAGCTCTTTTTCTGCATTGCCTTAATGATTTTTTTTAAAAATGATCTGTGATTGTAAAGATATATAAGAAATATAATCAATCTCCTCTAACAGGGGAGATGATAGGATGCTGCTGTTTCCTTTAATCAGCGCAGCGTATCGCGGAGGGCACTTTTGTATTTTTTGATGTTAGCGTGATGTTCTGTCAGCGATTCGGCAAAGTAATGCCCCCCTTTTCCGGTAGCAACAAAGTAGATGTAGCCTGTATCTGCAGGTTTCAGGACCGCGAGAATCGCTGCGGTACCGGGGTTGCAGATGGGTCCGGGAGGAAGTCCTTTATGGCGATAGGTGTTGTAGGGGGAGTCAGCGGCAAGGTCCTTGTAATAGAGCTTGCGTGCCTCTCCTCCAACGGCATACTGTACGGTTGGATCCGCCTGCAGTCGCATGTTCTTTTTCAGGCGGTTAAGATAGACGCTTGCCACAAAATTTTTTTCCGAATCAAGCGGGGTTTCGGCTTCAACAATAGAGGCAAGGGTCAGCAGGCTGGTTTCACTCAGCCCCTCTTTAGCGGCAACGTTTTTCAGGCTGTCTGTATAGAAATGGCGGAACCGGCCGATCAGAAATCCGGTGGCTTCCTCAGGGGTGCTGCCCCAGGCAAAGTCATAGGTTCCGGGAAGCAGGTAGCCTTCCGCACTTGTTGCCGTAATGCCATATTTGCGAAGCAGGTAAGGGTTGAATGCCGCTTCCATGAACCCGGTTGAGTCAATGTCAAGTTTTCGGGAGAGGATGCGGGCAACTTTTCTGAGATCGAGCCCTTCGGGAAGAGTTACCCGAACCTCATCTTGCGGGCGCGAATGCAGGTAATACATCAGCATGAAATTCGACATTCCCCCGGGAATGGTGTACCGACCTGGTTTGATATAATGCAGCCTCGGGATGATCTTGATGGTTATGAGTGCTGGCCATTTGGAGTTAATCGAGCCATTACGGTACAATTCTTCCACAATGGCGCTGACGCCCATTTTCTTGTGAATTGTCAGTCGGGTTGTTCTGGATGCGGTATTGAGCCCTGGCAAAAATAAAAAGCATGCAAAAGCCAGCGCCATAATGGTCAAGCCGGCTTTAAGCGGTTTGCGTCGGGAAGTTTTTTTTGATGCCATTGCGAGGGGCGGGTTTAGCTGGCCTGAATACCGGGTTGACTTTTTTTCCACTCATGCTGAAACAGCCTGGTCTCTTCAATGATGCAGCGATATATTTTTTCGAGTGCAAGGGCTTTCAGGGGCGAGTCGGCATGGTTCAGCACATTGTTCAGTACCTCTTTTTCCCGTTCAGGCTGGAGCACCTGTTCTCCAATTCTTGATTTCAGGGAGCTGATATTCTGGGCGCAATGCAGTCTCTCGCAGAGCAGTGAGGACAACTGCTGGTCAAGAGTATCGATTTTTTTTCTCCATTCGTCAAGTTCCTGCCAATGCGCTGTATTGTTGACGGTGCTGTCGGACATCATAATGACGGTGGTTAAGAGTGATGCTTTGTTGCCAAACAAGAGTATAAGAAAATGAGTCGGGTTAACGCTATGATTTTTCGCTGGAGAACAGCTTCATCCATCGGTTTACTTCTCTATCACTCAGCAATTCGCCGTTGAATTTTTTTTCTTTGACCGTCGTGCGCCGTAAGTGCTCTTTATCGTTCCCGCTGGTAATGGCGGCTTCGATTTCTTGCAGTCTTCGGGCAAACGTTTCGGATTTTATACAGGTTGCACCAAAAGCAGTTACATACCTTCGAATCTCATCATCCGAAGTGATAATAGTAACCATTTTTACTCTGGTGTTCAACGACTTTGCGTAATCAATAATCCAGTGGTCAGCGCTTTTTGATGCTGGAGTAAAAACAATATGTAACGGTGCTCCGAAGGCGCTCTCTCTGGGACATCCTTTTCCATCATAGACAATCGTGACAGGACAACCGGTTTCCTGATGAAAACGGAAAAGCTGTTTTTCTGTTTTTTCGCGCAGAACCTCAAGCGATGCCGAAGCAAGAGAGGGATAAAGCTTGTGGATCAAGTTATATCCGTCGACAACAATCTCTTTTGCTCCTTTTTTCATCGTAATCTTCATCATTCGAAATATCTCTATCAACTGCAGGGCACCTCTAAAAAGTGGT
>SESG01033146.1_pt1 | contig 13052 bp, 20 predicted proteins | sample 3171421 | NCBI WGS metagenome assembly SESG01 (sample SAMN10866946, study PRJNA518727) | freshwater metagenome | biome: subpolar coniferous forest; feature: holomictic lake; material: water; isolation source: holomictic Lake 227, 6 m and 8 m depth | place: Canada: near Kenora, Ontario | collected... | reverse complement strand
GTTCCGCTCGTTCCAGTACTTCCGCTAGAACCTGCCGTTCCACTTGTTCCATATGAACCACTTGACCCTGAAGAACCACTTGTTCCTGAAGAGCCACAAGAACCACTTGATCCAGAAGAGCCGCTTGATCCAGAAGAGCCGCTTGACCCAGAAGACCCGCTTGACCCACTCGTACCCGATGTTCCCGCAGTTCCGCTTGTTCCTGATGTAATTTTTTTAACTAATTGATTGTCCTCAATTCCGCCTTGGAACCAATAATCAAGAATAATATCAGTTCCAACTTTCATGCCCATAGTTAATCCTTCATAACGATATAAAGGAATAACATATTCCAATGCGGCAGTTAAACAATCTTCTATTGTCGCGCCCGTAAAAATTAAGGGTTCAATTTGTGACCAATTTATTCTTCTTAGTGATGTAGTGATAGCCATTTTATTTCCTTATCAAATAAATACTTTTAAACCAATTCTTTTTATTCGATAGGAATAATTTATCGCATAAAAAAAGGGAGTCACCTCCCTTTTAAATATCGTCCAAAACTATTATGTACTTTTTTTGATTATTTCGACTATTTCATCTTCATCAAAATAATCTCTGCCAGGGACATATGCTGGCCCGTCGTCCCCATTTTTTGGTTTAATAAATACTGTTGGTAATGTATCAAACCCCGTTTGCTTAATCACTTGATCCCAAATATGTCTATTTTGTGTTATTTCTAATTCTATAAAATCAATATTAAGTGTTTTTAACTTTGTTATTAAATTTTTACAATGATTACACCCGTTAAGAGTAAAGATTATAATTTCATTTTCCATGATTAAAACCAATTTTAGAAGGCTCTTTCGAGACTCTTAATTCATCAGAATCTATATTATAGATATCCGCCAATGTTAACGACTTATCTGAAACGATCCCTTTATTCAAAAATGCCAATAAAAGATTTGTTTCTTTAACTGAAAGTTCTTCAAATTTATGCTCAGCAATTAATCGTCCTTTACGTAATAATGCCTTATCAATTCTATCTCTCCTGGTATTGAATGTTGCTATAACCTGCACATTCAAACAATCCCCTAAAATCCCATCAGTTAAATTTAAAAGATTCGATACGCCCGCTGCCGAACCATTATTATCTCTATCACTAATAACTCTTTCCGCATCTTCGATGATAAGAATGCTATTTCGATGTTCCATTAGGAATGGGATTATCGATGGTTCAGATAACATTTCAGCCATCGATGGCGGTATGAATAAAATATCTTTATCGGTTATAAATTTCGTAAGATATCTTAAATATGAAGTTTTACCTGTACCTGGCTCGCCGTGTAATAAAATAATTCCTTTATCGTGATCGGTGTTTAATCTTTTTACTATTGTATTGTGAATTTTCAAAAAATCACGTCCATAATTCATTTCCAAATTCACATCAGGGACATTAATATCAAAATCTTCAGTATCCATGTAACCTGCGGAAGCTTTAACAAGACTGATATTTGATTTTTTCTTTTCACGTTTAAATTCACCAATTACATCGAAATCTAATTGATCTTGAATTTTTCCATTTTTCAAGTTATAAAGATAATCAATATGCACAAGTCCATCCTCAGTTTTTCCCAAAAAATCAAATTTAATCATTATCTGTTTTGTTTGGGAAATATAGATTTCTTCGTGTACAATACTATAATTCCTTTTAGTAATTTCTGCTTTCCATAGATTGGTAAATCCGAGAGAAACAAAATATTCACGAATTGATTGATCAAATAAATGCTTAATTGCATATTTTGATGGGGTCTCATCGAAACATATCACAAAATATTGACCTTCAGGGAAATCACTTTCATAAACTGCGTCGTATAAATTATACGTTAATGGTAGTTTTCTTGACATAAAATATGTGGTTTAATTTAATGAAAAATTGTTAAAAAATAATTCGTTTTCTTTCTTATCTTGAGCCATCATTTGCAACTCAATTTTAATTTGTTCTAATTGTTGTCGAGTTAAATCGGGTTCGCCATTCTCTTTTAAATTTGATTCGGAAAATTCTGTAACTTTTTCGAAAAACATGCCTTGGTCGATATCTTTCAAAAAAAAATCTCGAATGTCATTATCGGAAAAGATATAACGTTTTAATTTATCGAGATATATCAAAACATCGGGACTTGATTGTTTCATATCCATAAATATGAGTTTTAATAATTCATTATTAAAATTTCAGTTCCCTCATTTTGTGTCCCATCTTTTTTTGCGGACGCAGCTTTCTTAAAATTCTTTTGTTCCCAATTATATAAATTTCTTGGATACCATTCTTCCAATTCAGGAAAATTATAATATGATAGCGAAAAATTACCCCTCATCCCATCGAGAAAATCCCCTAATCGTCTATGATTAGAACGATCAAAATCGTGATTTGAATAATAATTTTCGGTTTTATAATATGGAGGATCGATATAGAAATATGTGGTTGGTGAATCATATTTCCTCATTACGTCTTCAAAATCCATGTTTTCAATAAAAGTAATCTTATCAAAATGTTCCCTGTACTTTGGATGTTTTAATTTATCCATAAAAATGAGAACTTTGCAACGATATTTCCCTCTATAATCGGTATATGTGGATGTTTCAGGTTTTGATCCCGAAAAAACCTGTGTCAAAACATAAATGTACTTACACGCAGCGTCAAAATTAGGTTCATCCCCGACAACAAAATTGGGATCAAACACTTCTTTCTGACATGATCGAAATAATTCGCCATATTCTGGCGGGGTATCCTCAACTCCAAGTTGTTGACACGGATAATTTGACAATTCTTCCCATAATCTATCATATTGTTTTGCACAACGGTATAGATTCGCATTTAACCTATTGTAGTCATTATAAACGACTGTTTTTAAATTAGGATACTGATCTAGGTCCATATTAAAAAAGACCCAAAACATACCTGAAAATGGTTCTACGTAGGTTTCAATGTCCTTTGGGATAAATGGAACAATCCATTTTCCGATTCTTGCCTTTCCTCCAATATAAGATATACACATATTCTATTTTTTACATTATCTATTCGAGACAAAGGTACGAAAAATATTCGAGAAAAAAAATATTATTTACGGTAATGTTTGTTTTTAATGTCCCACGGGCCTTTATGTTCGTGTTTGTGAGATATTTCTAAGACCTCTTTATATGAGTAATATTTACATTCATTAGGATCAATTTCACCAATAATATAATATAGTTCTTTAGGCAAATGTATATCTCTGCCATTTGAAACGTCTATAACAACATCATCATCTTCGCACCAACCGTGTGCATATCTGAGACCTTTTAATTTTCCTTGGCCTGAAACAAAACCATGAACAAGTACCAAATCTGGATTATCTCTTCCGTTTGATATTATATAATCATATGAAGAATCAAAACAATTTCCTCCGCTTGGTAAATTTTTAGATTCAGAAATTATGGAATTAAAAATTTCTATTAAATTCATCTTGATAAATATCTTTATTTTAGGTATAATTTATCATTATGGCATGTTCAAATTGTAAACAAAAGCACGATCAGGTTTTTAAAAAATCTCAAAAAACCGCAAAAGTTAGCCTTTTATCGGTTATTATCATTATTGGTTTATTCATCTATGGATTCATTTCATTAATCCACAAAATATTATGACCGAGAAAAAAAAATACTACATTACTCACAAATATTTCATAATATTGTTTTGTAATAAAAAACGAAAAAAACTAATCCATAAATCGGCCAAAAGAACAACCATCATGGAAATATGGAGAGAAGTGAAATCACAAAAAAAACCTCCTTATGTTAAAACAAACTCTGGCAAAAAAAGAACCCCACAAAATTTTGAATTGGGATTAATATATCCGATGACTCGATGGTCGCCAAAAACTTTTACAAAAGATGAATTGGGGAGAAATGTTGAAATAAAAGTTAATAACTCCAAGCAACGAATTAAAGAACTAATTCCATATTGGGAAGAAGAGATGATATATGATTTTGATTCCAAAAAAAGAATCAGATATTATGATATGATGGATTATATTTTATCGATACGAGATATTGCACAGATTTTTACATTAAACAATAAAATGTTTGTACAAGTTGAAAACGATATAAGAATGTTTGGAAATAAAAATATTGACGATACGATGAGATTATTTGAGATCGTCAGAGAAGAATTAACCCGAAAAAACCGTGGAAATTTTATCTTTGTAAAGGATGTGACTACACCGCAAAGGATATCCTTATATAACTTACTGGAGAGTAAAGGATATAAAAGATCAGAATTATTTAAACACTATTCGTATTAAAAATAATGTTGATCTCACCAATTTTTATTGAAAATTTATTAACGACTTTTACTTCTGTTTTAACCTTTGTAATGATTAGTTTGTATAACCTATCAAATTCTTCTTTGTTAACTTCAAATATAATTGTTTTACTCTCAGTTTCAATGTTGGCATTTTCCAATAAATCAGATATAATTGCCAATTGATTTAATATTTCACCCTTTTTTTCCATAACCTAAAATTATCGATATTTTCTTAAAAAAAGATATTTTCTTCTTGATTGGTGGTTCAAATATCTTTGTTTTATCTATTGATTTGATTTCTCTAATCAATTTTTCTTTATAACTTTGTATTTCCTTCTGGGCTTTCAACCTCTCCTTCTCCAGAAGTTCCTGTTCCTTTTGAATCTGATTCATGTTTTTCGAACAAATTAATTCCTTTTATGTTATCCAACGATTCGTTTTTAAACAAGTTTTGCAAATCCGCAACCATTTTTCTAAATAATTCCTGTTTTTGTTCTTCTTCCTTATTTATTTTAATTAATTCCTGTGCCGCGAGTATTAATTCACCGTACCCTTCTTCAGTCGCCGCCGATATCATCATTAACAATTGTGATGTTTCATTTTTATCTTGAACATGAACGATCACATTTGGATATTTTTCTTTGACCGCCTCTGGGTTCCAAAACAGAGGAATTTTGATATCAAGAACCGCGCTTTCTTGCACTTGTCTGATAGAACAAAAATAAGGTTGTAACGTCTTAATTATTTTATACACGATGTTATATTAAAAAATAGTTATTATTACTGTGATTATATATGACACAGCAAGATATAAGAGAACCTGATTTGTTTTGGTTATTTTCATTGGATCAGGATCATTTTGTCTTAACATACTAATAAATTGAAATAAAAACTTACTAGAAAATACAAAAGACAATACAAATAAGAATAGTTCAAATTTTTCCAGTATCATGTTTTTTAATTTCAGTTAAAATTTCAAGTCTAAATGTTTTAATTAATTCTTTGACTTCCTGAGCATTTTTTCTTGCTCTAATCGACGCACTATGATTACCTTTATGGTAAACCTTATATGTGTCAACTGACATTTTTTCAACAAGGTCTTTAATTTTAATTAACGTCTCCATATCTATTTGTTTTTAGTAAAGATATACAATATTATTTATTTTTTCAAGTTTTGATCCAGTAATTTATAAAATTCGATAAACTGTTGCATTTCTATTTGACTTTTCATTCTTTCCTTATTAAATAAAAGGTCAAAATATTCACATATTATCTCCATTTTATTTTCGTTATTACTCTGATAATACGCTTCGTGAAAAAATATCCATAAAAAGTCATAATGAGCTCCATTGGTTTTGAAGAAGATACTTTCCTTATTGAAATTTGAAATGATTTCAGTAAAACACCAACTAAAATGATTTTTTATGTCTTGTTCATTTCTCAGAACATCATCTCCCAGATAGGTGTTATCAATTAATTCAATTAATGAGATAATAAAATCATAATATAAATCAACTTTCTCTTGAATTATATTATTAATTTTATACCATAGGTCGAGCTGAATTTTATAACTTTCGTAACCAAGAAATTCAATATATCCTTCTTCTTTATCCATATTTAATGCAAATATAAGGATAAATTAGGAGAAAAAAAAGAATACTATTGAGTATCCGTTTTATAGGTATACATTGCTTTCATTCTCGCGATTTCGTCATTAACAATGGCTTTATCTTCTTGAGATTCTTTTACATTCTTAACTGGTTGTGGGTCTTTAATGTACATTGGTTCTTTTTCTTTATTTTTAGCTTTCTTTTTAGCTTTTTTAAGTAAATTTTCGCCAACTTCACTTTTTATTGCATTTCCAGTTTCATCATCCACAAAATTACCCATTCTTTTATCCCCTGTCATAGCCTTATCTAATCTATCAGTAAATTCGGGAGATGGTTTTGGATCATATTTTAAATCTTCCATTCCGCCGCCACGATTTTCTTCGGTAAATTCTTGGTCTTCCGAAGTTGCTTTACGTGCCTTTTTTTCTCCCTTACCTATTGGTTTTGGGAATTCGGGTTTATCATTACCCTCAAATTTTTCATATGCTGCAAATTTTTTCTTGGTATCTGCCATTTGTTTTTTTGCGTCCTTCCCACTACCTGCTCTTGATTTTGTAACCGCTTGTAATCCTGGTACTGATTCAGAAATTAATATCTCGATCATTTTAACCATATCACTTTCTTTTAATCTTAAAACAGTTTTTTTATTTTCATTCATTCCATATTGAAATCTATCATTATCTTGGCCATGTACTGATGCCGCAAAATCGTTTAATGATGAATATGGATTAAATTCTTGTTCATCTCCATATCCTGCAATATCTCCACTTTGGTATTGCACATCACCATCCATTCCATCGTCACCAAATTCTTGTGAATCATCATAATTCTCATCATCCTCATCTCCTAAAATCTCACTATCATCATATCCATCGTCACTAAATTCTTCACCATCATAACCTTCTATATCTCCATCTTCGAATTTTGGATCGGGATCAGGTAATATTCCAGGATTATGCCCTGGTCTTCCTGGAAGTGTTATTGGATTTCTTTCAGGTCTACCTGGCTCTGTTGTTGGCTCAACACTCGGAGCCGTTTTAGGTTCTTTAACAGGTGCAGGGGCAATTTCTTGTTCTTCCATATCGCACTCTTCACATGTCTCATCCTTTTCTCCACCATATTTTTCCCATTGTTCTTGGATATTATATTTAGCACCATTCATAAACAAAATAGTTTTTTCATTATCTCTAGCTTCCTTAAGTAAATTAATGAAGTCATTTTTTTTAATCATTTTCATTTTATTTTGCGTTTTAATATTTTCATTTATTTCTAATTGATCTTTAATAATACGATCCTTTACTTCACGTATTAAACTTTCATTAATAATAGACTTTATATCTTCTGATTTCATATCATTTAATAAATATATCTTTAATTTCTTTAAACACTAATTTTTTAACATCCTCAACAGATATTCCATATTTGATCGATGTTTCTAAAATAGCCTCACTAATTACATCCATAGATTCTGAAACAAATTCTATTGCGCCAGGGCCTTCATTACAGTATGGAAATTTTTTACATTTTTCTTTAACTCTAACAAATTTAGCGCCTGGACCACCTAACATTGGGGTTTTCTTTTTCTTCATTGTTTTTCTACGTGCGTCAATACTATTCGGTCCATCAATTTTAAGAGGATTTTTACGCCCTTTTGTTCCTCCACCAAATGGAACATCAAATGCCCCTGATGAAGATGAATCCGTTACCTCATCAATCTCCAAATCTTCTTTTATTTTTCTTCGAACAACAGGCATTGAAACTGGGCCTTCAACTGAACCAGAACATGAAGCGTCCATTTGTTCTTTTGTTTCTACTTTCTTTTTAAGATTAACAATAGTATCGTAATTGGCCATTGTTAATGACTTATCATTTTTGCACAAATTAATGACATTTTCAGTTGCAACATGCAAATCCATATCCGTTTTTGCATCTTCTTTAGCGAATTCAAGCATACGTATGAATAATGGAACATCCATTTTAACGATGTCTACATTGTTTTGTTTTTTCATTTTATCTAACATTTTTTAACGGGCCTTCCCAAAAAGATTTTCGTTGCCAAAGAGTTTTAAAAAGTTCAACAACAACTTTACTTGCTAGATCAATAATTCGATCATCGATTTTTTTGACTCCCAATTCTTTTTGTATTATTTTAACCACAATACTGTGAGCTTGAGTCGTATCTAAAAATGCTTTTATTTCTTTTTTAGCAATTCTTTCAACTTCGTTCTTATCTTCTGATGTTAGCGACATTTTAATTTTGTTTTCTAGCTGAAATTAAATCGTTTATTACAGACATAAATTTATATTGGAATTTTTTTAATTTCTCAATTGTCTGAGTCACATCATCTGACATTTTTAGTAATGAGGTATTCGAAAGAAAAAGACCTTCATCATCGCCCGTGGATAATGTAAATCCTAATTTAATGTTTCCAATAACCCCATCCAATTTAGCGCTCTCGCCATAAAATATTAATTTCCCAAAATCCACAATTTCAGATACTTCCGATCTAAAATCATCAATTAATTGAGAAATTTTTCCACTTTCTTCGTCGCTTATTTCTGTATCCGCAGGATCGGTTGATTGGATAACAACTTCTACATTGTTAATTACCTTAAAGTCTTTCTTTTCTTCGCCTGTATTTTGTTGAGGATGACCTTGTGGGGTAATAGAATCGTCCATAACTGGCGATCCTTGTTGTATTTGTTCTCTAATGTTTATGTATGATGATTTGCGTTGAATACCTCTAATGATATTCAGCATTTTTTTCGTTTCATCATAACTGTCTAAGTTCTGTTTTATCTCTGTCATATAATAATTTAAAATCAAATGAAGGGTTTATATCTGTATAAATATTCTCAAAGTTTGATTTACACACAATTCCCTTGAATTTAGATAGATTTTCGATATATCCCTGTGATGGTACTGTTTGAAAGGGGATTTTATTATCTATACATAATTTTCCGCATAGTTCCGCTAGCGATTCCATTTGATTTTCAGTATATCTGTCCCAAAAAAAATGACCTCTCCAATTTTTTATGTAAGGTTCTAATCTATATGGGTCATCTATCCAATTATTTAATATTCCCGTAATGGTATTTTTATTTAACCATCCTAAATTTTCTAACGCAATTTTTATGAATTTCTTATCGATATCTGGATTATTGAACGTTTTTGAACTATATTTCGTATCAAAAACACTATATACTATACCTGTTTTAGTGATTATAAAATGCGGAATATCCTCATACTTACCGTTTTTACGATATTTTAACTTCATTACGAAATCATTATATCTTCGTTGGGTATCATATAAGAAAATTTGATTTTTTTTACTTCTACCTCGATTAATTTTTAACTTACTCGCGTTAAGTTCTTCTACGTTTTGAATTGTTAACATTTCTTATAAAAGTTTTACGAATCACGGAGTTAGATAATTGTCTCTTGCTCAAGGATTCAGCCATAACATCAGAATTCTCCGATATTTGCTCTTGTGTTATCGAAGATGTTTCCAAAACTGGTTCCGCCTCTATATTTTTTTTTTTCATCCTCTTCGTGAAGAGGTTCGACAACAGGCTCAGGCGTAACTTCAGGTTTTATAATTACCTCTGGTAATGCTGTATTGGATGGTGTGATTGAAGGAGTTGGAAATGGAGTATTTGATGGAGTAACTGAAGGTGTATTTGATGGAGTAACTGAGGGAATAAATAAGGGTGTAACTGAGGGATTAAATGTTGGCGTAACTGATGGCGTTGGTGTGGGAGTTGGTGAAGTCTCAACCTCTTCTTCTTTATACATTAATTTATTATCATAAAGATACACATTTTCAATCGGAAGAATATCATGCGTCTCCTTAATAGAATAGGGCTCTTTTATTTCAACTGTTTCCGCAACTATAGGTTCATCATCTAATTCCCAAAAATGGTCGCTTATTATCTGATGTATTTCATCTTGATCTACTTCATTTTCAATTTCAGGGGCATTTTCAGGAAATGGAATTTCTTCCTCAGTAATAACTGACTCAACAGTTTCATTTACTGGTTCTTCTTTCAAATAAACAGTATCATCATACCTATACATTCCATCAATACATTCTCCATATTTTTGTTTTAAAATGTCAGGTAACCTATTATATTGATTGGGTGTTATAGGAACGCCTAAATTTAACGGAGAATTATCAATGGGTTCTGACTTTTCCTGATCTCGTTCTTTCCAAATTAATTCGGTAGTTTGTTTTTCGCCAACTAAATCATATGCTTTAGGTTCAATTGATTTTTCAGTCACTTCAGGGATTACTTTACCTTCATTTTGTAAATCTCTTAATCTATCTTCTTCCGTAAATCTAATTAACATATGAAGAAACGATAATGATATGATTGGTAATAATCCGCCCGCAAAGAACGCTAAGAATCGTTTATGTGCCATTAAATCCGTAGGTTCAACGCCTGTCAATTGTAATAGTGGTGAGACCAATTCTTTCCAAGATATAAATGACGCACTTGTCACATCAATAAAATTATAGGAAAAGAAAATATTCCCGATAAATTGTATTAAAGTTACAATTATAAATGGAAAATAAACCTTTTTTCCCATCCTTGCCGCAATTGCTGCCAATGCTGACATTGCGGCAATTTCAATACCAACCGATAAATAAACTGCCCACCCAGCAGTATTCGACATCGCATACCAATGAGTGACATGCGATATCGAAACTAGAGCAACCGTTATAATAGGGATTATAAATGCGGTTATGATTATGTTTTTGTAGTTCTTGTTAATCCAATGTTTTAAATTCATTTTTTATTTTTTTTCATCTTTGGGCATTTGAATAATTACATCCGATCCCTTTTTACCCATTATTGCGTTTGTTGATGTGCTAATTTGTTCATTAATGAATATTTTCAGTTCATCTTTAGATGACTTGTATTCTAATTTTAATTCATCATATCTTTTAGCCTCAAGTTCACGCTCGATTTTAATTTCCTTTTCCATTCGGATAAGACGTTGACTATCTCCACATCCTTTAAAGAAGACAAGAAGAATAACAACTAACACTATCACCGTAAAGTTTTCTTTTAAAAATTTTTTCATAGTTATAAATAGTTTAAACTCATTGTTTTTAGTTTTTCATTTATATTATCTAGATATGATATTCTAATTAATAAAATATTTTCTTTTAAACAATATTCGGTTTTTATTTTATCTTTCTTTTGAATATCTATTAATCGATTTCTTCCGCCAAAACTATTTCTATCGTTAAAATGTTGTTCTCCATCATATTCAATACAAATGTTATATTCATTTAAATAAAAATCAAATGGGAGTGATCTTTTATCTTTACAATCTTTAAATCTTTTTTGATAAAAATATTTAATACCTTTATCATTAAGAAATTCAATTATTTGTCTTTCCCCTTTAGATTCTTTACAAATAGGACATCCACTTTTTTTTACTTAGATGATCATTTGGAGTAACACTAAATTCTCCATGAACGGGACAAATTAATTGTATTTTTGTTCGATTATTAATATAATTAACTAATGAATAGTCATATTTTTCTCCATTAATTTTTATGGATTTTTTGATGAATTCATCATTTGTGGGCATATACACATTGGCACACTTTTGGCATCCACACCCAAATAAATGATGTTTTGGGGTTTGTCGAAATATTCCATGCTGAAAACATATAATATCAATTTTTGTGTCAATTCCTTTATATTTTGCCAATGAATAATCATATTTAAAATGATGAACAGCATTAAATTTATCAATTAATTTAGATTCAAAATTTTTGCTTTTACTTATGCTTGCATTATTACATTTATTACATCCAACTCTTTTACTTAAATGGTCATTCGGCCTAACGCTAAACTTTCCGTGAGTTGGACAAATAATAATTACCTTTGTGTGATTATCAATATATTCACTTAACGAATAATCATATTTATCTCCATTAATTAATTTAGATTGCAATATAAATTCATCTAACGACTTCTTCTTACTCATACTCATAAATATGAGCGAAGAATGAAAAAGTCAAAATGATTTTAATAACCCATACGATTCGTTTCGTAATTTTTTTAAACTTTTATCCTTTAATTGCCGAACTCTTTCTTTCGTACAATTAAATTCTTCTCCGAGGTCTTCTAAATTGGATTCAATTCCATTTAATCCAAAATATTTTTCGATTATAATTCGTTCTCTTTCATCTAAAACGCCCAATATTTTATTGATTTTATTTTTAAGATCGGCATTTGTATTAACCAATACTTCAGGGCTTTGTTCATTTGGATCACGAATTAAATCGATCAATTGATCACCCTCTTCATTTATTTCATCATAAAGTCCAACACAGTATGGAAGGCTCTCCATTGATTCTTTAGGCTCTTCTGTTTGGGCATTCTTTTTCTGTTTTTGTGATTCCTGTATTAAGTTCGACGGAATTCGAATTGTTCTTGCATATTCATTTAATGCGGACATTATTGACTGTTTAATCCACCAAACGCCATAGGAGATAAATTTAACCCCTGAATTGTGGTTAAATCTTTCTATTGCTTTTAATAACCCAATATTTCCCTCAGAAATTAAATCCAATAAATCTAATCCCTGATTTTGATAACCTTTTGCTATACTGATAACAAATCGAAGATTTCCAACAACTAGCTCTTCCTGTAATTTATTTTTTTCGATTGCGGTTAATGTCACATCGTCAAATCGTTTAAAAATTTCCAATTGTCTCTCGTGAGTTATTACAGGAATTTTTTTAAGTTCTCTTAAATATTGCTGAAGTTCTTCTGTATTAATGGTAATATGTTTATTGCGCATAAAAAATGTTTTTAATTTAATTAAGACCCCTTTTACGTTTATTTACTTGATATGTTTCACTTCTTTAATTTGATCTTCCAATATAATCCACCATATCCATATGGAATTATACTTGTTCCGTTTCCAATAACACCTACGCCAGCCTGAAACATTTTATCTCGTTTCGTTTTCAATACTAATCCTCCTGTTATGTTCAAAGTATTTTGACCGCCATAACCAAGATTAAATCCAGCATAAATTTGATTTTTAGGAGGAGTTATAACATATTTGGTGCTATCAATTACAATGGTTTTTGTTA
>SESG01011100.1_pt1 | contig 13053 bp, 11 predicted proteins | sample 3171421 | NCBI WGS metagenome assembly SESG01 (sample SAMN10866946, study PRJNA518727) | freshwater metagenome | biome: subpolar coniferous forest; feature: holomictic lake; material: water; isolation source: holomictic Lake 227, 6 m and 8 m depth | place: Canada: near Kenora, Ontario | collected... | reverse complement strand
TCCGGGAGCGGAGGCGAAGCGTCTCGGCTGCCAAGGTGACGATCGGAAACGCCTGCCGCTTCGTCGGCCAGCAGGCGGTCCAGCTGCACGGCGGCATGGGAGTGACCGACGAGATGGCCGTGAGCCACGCCTTCAAGCGTCTCCTGGCCATCGAGCTGTCCCTCGGAGACACCGAGCACCACCTGGAGCGATTCATCATGGAGAGCAAATGAGCCAGGCCAACTACACGACCCGCGGCGCGGTGGCGATCATCACCCTCGACAACCCCCCGGTGAACGGGCTGGGCCACGAGCTCCGGACCGAGCTCGTGGCGGGCCTCGACCGGGCCGCCGCCGACCCGGCCGTGAAGGCCATCGTCCTCACCGGCGCCGGGAAGGCCTTCTCCGGCGGGGCCGACATCAAGGAGTTCGGCTCGTCGAAGATGATCGCCGAGCCCAACCTGCACACCGTCATCCGGGCGGTGGAGCAGAGCCCGAAGCCGGTCGTTGCGGCCATCCACACGGTCTGCATGGGCGGCGGGCTCGAGCTCTCGCTCGCCTGTCACTACCGGGTGGCCTCCCCGGGCGCCCAGATCGCGCTCCCCGAGGTCAAGCTGGGGATCCTCCCCGGCGCCGGCGGCACGCAGCGGCTCCCGCGCGTGGTGGGGGTGGAGACGGCGGTGAACATGATCGTCTCCGGCGCTCCGGTCCCGTCCGAGAAGCTCGCCCGCACGAAGCTCTTCGACGCGCTCGTCGACGGGAACCTGCTCGACGGCGCGGTCGCCTTCGCCGAGAAGGTGGCCGACGTCCGGCCGCTCCCGCTCGTCCGCAACATCCCGTTGAAGGACCCCCGGGCGGCCGGCTTCCTGGGTGTGGCCCGCAACACCGTGGGCGCGATGGCCAAGGACTACCCGGCGCCGAAGAAGTGCGTCGAGGCGGTCGAGGTCGCGGCCACCAGGCCCTTCGAGGAGGGGCTGCGCTGGGAGCGGGACGCCTTCGCGGAGCTCCTCATGAGTCCCGAGTCCCGGTCCCTCCGGCACGCCTTCTTCGCCGAGCGGGCCTGCTCCAAGATCCCCGACGTCCCCGAGGACACGCCCACCCGCCCCATCCAGTCGGCGGCGGTCATCGGCGCCGGCACCATGGGCGGCGGCATCGCCATGAACTTCGCCAACGCGGGCATCCCGGTCACGGTGCTCGAGGTGAAGAAGGAGGCGCTCGAGAAGGGGATCGGCGTCATCCGCAAGAACTACGAGGGCACGGCCAAGAAGGGGAAGATCACCCCCGCCCAGGTGGAGGAGCGGATGGGGCTCATCCGGTCCACCATGGAGTACGCCGACCTCGGCCAGGCCGACATCGTCGTCGAGGCCGTCTTCGAGGACATGGCGGTGAAGGAGGCGGTCTTCCGGAAGCTCGACGAGGTGATGAAGCCGGGAGCCATCCTGGCCACCAACACCTCCACGCTCGACGTGGACCGGATCGCGGCGTTCACCAAGCGTCCGCAGGACGTGGTGGGCACCCACTTCTTCAGCCCCGCCAACGTGATGAAGCTGCTCGAGATCGTCCGCGGCAAGGCCACGGCCAAGGACGTCCTGGCCACCGTGATGGGGCTCTCCAAGAAGCTGAAGAAGACCGGTGTGGTCTCCGGCGTCTGCGACGGCTTCATCGGCAACCGGATGCTCCACGGCTACCTGAACCAGTGCCTCTCGCTGCTCGCCGAGGGGGCGCTGCCGCAGCAGGTGGACCGGGCGCTCGAGAAGTTCGGGTTCGTCATGGGCCCGTTCCGGGTCTCCGACATGGCCGGCAACGACATCGGCTGGTACATCCGCAAGCGCCACTACGCCGAGCACCCCGACGAGGCGAAGCAGATCATCGCCGACAAGGTCTGCGAGCTCGGCCGCTTCGGGCAGAAGACCGGCTCGGGCTGGTACCGCTACGAGGCGGGCAAGCGCGATCCCATCCCCGATCCGGTGGTGGAGGAGATCATCGTGGCCGGCTCCAAGGAGATGGGGCTGACGCGCCGCAAGATCTCGAACGAGGAGATCGTGGAGCGCTGCGCCTTCGCGCTCGCCAACGAGGGGGCGCGCATCCTGGAGGAGGGCATCGCGCTGCGCGCCTCCGACATCGACATGGTCTACCTCACCGGCTACGGGTTCCCGGTCTTCCGCGGTGGGCCCATGCGCTACGCCGACGAGGTGGGGCTCTACAACGTGGTCCGCTCCATGGCCCGATTCGCCGCGCTGCCCAACGCCGACCGGGAGTTCTGGAAGCCGGCCGCGCGCCTCGCCAAGCTCGCCGCCGACGGCAAGTCCTTCACCTAGGAAACGGAGAACGCCATGTCCGACGCCGTCATCGTCTCCACCGCCCGAACCGGCCTCGCCAAGTCCTGGCGCGGGGCGCTCAACATGACCCACGGCGCGACCCTGGGTGGCCACGTGGTGAAGGCCGCCGTGGAGCGCGCACGCATCGACCCCGCCGAGGTCGAGGACGTCATCATCGGCTGCGGACTGCCCGAGGGGACCACCGGAGGCAACGTGGCCCGGCAGATCGCGCTCCGGGCCGGGCTGCCGGTCACCGCCTCCGGCGCCACCGTCAACCGCTTCTGCTCCTCCGGCCTGCAGGCCATCGCCATCGCCGCCCAGCGGGTGATCGTGGACAAGGTGCCGGTGATGGTGGCCGGCGGGATCGAGCAGATCTCCTGCGTACAGGCCGAGCTGAACCAGCACATGTTCGCCGACCCCTGGCTCGTCGAGAACAAGCCGGCCGTCTACATGAACATGCTGGAGACGGCCGAGGTGGTGGCGAAGCGCTATGGCATCCCGCGCCAGAAGATGGACGAGTACGGCGTGCGGAGCCAGCAGCGGGCCGCCGAGGCGCTCGCGGCGGGGAGGTTCCGGGACGAGATCGTGCCCTTCCCCACCGTGATGGCCGTGGCCGACAAGGCCACCGGGCGCCTCTCCATGAAGGAGGTCACGCTCGACGGCGACGAGGGCATCCGCGCCGACACCACCTACGAGGCGCTCGCCAAGATCAAGCCGGTCACCCCGGGAGGCACCATCGCCGCCGGGAACGCCAGCCAGTTCTCCGACGGGGCGTCGGCCTGCGTGGTGATGGACGGGAAGCTGGCCGAGAAGCGCGGGCTCTCTCCGCTCGGCATCTTCCGCGGCTTCACCGTGGCCGGCTGCGAGCCGGACGAGATGGGCATCGGGCCGGTCTTCGCGATCCCGCGGCTGCTCGAGCGCACCGGCGTGAAGATGGAGGACGTGGGGCTCTGGGAGCTCAACGAGGCCTTCGCGGTCCAGGTGATCTACTGCCGCGACCGGCTCGGGATCCCCGACGACAGGCTCAACGTGAACGGCGGCGCCATCGCCATCGGCCACCCCTACGGGATGTCCGGGGCGCGGCTGGTGGGGCACGCGCTCATCGAGGGGAAGCGACGCGGAGTGAAGTACGTCGTCGTGACCATGTGCATCGGCGGCGGCATGGGGGCGGCCGGGCTCTTCGAGGTGGCCTAGCCCGCCGCGCGAAGCATGCTCGACGCCTGGATCCTCGACGGCCTGCGCACCCCGTTCGGGCGGCACGCCGGGGCGCTCGCCCCGGTGCGGTCCGACGACCTCGTGGCGGGGGTGATGCGGGCCTTGCTGGCGCGGTCGGCGTGGAAGCCGGAGGAGCTCGAGGACGTGCTGCTCGGCTGCACGAACCAGGCCGGCGAGGACTCGCGCAACGTGGCCCGCCATGCGGCGCTCCTGGCGGGTTTCCCCCCGTCGGTGCCCGCACAGACCGTGAATCGCCTCTGCGCGAGCGGCCTCGCCGCGGTGGTGGACGCGGCCCGCGCCATCACGGTGGGGGACGGGGAGCTCTACCTGGCGGGGGGCGTCGAGAGCATGAGCCGCGCCCCCTTCGCGATGGCGAAGGCCGAGGCGCCCTACTCCCGGGAGGTGCGGATCTTCGACACCACCCTCGGGGCCCGCTTCGCGAACCCCAGGCTGGTCGAGCGCTGGGGCGCCGACACCATGCCCGAGACCGGGGACAACGTGGCCCGCGAGCAGGGCATCTCCCGCGAGGAGGCGGATCGATTCGCGGTCCGGTCGCAGGAGGGGGCCGAGCGGGCGCGCGCCGCGGGCTTCCTGGCCGGCGAGATCGTCCCGGTGGAGATCCCCGGGCCGAAGGGGTCGTTCACGGTGGTCCGGGAGGACGAGCACCCGCGCCCCGGCACGACGGCCGAGGCGCTCGCCCGGCTCCGTCCGCTCGCCCCGGGCGGCGTGGTCACGGCCGGCAACGCCTCGGGCGTGAACGACGGTGCGGTGGCGCTGCTCCTGGGTTCCCGCGCGATCGCCGGGCGCGCCGGGGTCCGTCCGCTCGCCCGGGTCCTCTCGGCCGCCGCGGCCGGGGTGGAGCCGCGGGTCATGGGGATCGGGCCGGCGCTCGCCATCCCGAAGGCCCTGGCGCGGGCCGGCTTGACTCTGAGTGACATGGACGTGATCGAGGTGAACGAGGCCTTCGCGAGCCAGGTGCTCGCCTGCCTGAAGCTCCTCGGGATCCCGTTCGACGACCCGCGCGTGAACCCGAACGGCGGGGCCATCGCGCTGGGCCACCCGCTCGGCGCGTCGGGGGCGCGGCTCGCCCTCACGGCGGCCCGCGAGCTGCGCCGGCGCGGGGGCGGGCGGGCGGTGGTCAGCCTCTGCATCGGCGTGGGGCAGGGGCTCGCGATGGTACTGGAGGCAGACGGATGACGGAGAACGTGCGGACGTCCACGGCGGACCGGGTGGCGGAGATCGAGATCCACCGACCGGACAAGAAGAACGCGCTCACCGGCGAGATGTACGACGCGATGTCGGACGCCTTCGGGCGGGCCGATGGCGACCCGGAGGTGCGGGTGATCTTCCTGCACGGGCAGCCGGCCTGCTTCACGTCCGGGAACGACCTGGCCGACTTCCTGGCCGCCGGCGAGGCGCCGGGGCGTGGCGTGGGCACGCCGGCCAGCCGCTTTCTCGGGGTCATCCGCACGGCGAAGAAGCCCGTGGTGGCCGCCGTGGGGGGCGTGGCGGTGGGGATCGGCACCACGATGCTGCTCCACTGCGAGCTCGTCTACGCCGCGCCGAACGCCCGCTTCCAGATGCCCTTCGTCCCGCTGGGGCTCGCCCCGGAGGGCGGGTCGAGCCTGCTCCTCCCCATGGTCGCGGGCTACCAGCGCGCCGCCGAGATGCTGCTCCTCGGGCGCCCCTTCGGCGCCGAGAAGGCGCTCGCCGCCGGGATCGTGAACGAGGTGGTGCCGGAGGATCGGCTCATCGCCCACGCCCGGGACGCGGCGCTCGCCGTGGCGGCGCTCGCCCCGGAGTCGGTGCGCATCACGAAGGAGTGGCTGAAGCGGCCGTACGCCGGCGCGCTCGAGGAGCGCATGGCCGAGGAGATCCGGGTCTTCGGGGAGCGGCTCTCGTCGCCCGAGGCGAAGGCGGCGATGGCGGCGTTCTTCGCGCGGAAGAAGGCGTGAATCGCGGGTTCCCCGCCCGATTTCCCGAACTCCCGCTGCCGCGGAGCATCTCCGACTGGTCCGACGACCACCGACTCCTCGCGCTCGCGGCGCGAGGGGAGGATTGCGTGGGGAACCTCGTGGTCGGCGACGATTCGCTTCGCCGGCTCTCCCTCCGGGATCCGGTGGAGGTGGGTCCCGGCGACTTCCCGGCGATCGCGGAAGGGGCGGCCGCCGACGCGGTCGGATCGTCCGCCGGTGGAGAGCGCCCCAAGTTCGGCGCCTTCGTCGCGGGGCGCGACGGCACGCTGCGGATCGCTCCGGCCTACGACATGCTCCCGATGATCCTGGCGCCGGTGGGCGACATCGTCACCTTCCATCCGTTTGCGCCCGAGCCGCCCAGCGGGGAAAGCATCGACGTCTGGAGCGATGCGGCCGGCTGGGCGGAGCGGTACTGGGGCGAGCTGTGCGCCAACCGGGAACTCGGAAGCGACCTGGCCGCGCTCGCGGAGCGGGCAGGGGGCGCGGTGGCGGAGCTGAGGAGGCGGGTCGGCTGACTACACCCGCTCCTGGAACTCCTTGCCGAGCAGCCCCTCCGGCCGCGCCAGCAGCACGACCACGATGAGAATGAAGGCGAGCGAGGTCTTGAACTCGAGCGAGACGTAGGCTCCGCCGAGCGATTCGGCCACGCCCAGGATGAGGCCACCCAGCACCGCGCCCGGGAGGCTGTTCAGGCCCCCCAGCACCGCCGCCGCGAGCCCCTTGAACATGGCGTCGAGCATGAAGAACGGGTCGAGCATCAGCACCGGCGCGAGGAACACGCCGGCCACCACCGCGAGCGCGGCGGCCACCCCCCAGGCGAAGGCCAGCACCGCGCGGGTGGGGATGCCGAGCGTCTGCGCCGCTTGCAGATTTTCCGACGTCGCCCGCATGGCGAGCCCGAGCCGGGTCTTCTGGGTGACGAGGTAGAGGACGAGCGAGGCGAAGGCGGCGGCCGCGAGCGTCCCGACCGCGAGCTCGGAGACGAAGACCGGCCCCACCTGCCAGACCTTGGTGTCGGAGAGGGGGAAGGGGAAGCGGTCGGGTTCGGCGCCCCACTGGTAGACGGTGAGCCCCTGGAGGATGAGGGCGAGCCCGAGCGTGAGGATCACCTGGCCCAGGTGGTTCGCACCCTTGCGCTGCGCCGGCACGAGCGCGCCGAAGTAGAAGATCACCGCCACCGTGGCGCCCGCGACGATGGCCGCGAGCAGCGACAGCCAGAAGGGCATGCCGCTCGTGACCATGGAGAAGGCGATGAAGGTGCCCACCGTGGCCATGTCGGCGTGGGCGAAGTTGAGGACGCGCGTGGACCGGTAGATGAGCACGAGCCCGAGCGCCACGAGCGAGTAGAGGCTCCCCGCCGAGAGGCCTGACAAGAGATATTGGAGGAATCGCGCCATGCGAACCTACCGGAAGGGCCAGAGGCGGAAATAGAGGCGGGTCTTCAGCCACATGCCCGCGAGCCCCAGCGGCTCGAAGATGAGGACCGAGAGGATGGCCGTTCCGAAGAGCACCGGTACGGCCCAGCGGAGCGAGCCGAGCAGCGCCGGGACCAGCACCACGAAGGCGGCGCCGAAGATGGAGCCCTCGATGGAGGCCAGCCCGCCCACGATCACCGCCACGAAGAAGTTCATCGACTCGGAGATGTTGAAGGCCTGCGGCTCGAGGTGCCCCAGGTACTGGGCCATGAGCGCGCCGCTCACCCCCGTGTAGAACGACGAGATGAAGAAGGCGAGGAGCTTCGTGCGGGAGAGGTTCACCCCCATCGACTCGGCGGCGATGTCGCTGTCCCGCACCGCCACGAGCGCCCGCCCCACGTAGGACGACACCAGGTTGTAGGCGGCGCCGGTGAAGACGAGGAAGATGACGTAGTAGAGGAGGTAGACCCAGGTGTCGCGGGCGATGCCGAAGGGGGGCTGGAGCGGAGGGATGGAGAGGCCGGCCCGACCACCGGAGAGCCACTCCACGTTCGCGAAGATCTGGTAGGTGGCCGTGCCGAACCCGAGGGTGGCGATGGCGAGGTAGGGCCCCTTCAGGCGCAACGACGGGAAGCCCACCAGGTAGCCGGCCAGCCCCGCCGCGACGCCCGCCGCGAGCAGCGCCACCGGGAAGGGCACTCCGGCGATGCGCAGGTGGCCGAACGCGTAGGCGCCGATGGCCAGGAATCCGGCCTGCCCGAAGGAGATGAGCCCCGAATAGCCGATGAGCAGGTTCTGGCCGATCACCCCGATGGCGAGCAGGCAGACCATGGAGGCGCGCGCCAGCCAGCCGGACGGGCACCACCAGGGCAGGACGGCGAGCGCGAGGAGCAACAGCACGAGCAGCGACCGGCCCAGCGGCTTGCGGGCGAACCGGAGCTCCTCGCGGTAGTTCTCGACCAGATCCATCCGTCAGCCCCGGTACAGCGATTCGATGAGCTCGGCGTAGCGCGCCTCGAGGTTGCGCCGCTTCACCTTCTTGGTGGGCGTCACGTCCCCCTCCTCCTCGTAGAAGCGTCGCGGCAGGAGGGCGAACTTCTTGATCGACTCCACCTGGGAGAGGGTCCGGTTCACCTGGTCCACCTCCTGGGCGATGAGCTTCTGGATCTCGGCCGCCTGGGTGAGCTCGGCGAAGGTGGCGAAGGGCAGCCGGTTGTCCTGCGCGAACTTGGTGACGTTGTCCTCGTCGATGAGGATGAGCGCCACCACGAACTTGCGACGGTCGCCGATGACGACCGCGTCCTGGATGTAGGAGCTGAACTTGAGCTTGTTCTCGAGGTAGGCCGGCGCGATGTTCTTGCCGCCGGCGGTGATGATGAGGTCCTTCTTGCGGTCGATGATCTGCAGCCGCCCCTCGACCCATTTCCCCACGTCGCCGGTGTGGAGCCAGCCTTCCGGATCGACGGCCCTGGCGGTCTGCTCCGGATCGCGGAAGTAGCCCTGGAAGACGTGGGGGCCGCGGGTGAGGATCTCGCCGTCCTCGGCGAGGGTGACCTCGATGCCGGGGATGGGCTCGCCCACCGTGCCCACGAGCGGCCGGTCGGGGCGGTTCACCGAGATGACCCCGGTGGACTCGGTCATCCCGTACCCCTCGACGAGCGGGATGCCCAGCGACTGGAAGTAGGCGAAGAGCTCGGGCGAGGCGGGAGCCGCGCCGCTGAAGGCCAGCCGCGCCCGGTCGAAGCCGATGCGCCGCTTGAGCGGCTCGAAGACCGTCCAGTACGTGAGGAAGCGGGCCAGCCGGAGCCCCGGACCGACCTCGCCGACCTCCCGGGCCTCGTACCAGCGTTTCCCCACTTTCACTGCGAGTCGATAGAGGGCGCGCTTCACCCAGGTGGAGTCGCCCATGCGCAGCTCGATGGTGGACGCCAGCTTCTCCCAGATGCGCGGCACGCTCGCGAAGTAGGTGGGGGAGACCTCGCGCAGGTTCTGGAAGAGGGTGTCCAGGCTCTCCACGAAGTTCACGATGAAGCCCACCTGCAGGTGGAGCAGGACCGAGCCCAGGTTCTCGTAGATGTGGGCGAGAGGCAGGTAGGAGATGACGTCGTCGTCCTCCCGCGCGCCGTAGGCCTTCACCAGCGCATCGGCCATGAAGAGCGAGCTCCCGTGGGAGAGCATGGCGCCCTTCGGGTTCCCGGTGGTGCCCGAGGTGTAGATGATCATCGCCGTGTCCTCCGGCGAGACCCCGGCGAGCCGCTCGTCGAGCCGCCCCGGCTCGGCGACGCGGAGCGCGTCCCCCTCCTTCTCGAAGTCCTCGTGGAAGACCACGCGCGGGTCGCGGAAGCCCCAGAGCCCCTTCGCGTCCCAGACCACCATCCGCTCCACCTTCGTCTGCGGGAGGATGGGCAGCACCTTCTCGAGCTGCTCCTCGTTCTCCACGAAGATGACCCGCGCCCCGGAGTGGTCGAGCAGGTAGAGGATCTGCTCCGGGGAGGAGGTGGGGTAGATGCCGCAGGTGGCGCCGCCCGCGGCCATGATGCCGAGCGAGGTGTAGAGCCACTCGGGCCGGTTCTCGCCGAGGACCGCCACGTTCTCCTGGTGGCGCAGCCCGAAGGCGGAGAGGCTCGCCGCCACCTTGCGGACGTTCTCGGCGTACTGGTTCCAGGAGACCCGGTGCCAGATCCCGAGCGCCTTGTGGCGCAGCGCGACGGCGTCGCCGCGCCGGGCGGCCTGGGCGTAGAGGAGGCCCGGGAGGCTCCGGACGGTGCTCACCAGCGCCTCCTCTTCCGGTAGAGCCGGAAGGTCTTCCCCTCGGTGGCCTCGCCCGACCCGAAGCCCAGGTAGACGTCCCGGACGTCGGGATGCTCGGCGAGCTCCTTCGGCGTCCCGGTGAGGACGATGCGCCCGGTCTCCAGGATCGCGGCCCGGTGGGAGACGCCGAGCGCGAGCCGGGCGTTCTGCTCCACGAGCAGGATGGTGGTGCCGGCCTGGCTGATGTGGGTGAGCGCGTCGAAGACGATCCTGGACATCTCGGGGGTGAGCCCCAGCGACGGCTCGTCGAGGAGCAGGAGGCGGGGGCGGCGGAGCAGCGACCGGCCGATGGCGAGCATCTGCTGCTCGCCCCCGGACAGCGTGTCGGCCTGCTGCTGCATGCGCTCCCGGAGGCGCGGGAAGAGCTCATGGACCCGCTCGAGGTCCTCGCGCGATTGCCGGCGCGGCTTGCCCCACATCCCGAGCTCCAGGTTCTCCGCCACGGTGAGCTCGCGGAAGAGGCCTCGGTCCTCGGCCACGAAGACCACGCCGGCGTCGGCCACCTCCTCGGGCTGCTGCCGCTCGATGCGCTGGCCGCCGAGCCGGATGGTGCCCTTCTTGGGCTGGTCCCGCAGGAGCCCGGCGATGGTCTTGAGCAGCGTGGTCTTGCCCGCGCCGTTCGGCCCGAGCACCGCGAAGATCTCCTTCTCGCGCAGCTCGAGCGACACGCCCGAGAGGGCGTAGATCCGGTCGTGGTAGAGGGTCTCGATGCTCGAGACCGCCAGGACGGGGGGTGTCTCGGGCCCGGTCACTGGTCCCCCAGGTACGCGCGGATCACGCCGGGGTGCCGCTGCACCTCCTCCGGCGTCCCCTCGGTGAGCTTGAGCCCGCGGTCCATCACCACCATGCGCTGCGCCAGCCGCGAGGCCACCCGCAGGTCGTGCTCCACGAGCAGCACCGTCACCCCGAAGCGGCCGCGGATCTCGTGGATCCAGTAGGAGACCTCCTCCTTCTCCTCGGCGGTGAGGCCGGAGACCGGCTCGTCGAGGAGGAGCAGCCGCGGCTCGGTGGCCAGCGCGCGCCCGATCTCCACCCGCTTCTGCACGCCGTAGGCGCAGCCCGCGACCCGAGAGTCGCGCCAGGCCTCCAGGTCGAGGAACTCGATGATCTCCTCCACCTTGGCCCGGTGGCGCACCTCCTCGTCCCGCACCCGCATGGCGGCTGCCAGGATGTTCTTCCGGAAGTGGAGGTGGCGCCCCAGCATGAGGTTGTCGAGCACCGTCATGTGGAGGAAGAGGCGCAGGTTCTGGAACGTGCGCGCCACGCCCCGCGCGGTGACGCGGTCGGGGGAGAGCCCGAGCAGGCTCTCCCCCCCGAGCGTGATGCTCCCCGAGGTGGGCTTGTAGAGGCCCGTCACGCAGTTGAAGAGCGAGGTCTTCCCCGAGCCGTTCGGCCCGATGACGGCGAGGGTCTCCCCCGGCGCGATGGACAGGCTGACCCCGCCCAGCGCCGTGATCCCCCCGAACCTCAACGTGAGGTCGCGTACCTCGAGCAGCGCTTCCCCCAAGCGCGATTCCCTAGAAGAGTGGAGCGAAGGTCTGCCAGGGCGTGATCTGCTTCGGCACCGTGTCGGTGGCCTTGCCGGCCCGCATGAGGCGGACGGCGTTCAGGCCGTGGTGGCGGTTGGGACCGAAGGTGACGCCGGGCACGAGCCCGTCCTCGGTGAAGTCCTTGATGGTCTCGAGGGCGGCCAGGAACTTCTCTCGCGTGAGGTCGCGCCCGGCCCGCTTCAGCCCCTCGACGAGGATGATCACGTCGGCGCCGCCCTGGACGCAGAAGCCCTCGCGCCCCTTCAGCTTGGGATCGTTCTTCACGACGATGTCGATGATCTTGTCGGCGGCCGGCTCGCCGCGGAGCGCCAGCGCCGAGTCGTAGTAGGCCCCTTCCCAGAGGTCGCCGACCAGGCGGAACATCGTGTCGCGGTCGTAGAGGGTGAAGGAGGCGAAGATCTTGGGGCGGTAGCCCACCTTGGCCATCTCCTTCACGATGTTGGCGGCGTGGACCGGCGTGGCGTAGAGCAGCACCGCCTCGGCGCCCGACTCCTTCAGCTTGTTGGCCTGCGTTCCCAGTTCACGGTCGGTCACCTCGTAGAAGACCTCGCCCACCAGCGAGACGCCGGGATTCTTGGGGAGCGCGCGCTTCACGCCGTCGAGCCCCTGCTTGCCGTAGTCGTCGTTCTGGCCGAAGAGGGCGATCTTCTTCACGTTCTCGAGCTTGGCGGCCTGTCCGACCAGGAACTCGGCCTCGTCGGCGTAGTCCGGGTAGACCTGGAACACGGTCTTCACCTTGTCCTTCGGCTGCTTGGCGAAGACCTGGACGTTGCCGAGCGGGTAGACGAGCGGGAGGCCCGCCTCGGCCACCAGATCCTTGTTGGCGTTCAGCACCGAGGTGCCCACGGTCCCGATGACGGCGAAGACCGAGTCCTTCATCTCGTTGAAGTTGGCGACGGCGCGGCCGGGGTTGTAGCCGTCGTCCTTCAGGACGATCTTGAGCTTGCGCCCGTTCACTCCGCCCTGCGCGTTCACGTAGGCCGCGTAGGCCTCGGAGGCCATGGCGATCGAGCCCCACGCCGCGGCCGGTCCGGAGAGCGGGCCGGTGATGCCGATGGTGATCTCGGTGTCGGTGACGCCGGGTACCGGGGCCGCGCGGGCGGCGCCGGGCAGCAGGAGAAGAGAGAGCAGGGCTACCAGGGGAATTCGGAACGCCATGGGCACCTCCACGTGGGGGAAACCGACCATATATCCGTGCGAGGGCCCAAGCATTGCGCACTGCGTCCACGAGCCCAGGGACCGATCAGAGGCGCGCCGCCAGCCGCGTGCCCTGGTCGATGGCCCGGCGGGCGTCCAGCTCGGCGGCCACGTCGGCACCGCCGATGAGGTGGACCCTCCGGCCGGCCCGGACGAGCGGCTCCAGGAGCTCCCGGAGCGGCTCCTGACCCGTGCAGAGCACGATGTTGTCCACCTCGAGCAGCCGAAGCTTCCCCGGGTCCTTGCCGACCCGGAGGGTGAGCCCCCGGTCGTCGATCCGCTCGTAGGAGACCCCACCCAGCATCTCCACGCGCCGGGCCTTGAGCGCCGCGCGGTGGATCCAGCCTGTGGTCTTCCCGAGGCCGGCCCCGGGCTTGGCGGCCTTGCGCTGGAGGAGGATCACCTCGCGCGCGGGTGCAGGGGGGCGGGGCTTCACGAGGCCGGCGCGTGAGACCTCCGGGTCAGCCACGCCCCACTCCGCCATCCACGCCTGCAGGTCGGGTCCGTGACCCGCTTCGCCTTCGTGGGTCAGGAACTCGGCCACGTCGAAGCCGATGCCCCCCGCCCCCACCACGGCGACCCGGCGCCCCACC
>SESG01025081.1_pt1 | contig 13054 bp, 7 predicted proteins | sample 3171421 | NCBI WGS metagenome assembly SESG01 (sample SAMN10866946, study PRJNA518727) | freshwater metagenome | biome: subpolar coniferous forest; feature: holomictic lake; material: water; isolation source: holomictic Lake 227, 6 m and 8 m depth | place: Canada: near Kenora, Ontario | collected... | reverse complement strand
TACGGCCATGGTTGCGCGTAACCAGTCAAACCGTTTTTTCAGCAAATCAAACTCAGGCCCGGATGTAATGAACTTTGCCTTGCCTTTGATCAAACAGCCTGCGCCCGTTCCGTGCAGTCCCTTTACCTTGCTGCTTGCCAAGGTGATGGCAACATTGGGGTTATATGCCACGTTGGCTTCTGTCTTGTTCATGTAACCGGCAGGTATCAACAAGCGGCCATCCTCGGACATTGCCAAATAGGCATTCCAGGTGTTGACCATATGCAGTCCATCTTCTCCTATGGTCGCAATGGCAGCTACGCCATCCTTCTTCATCAGTTCTGGCAGTATTTCCGGTATCATTTTATGTTTTCCTTTGTTTATGTGTTTGTAAAATTCGGAGTTAAGTGGCGGACTGTCAGAGACGCTGGCTTTAACGAACTATTAGGTTGTAAAGGTGCAACCTGTTGAACCAAGGGCACCAAAGATACTCGATACAGCACCAAAAACAAAGATAACTGCCGTTCAGATTGCAGCGGTTTTATGCAGTTTTCGCTCTTACCGAAGGTACGAGCTTATAAATCCACATCTGTTCCATGAGGTCGTCAACAATATCGCCAAGATATTACGGAAAAAAGACAATAAAAACAGATCAGTAAAAGAATTGTCGGCTCATGATGCTTAAAACATAAGCGCGTATTCCCTCAGGAGGTAGTCGGCGAGGTCAAGGCTTTGGGTTCGGTTGGCAGGGGAGGCTGGCGGGGCTGGGGAGTCGGCAGTTCTGGAAGCGGAGGAGCGGGATGAGTCCAACTTTATTCATTTGGTTTAGTTCCGGTTATTCCCCAGAGTAGTTGTTCAATCGGATTTGGCTCATGCTTTCTGAAGTCAACGCATGTAAGTTGGCGCAAGAACGGAGGGAGTTGTGGGACATTCTTACAGCTCTCGAGTATAACGGGGATGACATGGCATTTTCTATTTACAAATTCAGAAATAAACGCTCGCATCTCACTGTTCTGCCACGGGCCAATACCGCTCTCACCGACAATTACAGCGGCAGAATCAATGTCTTGAATCTGTTGTTCAAGTAGTTCCTGCCATGCACGCCCCGGCGGCAGTTGCTCCTCATCAAACCAAGTATTAATTCCTCGCGACTTAAGTGTGTTGTTTAGTGCGCGAATTTCAGCTTTGTCTTGGCTGTTGTGGCAGAGGAATACTTGAAATGTTAAACTTGAGAAAGCTTTTTTTGTGCTGGAATGGCTTATAAAGACTGTTGATTTTGGCAGTTGTTCATGATTTTCTTCCGGGGCCGCGGTCTTTAGATGATCTTGTCTGAATGAAGCGAACCATAGCTTCACTTCAAATATATACAGGTATGCTTCCGCCACTTTTTGACGTTCATTCAGTCTTAACTCTAATTTCATCGCCTTTTCTGTGCTTAAAATCTCATCAGCACTTATGCCTGCCTTGGTTATTTTCTCTTTCAATACATTCAAATAACAATTAATAGAGTAAAATATGGTATCTTCAGCCTGCGGGTTTTCAGCAATGGATTCTCTCAAAAATATCTGAAGCTTGAACAAATCATCATCTTCAATTGGAGCTGTTTCAAACTCGTTATCAAGTAATTTTAAACAAGGTTTCAAAAACTCAGAAATACTTCCTTTAGAAACTCTAAACCCGCCCTGTGTAGATGTTAAATCAGTACCAGCCGCCTGTGCATCTTGCAAAAGCGTTTTGAAGTAGCGTAAAGAGTCATAAAATCCCCTCAATAACCCAACAGGATGAAATTGGATTATACCAATATTTTTTTCTGTGATTTCGAGTGTTCCTTGCTGATTTTGCGTTTGATCTTCTGCTGGGAGGGGCTTATGCTGTTCTGCCGACAGCTCTGCGGTATGCTGATTCCCAACTCCTTCAAGCCAACGCAAGGCATGAATACAAGCAAGGTAATCTTTGAACATCTCCGCCTCGGGATCAATACCAATTCCTAATTCATTTTTCAACCTGAACTTTTCTTCCTGCTCGTGTATGTAGGGGAGGGTGTACTTGCCCTTTGATTTTTTATCATCTGCGGCCTGCAAATGCCACAACGCGTTATAAATGGTACGTTTAAGGTCATCTCTATTTTCATCTATTTGGAATTGAATTTTCTCTAATTCGTTTTCAGTAAAAACTTTACTTGGTTCATGGTCTGCCCGTACAGGAGCTAACCCCTCCCAAACAGGAGACGGTTTCATCCATTCAAGTGATAATGCAAATGGTTCAAGTAGAGGGTCATGCTGGTAAACCAACTCTTGATTTCCAAGCCTCATGTTTTCGATATAATCCAACACGGCACGTTTAATAGCACAAACAATATCATGTATGCTTATAATCTTTGCTGCTTTCCCAAGATCGTATTTAATGCCCATATTTTGCACGTTTTTATGAACCTGCCCGGATATTGCCGAGGGTGTCTCTGCAGGCAACTCACTACTTTTCTGGGGCCAAACATTGTCGCTCACCGGCGTGCGGCTTTTTGCATCGGCTGAATTAGCATTGTTAGTATAATTCAAAAATGCAATATTGTCGTTGTGAAGATTATGGCATTCGCATCTACTTAGATCATATCCAGATAGCTTGAACATTTTTGAAAGGTTATGCTCATCTCTTATTTTTGTGGATGGACTTGTTACTCGATTTGCTGACACGTCTTCGAAGAGATAAACTGAGTTAGAAATATTGCACATATTTCTGACCAATTTGCTACATTCCTCATCATTTACGTTATGGATCAAGACTAACGAACAAACTGCGATATCATGTTTTCTTGTTGTTTTATAATCTTGAGCAAGCATGGGTTGCATATAAACCACGTTATCTCTCGGTCCGAGATTTTCAGCACAGCGTTTAATCATCTTATCACATACGTCGACACAGGTTACATGTGTTGATTTTTCGGCTAAATGCTTTGTAATTCGACCTATGCCTGATCCAATTTCAATGACATCTGCATCTTTAAGATCATCCCCAATAAAAGCAAGCACTTTTGAAACAAAATCATCTGATATCGTTTGCAATTCGCTTTGTGGATACCTAACACTCATTACAGACAGAAGTCCATATTTTGATGCTCTGAAATCCCATTCATCGATAAGCGCATGTCTTGACCATTTTGATTTTTGTTCACGAAATTCACTAACAATAATGTCTTTACCAAAGCGTTCTCGAATCACGGTGATTAATGCTGCTTCTGCTGCAGGTTCCCAAAGATTATTAACCAAATGTTCAATAATCGTGTTTGCATTTAACTTGCAGGCACTAATCTCTCGGGTATGTTGTTCTCTTTGAGTGTTTAGCTTAAATTGTTCGAGTATTATTTCGTAGGTCAATTCGCTAAAAACAATAAAACTAAACTGGAAATACAATTTCTTAGCATCAACTCCAAATTCGATTAACTCTGCTTCATTTGAATTTAATCGGAACGCGCTTTCGCTGAAAGCAATTTCACCTATTTGACTAAATGGGTTTAGGTCTCTGTCCCATTTTAAGGTTCCACTGCATGAAAATGTATATCTATTAGGATATGTATTTGAATTGGATGAATGCTTTGTAAAAATAATATAATCGTCTTTTGTTATTATAAAAAGACCTGCTCCAGATATGTTGGTCAAGCTATCAAATGGCCATACGTGTCCTTCGTGCTCCTCAATAGTATTCCCGAACTGTTCTCTATTTGTAATATCTGGATTCCCTCGATAAGGAAAATCCAATTTGTCGCTAGAAATAACGTAATCCACATAGCAAGTTTCTTGAAAAGTAAATTGCAATTTCTTTGCATTAGAAACGTTAAAGTGAGCAATCCGGCATCTTTTTTCATCATAAACGTTGTCTGGTATATTTCCATTCGATGATTCAATGGGTAACGAGAACTTCGTGTTAATATGCTTACATTCAATATTGTTGATAGCAAATTTACTGACCTCTGAGTTCAATTTATTCAGTAAAGGAATATAAGAAACACAGTAACCGTTAATGTTAAAAATATTTGCATAACTCTCTGCGGAAGCGCGGCTGCGCTTTTCTGAAATCCACTTTACAACCCGTGGTATAAAATCCTTACCTAAATCCCAAAGAATTTTTGTTTCCGCTATTGTAATCATAATTGAATGCTTGCGATTATATGCGAAAATTTTTTGAACTATCTGTCTAACTCAGCAAAAGCAGACAGCACTTTATTGTGTAAGAACGTAATAACCTGATGACTTCAGCTTTGCTTCAACATTCATCAATTGGGGCCACTAGCTCTCGTTTGCATTCTTATCTACCGTTAAGATATTACTAAAATACGGCAAGAAAAAAAAGAATTGTAAGAAGCGTTTTCCCTCATGAGGTAGTCGTCAAGGTCAAGGCTCTGGGTTCGGTTGGCTGGGGCGGCTGGCGCGGGGCGAGGCAAAAAAATAGGCAAAACACTCTTGAGAAGAAATAACTATCTTAAGGTACTTAAACCTGCCATACTATGCAGTTGTGAACAGAAGTGATGTTCTGTAAATTTTCTGTACATCAAAGTCCTTTTGCGGCTCGTAAATAACCCCGTATCACCTTATATCATTTAAGGTTATCGTGATTAAAATATAATTAGTCCATGAAAATAGGAATATCGTGTCATCCCACCTACGGGGGAAGCGGAGCCATTGCAACCGAGCTTGGCAAGGCGCTTGCCGCAAGAGGCCATACCGTCCACTTCTTCAGCCAGGCGGTGCCCTTCAGACTTGGAACCTTTTCAAAAAACATCTTCTACCACGAGGTTGAGGTGATGCATTACCCCCTTTTTGAGTGTCCCTTCTACTCACTGGCCCTTGCCTCCAAAATAGCGGAGGTGGCCCACTACGAAAAACTTGATATTGTCCATGCCCATTACGCCATCCCTCACGCCCTCAGCGCCATGCTTGCCCGGCAGATGCTTGAGGATGAGTGTTCCGATTCAAAGTGTTTCAAGATTGCCACAACGCTGCATGGTACCGATATCACCGTTGTAGGGGCCGACCGGGGGATGCAAAAGGTGGTTAAACTTGCCATCAATAAATCAGATGGCATTACGGCAGTCTCACAATACCTCAAGGATGAGACCATCAGGATGTTCAGCCCCAAAAAGCCGGTGACGGTGATCCCCAATTTTGTTGATACCACCCGTTTTGCCCGCTTGCCCAGACAGGATATCCGTGGACAACTTGGGCTTAAGGATGAGAAGATTCTGATCCATATCTCCAATTTCCGTCCGGTAAAGTGTATTGCCGACATCATCCATATTTTTCATGCCGTCAGTCAGCGCATTGAGGCCACGCTGCTGCTTGTCGGTGACGGTCCGGAGCGCAGTGCAACCGAAATACTGGTGCGTGAACTGGGACTTGTTGACCGGGTCCGTTTTCTTGGCAAGCTCGACGATATTGTGCCGCTCCTCTCCATTGCCGATCTTATGCTGATGCCGAGCAATGTAGAGTCATTCGGCCTTGCCGCGCTTGAGGCGATGGCCTGTGGAGTGCCGGTTGTTGCTACCATGGCGGGTGGATTTCCCGAATTCATTGTTCCCGGCATTCACGGTTATCTGCTTCCTCCGGGTGATATTGAAGGGATGAGCGAAAAAGCCATGCTTCTGCTCACCGAGAGCGACCATTGGCATCGGTGCTCAAAAGCCTGCGTCCTGCAGGCAAAGCGGTACGAGACCGCTTTGCTTGTTCAGCAGTACGAAAACTACTACACAGCTCTTCTGGAAGGTGAGTAGCCAGGCAAGGGGGGGTCAGTAACGCTTGGTTGAAATCAGTACTGAACGGTACTTTTCAAGATCCTCCAAAACCTCGCCCGTTCCTCTTGCCACAGCAGTCAGGGGATCATCACTGATATGCACGGCAAGTTTTGTCTCTTCATTGATCTTTTTGTCGAGCCCCTTGATGAGAGCGCCGCCTCCGGTAAGAAAGAGTCCCCTGTCAAGTATGTCGGCTGAAAGCTCCGGCTTGGTTACCTCAAGGCTCTTTTTGATCGACGTGATGATCTGGCTGATCGGCGTGGCAATAGCCTCCCTGATGGTAGCCGAGTTTACCTCACGCTCTTCAGGAAGTGCCGTTACCAGATTTCTTCCTCTGACCATCATGGTTATCTCTTTTTCAAGCTTGTAGGCTGAGGCAACTTTGATTTTTACATCTTCCGCTGTCCGTTCGCCTATGGCAAGATTGTATGCTTTGCGGAAGTACCGGACAATGGCGTTGGTGATATCCGTACCTGCAACCCGCAGTGACTCACCCGAAGCGATGCCGCCGAGCGAGATGACCGCAATTTCGGTTGTTCCTCCTCCGATATCGACAACCATGTTGCCCATCGGCTGCTTTACGTCAATCCCGATACCGATAGCTGCGGCCATAGGTTCACTGACCAGATAGACCTCTTTGGCGCCTACATGTTCGGCTGAGTCGCGAACGGCCCTTTTTTCAACCTCGGTGATGCCCGAAGGGATACCGATTACCATACGGCGTATTCCGAATGAAAACTGTGTTTTGGTCTTGTTGATCAGCCCCTTGATCAGCTCTTCCGTTGCCTCATAGTCGGCTATGACGCCATTGGCAAGAGGCCGGATGGTGAGAATGCCGGGGTGGGTTTTTTCATGCATCAGAAGGGCCTCGTGGCCGATGGCCACAATTTTGCCGGTATTGCGTTCGCGGGCGACGATTGATGGCTCGTTTAATACAATACCCTTTCCTCTGATAAAGATCAGCGTGTTTGCTGTTCCGAGGTCAATGGCGATGTCCCTGTAGAGATTGCGGAAAAAATTAATATTGAAAATGCTGCGATGTATGGGGTTGTCTTTCGACGAATTGCTGAAAAAGCTCATTAACATGGTGTCTATATAGAGATCATAGTGGCTTGGAAAGGAGTTGATTCACACTATATTCCAAGGTTTCAACTGAACTCATAAGGTAGTTAATGCTCCTTTTTTTTCAAATTCAAAAGAGTGCATTGATGAGTGCTTTTTTTCAGTATTTTTATCGATGATTTCAGTTTCCGCGCGGGGTTTTCTATAAATACCGCTATTGAGTACATTATTACAATTCGATTGTCGAGGCCCGATAACCAAAATACCCCCTGAAGTGTTGCACCTATACCGTTTTGCTGAAGATCGTTCAGCCCTTGCCGAGCAGTTGGGCCGTACGCTCTCATTTGATCCCTCGGTTCAGTCTGCGGTTGATGATATCCTGCAGAACATTCGTCAAAATGGCGACAGTGCTGTGCTCGACTACACTGAAAAGTTTCAGGGTGTCAGGCTCTCCTCCATGGTTGTCTCCCCGGAAGCAATGCGGGAGGCATATAATAATGCTGAGCCGGATTTCCTCGCGCTGCTTGAGGAGGCTTATGCCAACATTGTCCGCTTTCACCAGCATGAGATCGAAAAAAGCTTTTTTTATGAAGCAGAAGGGGGAGTGATACTTGGCCAGCGGGTGACCCCGATGGAAAAAGCACTGCTTTATGTGCCGGGCGGCAAGGCATGTTACCCCTCATCACTGCTGATGAATGCTGCGCCAGCCAAAGTTGCCGGTGTTAAGGAGATTTATGTCACTACCCCCTGTGATGCTTCAGGTGAGGTAAATCCTGATATTCTTGTGGCAGCAGCAGTTGCCGGCGTTGACACGGTCTACAAGCTTGGAGGAGCGCAGGCTATTGCGGCATTTGCCTATGGTACCGGCAGTATCCCCAAGGTTGACATCATTACCGGGCCTGGCAATAAATATGTAGCGCTGGCCAAGAAGCAGGTTTTTGGTCATGTCTCCATCGACAGCATAGCCGGCCCTTCCGAAGTGGTTATTATTGCTGATGATTCGGCTGAGCCTGAATTCATTGTGCTCGACATGTTTGCCCAGGCCGAGCATGACCCTGATGCGTCGGCTATCCTCATTACTACCTCCGAGGCGCTTGCCATTGCCGTACAAAACCTTGCAGAGGCTCGTCTTTCGTCAATGCTTCGTCGTGATATCATCTCCGCCTCCCTGCAACATAACGGCGCCATTGTCCTTGTCGAATCGCTCGAAGAGGCCTGCACCGTCTCGGATATCATTGCACCCGAACATCTGGAGCTGCATGTAGAACATCCCTGGGAGATTCTTCCCGCCATTCATCATGCCGGCGCCATATTTCTGGGGAGATACTCCTGCGAAACCGTAGGTGATTACTTTGCCGGTCCTAATCACACCCTGCCCACCAACGGTACGGCCCGGTTCTTTTCACCCCTTTCGGTGCGTGACTTTGTAAAGCATACCTCCATTATCTCCTATTCAAAAAAACAGTTGCTGCGGACTGGTGAAAAAATAGCTGCCTTTGCCGATCACGAAGGTCTCCAGGCCCATGCCGAAGCCGTCCGGGCAAGAGTGAGAGCCCTATGAGAGCTGCTGATTTCGACTACGGACTGCCCGAAGAGAAGATTGCAAAATACCCCCCTCAGGAGCGCGGCTCAACCCGTATCCTTGCGCTTGACCGCAATACCGGAGCTATCCGTCATACCCGCTATGCCGAACTGGATGAACTGCTGCAAAAGGGCGATCTTCTTGTTCTCAACAACACCCGCGTTATCCGGGCAAGGCTCTTTGCTGCCAAAGCAAGCGGCGCCAGGGTTGAGCTCATGCTTCTCGAAAAACATCAGGAGGAGCAGAGTCTCGTGCTCTATCGTGGCAAGCTCAAAAAAGGTGATACCCTCACGGCACATAATCAGCAACTCGTTGTTGCCGATCTTGTTGATCAGGGCGTTGCCCGCATTGCTCTTTGCGGGGAGGGGTCGCTTGTTCACCTCTTTGAGACATTTGGAGGGGTTCCCATTCCACCCTACCTCAAACGCGATGCGGAGGAGGTTGATCGCGAACGCTACCAGACAGTCTTTGCCGAACTGCCTGGCTCTGTTGCCGCTCCGACGGCCTCGCTCAACATGACGCCCCAACTTCTCGACAAGCTTCGCGCAAAGGGGGTTGAGGTCGTCACCCTTGCCTTGCATGTGGGTCTCGGCACCTTTTTACCCATCAGGGTTGATGAACTCCGGGAGCATACCATGCATCGCGAGTTTTACGCTATTCCTCAGCAGACTGCCGAATCCATCCGCCGTGTAAAAGCCGCTGGAGGAAGGGTTGTTGCCGTTGGCACCACCGTTACCCGAGCTCTCGAACATGCTGCTGAACACATCCTCTCTTTTTCAGCAGGGGAGACGATCACCGGCGAAGCCGATATCTTTATCTATCCCGGCTACAGCTTCCGCATTATCGACGCCCTTCTCACCAATTTTCATGCCCCCCGCTCAACGGTACTGATGCTGACGGCTGCATTTGCCGCCCCCGACAATCTCCGCTCCGCCTATCTTGAAGCTCTCGAAAAAGACTATTTTTTTCTCAGTTATGGCGACAGCATGTTTATCAGTTGATATTTTCTTTTTCTCTGCCCCTATTTTCCGCGTTTTGCCTTAAAGAAAGGGTAAAACGAGCTGTTTTGAACTAAGGAACTTAGGTAATTCATCCCCGGGTCACGGTACTCTTCTTGGTTTTAAAAGAGAGGTATGCTATTATTTAAATCTTTGCTTATTGCCCTTGAGAGCAAATGAGTTTCCCCTGCATTTTTCATAAATACATTCGTTTCAATCCTAACAACGGGAGATTGACCATATGAGTCTTGTACAGCAATATCGTGCCCATACTGAAGAGCGCTCAAAGCTCTCAATTCCGCCTCTGCCCCTGACAGCCGAGCAGGCGCGTCAGCTTGTCACCCTTCTTCAGAAGGAGGTTGTTGAGGAGAAAGAGTATCTGCTTGAACTTTTTCGCGAGCATATCAGCCCCGGTGTTGACGATGCTGCATTTGAAAAGGCCGCCTTTCTTGACGGCATTATCAGTGGGGATATCCCCTGTTCCGTTATCAGTACTATTGAAGCGGTCAGGATTCTGGGCACCATGCTTGGCGGTTATAATGTAAAACCCCTTGTTGATGCTCTCAGCCATAACGACACGGCGGTCTGTAAAGAGGCTGCTGCAATGTTGAAAAAGACCATGCTGGTCTATGATACCTTCGATGTTGTTGTCAGCCTGGCTCAAACAAATCCTTACGCAGAGGAAGTCCTTAAATCATGGGCAGAAGCCGAGTGGTTTACCTCAAAACCGGCACTTCCTGAAAAAATTACCCTGACGGTTTTCAAAGTTCCAGGCGAGACCAATACCGATGATCTCTCCCCGGCCAGCGAGGCATTTACCCGCAGCGATATTCCCCAGCATGCACGCTGTATGCTTGGTTCCAAGATGGCTGACCCAATAGGCACCATAGCTAAACTGAAAGAGAAAGGCCATCCGCTTGCTTATGTTGGTGATGTGGTTGGCACCGGTTCAAGCCGCAAATCAGGTATCAACTCGGTACAGTGGCATCTTGGCGAGGATATTCCTGCCGTGCCCAACAAACGGACCGGCAGTGTCGTTATCGGCAGCATTATCGCCCCCATTTTCTTTAACACCGCAGAGGACTCGGGCGCACTGCCTGTCCAGGCCGATGTTTCGGCAATGGAGATGGGCGATGTTATCGACCTCTTCACTTACGAAGGGGTTATCAAGAAAGATGGCGCCGTTATTGCAAGCTTTGAACTCTCCCCCAATACCCTTGCGGACGAGGTTCGTGCCGGGGGTCGAATTCCGCTTATTATTGGTAGAAACCTCACCAGAAAATCAAGAAAAGCCCTTGGTTTGGGTGAAGAAACTATTTTCCAGCGTCCCGAACAGCCCGCTGACACTGGCAAAGGGTATACCCTGGCCCAGAAGATGATCGGCAGGGCCTGTGGCCTTCCAGGCGTGCGCCCCGGCATGTATGTTGAACCAGAGACCCTTACCGTTGGTTCGCAGGATACGACAGGTGCCATGACCCGCGACGAAGTCAAGGAGTTTGCGGCGCTGAGTTTCAGCGTTGACCTTTTGATGCAGAGCTTCTGTCACACCTCGGCCTATCCAAAGCCCTCTGATATCAAACTTCACAGAAGCCTTCCCTACTTTATCATGAGCCGTGGCGGCGTCTCTCTTAAACCCGGTGACGGCGTTATCCACACCTGGCTCAACCGTATGGTACTTCCCGATACCCTCGGTACCGGAGCTGACTCCCACACCCGTTTTCCCATTGGCATCTCCTTTCCTGGAGGATCAGGTATTGTAGCCTTTGCAGGAGTGACAGGCACCATGCCGCTTAACGTTCCTGAATCGGTGCTTGTTCGCTTTAAAGGTGAGATGCAGCAAGGCATTACTCTTCGCGACCTTGTTAACGCCATTCCCTACGAAGCCATCAAAAGAGGTCTTCTCACGGTTGAAAAGAAAGGCAAGAAAAACATTTTTGCCGGTCGTGTTCTTGAAATTGAGGGATTGCCAAAACTCAAGGTTGAGCAGGCATTTGAACTCAGTGATGCCTCTGCCGAACGCAGTGCGGCCGCCTGTACGGTCCGTCTTGACAAGGAGCCGGTCATTGAGTACCTCAACTCCAATATTATTCTCCTTGAGCAGCTTGTCAAGGAGGGGTATGGCAATGCAGATACCCTTCAGCGTCGTATAGGCAAGATGCGGCAGTGGCTTGAAAATCCGACACTGCTTGAGCCGGATGCCGATGCAGAGTATGCAGAGGTTATCGAGATTGATATGAGCAAGATCACCGAACCGATTCTTGCCTGCCCTAATGATCCTGACGATGTTATGACACTCAGCGAAGTGCTGAGGGATGAAAAGTTGCCCAAGGTTATTGACGAGGTGTTTGTTGGAAGCTGTATGACCAACATTGGTCACTTCCGTGCGCTTGGCGAGATTTTAAGGGATAAGGGTGTTGCTGCCGCAAAACTCTGGATTGTTCCTCCTACCAAGATGGATATGAAAAAACTTGTGGAAGAGGGATATTATTCTGTCTATGGCGCAGCGGGAGCCCGTATTGAGTCACCCGGCTGTTCGCTCTGTATGGGAAATCAGGCAAGGGTTGCTGATAAGGCAGTTGTCTTTTCAACCAGCACCCGTAACTTTGATAACCGTATGGGCAATGATGCTCAGGTCTATCTCGGCTCGGCCGAACTTGCGGCAGTCTGTGCTCTTCTTGGCCATTTACCCAATCTTGCCGAGTATCTTGAGATTTATAATAAAAAACTTTCAAGCGGAAAAGAGGAGGAAATTTACCGTTATCTTAACTTTCATCAGCTCGAAAAAGCCGAGCTGGAGTTGTTAGTTGATTAAAAAAATTATTTATTGTGGGCGGGATATGGAAATATTTTGCATATTCCGCCATGCAGTAGGCTTTTGAAAAGTCGCTGTTTTTTTTTAATATTCGAGAGCTGATGAAGCTGTCAATTATCAAACAACAAAAATAACAATCCAGCAATGAAAAAATTTTTCATCTTTTTATTTCTTGTAAGCTCAGTCGCTATGGTTGGCTGCGCAAAGAAAGCAGAAGCTCCAGTAGAAGCACCTGCAGCAGCAGCACCTGCCGCACCTGCAGCTGAAGCACCTGCAGCAGCAGCACCTGCCGCAGCACCTGCCGCAGCAGCACCTGCAGCAGCACCTGCCGCAGCACCTGCAAAATAAGTTTCCGGTATTCCGGTCTCTTGTTACAAGGAGACAGAGCGCAAGTTCTGTCTCCTTTTTTTATTCCCGGGTTTGAATTTTCAGGCAAAAAAAAGAGAGACCATTGACTGATCTCTCTTTTTTTTGATGTTTTGGTTGAGGAGGCAGGACTCGAACCTGCAAATTGCCTGATCCAGAATCAGGAGCCTTACCAATTTGGCCACTCCTCAGTAGCGTTGAGAATATATTAAAAAAAAAATATTCCAATTCTTTTTTCTGCTCATTCTTAAAGAATTGTTACCCCATCGATGGAGTGCGACACTGCTGCTTATACTGTAGTCAAGTCGCATTGACTCAACAGGCACCAAATTGTCATGTGAAGCAGGGGAGAGATATAAATGGCGGGGTTGAAGTCCATCGTTACCATTCAGATTTTGCGATGGCATTACGAAACATGGATTCGATAATTGAGCCCGATGACAAGCCGTGCAACATAATTTCCCGAAACATTA
>SESG01014443.1_pt1 | contig 13068 bp, 10 predicted proteins | sample 3171421 | NCBI WGS metagenome assembly SESG01 (sample SAMN10866946, study PRJNA518727) | freshwater metagenome | biome: subpolar coniferous forest; feature: holomictic lake; material: water; isolation source: holomictic Lake 227, 6 m and 8 m depth | place: Canada: near Kenora, Ontario | collected... | reverse complement strand
CAAGACCTCGGGCGCATCGGGACGCCCCCACCGCCACTGAACCTGGAAAGAGCAGTTTAGCCCCTTTCCGGGTGAAGGCCCGTTCTGGTGAATCTGCCTGCACCTGTTCGCGCTGTTTAGCGTGTTTAGCGTGTTTAGCGGACAAGTGCCGTTTTCAGGTTAAACCTCAGACTGCCGCTTGACCCGGCACCCTTCTGCGTCCAGAATCGGCCCATGAAACGACGCGCCTTCCTCAAATCGATCGCCTTCACCGGAGCCGCCGGGCTCATCCTGCCGCGGACCACGCTCTTCGGAGCCGACGCACCGAGCAACAAGTTGAACATTGCCCTCATCGGCACCTGGGGCCGGGGTGAGGCGCATTTCGACGGCATCGCCCAGGAGAATGTCGTCGCCTTGTGCGACGTGAACGAAAAGCACCTGGATTTCGGGGCTAAGCGATTTCCCGGCGCCCAGAAGTACGTGGACTGGCGCAAATGCCTGGAGCAAAAGGACATTGATGCCGTGGTTTGTTGCAGCGCCGATCATACGCACGCATTCGTCGCCAATTGGGCGATGAACCGCGGCAAGCATGTCTATTGCGAGAAACCGCTGGCCAATTCCGTAGAGGAAGCCCGCGTGGTCCGCGCCAATTATCTGAAGAACAAGAACAAGCTCGCCACCCAGGTAGGCACTCAGCGCCACGAGTTTGACAACTTCAACCGCCTCCGCGAAATGGTCTTGGACGGCGCTATTGGCGAACTGCAGGAAGTCAGCACCTGGGGCGACCGGCAGCTTCGCAAGCCGGGCTATCTGCCCGCCGCCGGCGACCCGCCCAACGACTTCCACTGGGATCTGTGGCTCGGCCCTTCGCCCGCGCATCCCTGGAATCCAGATTATTTCTCCGGCGGTTCCGGCATGAATTGCCTGCAATGGAACATGTATTGGGATTTCGGCAGCGGTCAGGTGGGAGACATGGGCAGCCATACGATGGACATCGCCTGGAATGCGATTGATCCGGACCTGCCGACTTCCGCCGAAGGCAAGGGTGACCCGTTTAATCCCGACGTGACGCCGGTGAAGCTGGAGACGCATTTTGAATTCCCGGCCAACGACTGGCGGCAAGCTATCCGTGTTTCGTGGTACCAGGGCGGCGCCATGCCGGAATCTCCCGTGCACTACCTCGACCTCCGGAAGATTGATCACGGAGCGCTGTTCGAGGGCAGCAAGGGCTGCATCGCGGCTGATTTCACCACCCGCGCCCTGTTCCCGCGTGGCAACCAGGCTGACCTTACCTATTATAAGTCACGGCCCAAGTCCACACTGTTACCCCCGTTGGGGAACTTCCAGCGGCAATGGATGAATGCCTGCAAGGGCAGCCTCAAGACTTCTTGCGATTTCGACTACAGCGGGAGAATGATCGAGACGATGCTGCTCGGCCTCGTGGCTTACCGCGTTGGACGCAAATTCAAATACGACGGCGTCGCTGGCCAGGCCACCGACTGCCCGGAGGCCAACGCACTGCTGGCCCGCACCTACCGGTCTGGCTGGACGTTGAACGGATAAGCCGAGCCGTAATTCCGGCTCGATGAACACGAGTCGCATTTTCCCGTCGCGCGTTCGCGCCTATTCTATCTTGGCCAGTTTGTTGGCGGCTTGCCTGGTCGGTTGTCAAAGCGCGCGGGAGCAAGAAGCGCCCAAGGCGTTTCGGGTGATGACGTATAACATCCATCACGGGGCGGGGCTGGATGGTAAAGTGGATTTGCCACGCATCGCCGACCTGATTAAACACGAGCAGGCGGACATCGTCGCCTTGCAGGAAGTGGACAAAGGCGTGGAGCGTACAGCGCGGCGCGACTGCCCTCGCGAGCTGGCCGCGCTGACGGGCATGACCTGCGTGTTTAGCAACAACTATCGCTTCCAGGGCGGCGAATACGGCAATGCTGTGCTGACGCGCTTCCCCATCAAGCGCTGGACCAATCGCCATTACCAGATGCTGCACCCCGGCGAACAGCGCGGTCTGTTGCAGGTGGTGCTCGATGTTCATGGTCGGGAGCTGGTGTTCATGGACACACACGTGGATTACCGGCGGGACGACGCGGAGCGGTTATTGAATGCGGCGGAGATCCTGGAAGTGGTGCAGTCGTATCGGGACCGCCCGATGATCCTCGGTGGCGACTTCAATGACACGCCCGATAGCCGCACGCACCAGAAGATTGCCCAGGGATTCACTGATTCGTGGATGGCAGCCGGGACGGGCGATGGGTTCACCATTCCGGCGGAGCAACCGCGCCAGCGGATTGATTATATCTGGATCTCGAAGGGAGACGCGATTGAGGCGTTAAGGATGTGGGTGCCTAAGTCCGAGGCATCCGACCACTTGCCCGTGGTGGGGGAATTTCGGCTGCGGTGATTAACCCAAAAACGGCACTCGCCCGCTAAACAACGCGAAGAGAGGCAGGCAGATGCACTCAAACGGGCCTTCACCCGGAAGGTGAAGCCGTGGATCAGTAGTAAATCGGCCCCATTAGCGTTGTTTAGTTTGTTTGGCGGGCATGAACTGCTCTTTCTAGGATTAAGGGCTAAAGTCCGGGAACTCGAAGAGAGCGGCCACTGGAAAGACGAAACCGGGTAGCAGGTCTTCCCCCTCCAGGCACTCGCTGGCGTGCAAGGTCCTGAAGTGTTCGGGCGAATGATGCACGCGCACGGTGCGGTCATCCGGGTTTATAACCCAAGCCAGCCGGGTCTCGTCCGCAAAGTACGCCGCCAGTTTCTTGTCGATCGACGCCACGGTTTCTCCCGGCGAAACGACCTCCACTGCCAGGTCGGGGGCGCCTGGGAAAAACTTCTTGGTTAACTCCCTCTGCAAGCGCTCCCTGCGCACGAACGAGACGTCCGGCGAGAGGCAGTCGCCGCTCTTCATCCGAAAGCCGGTGCTCGAATCCACAACTATACCCAAGCGGCGAGCGAGCGCAAAAGTCATGATCGCGGAAGCCAATCGCAACGCGAGGTATCCGTGCTCAAAGCCGGTGGGGCTCACAACCAATTCTCCCCCGAGCAGTTCATGTTTCCGGCCGTTGCAAGGTAGCGCCATGAGCGCTGCGTCCGTCCACTCTTTTCGTTCCACGGCGGCTTCCATATCACCTCACTGTAATCCGCGCAGTCACTTTCCGCCATAACTTTAAGCCCTTCAGCGATTCCTAACAAACATCTTCCCAGGCAACTGCCGGATCAGCCGTTTCATCTCCAGGTTCAGCAGCGCGACGGACACTGCGGAACTGGGCAGACCGCTGTGGCGGATGACCTCGTCAATGCTGACCTCTTCGTTACTGAGACGGCCATAGACTTTCTGCTCGTTGTCGCTCAACTCCAGCGCGGGCAGGACGCCGGTTTCGCCGGCGGACGGCGGCCGGTTGCTGGCGGGGAAGAGGTATTCAAATTCGCTCAGGATGTCCTCGGCGCCTTCGCAGAGCTTGGCGCCTTTCTTGATGAGGTCGTGGCAGCCTTTGCTGCGGGGGGAATCGATGCGGCCGGGGACGGCGAACACCTGGCGGCCATACTCGATGGCGAAGTTGGCGGTAATGAGTGCGCCGCTGGTGAGGTTGGCTTCGACGACCACCGTGCCGAGGGTCATCCCGGCAACAATGCGGTTGCGGATGGGAAAGGACTGTTTGTCCGCCGGGCGGTTGAAGGGGAATTGGGTGATGAGCGCGCCGCTGGCGGTGATCTGCTCGAAGAGCTTCGCGTTCTCCGGCGGGGCGACCAGATTGATGCCGGTGCCGAGGACCGCAATCGTGCGTCCCTTGCCGCTTAACGCGCCTTGATGGGCCGCGGTGTCGATGCCGCGCGCGCCGCCGCTGACGACAGTGACACCAAGGTAGGCGAGTTGATAGGCCAGTTTGCGGGCAATTTCGACACCGTAATTCGTCGTCAGGCGCGAGCCAACCATGGCCACCGAGTTCTTGTCTTTCGCGCTCAAGTTGCCTTTGACGTAGAGCACGATGGGCGGGTCATAAATCTGGCGGAGCGACGGCGGATACTCGGGGTCGGTTTGCGTCACGATGTGGCAACCGAACTCCTCGATGCGCCTCATCTCGGCGCCCAGGTTAATGCCTTTCTCCCAATTGGCAATGGCCTCCGCCGTGTCATCGCCGATGCCGCGGACCTGGAGTAACTGGGATTTGGACGCGCGCAGGATGGCAGGGGAATCGCCGAAATGTTCGAGCAATTGCCGCACGCGGACGGGGCCGACGTGCTCGATCAGATTCAGTGCCACCAGGGCTTCGCGAGGCTCCATATGGGACGGATAAAGGTTTTGGGGCTGCCAGGCAAGGAGATTTCGGTCAAACCCGACATCAGCCTTGCCCGCTAAACACACCAAACAACGGGCACCGGAGCGAGAAGGGTAGCAGACCGGGCCCTCACCTGAAAGCTGAATTGAGCAAGCTCACGGCATTAATACGCGATAGAACCGCTGTGTCTCACCACCGCTGACTTCATGGATGAGCCCCGTCCCGTTCGGGCCGATTTGGTTGGTGGCGATGGGGATCCAGTTCGCCATATCCGAACTGATAAGCAAGCGACAGGATTGACCACTCACACCCCAGACAAGCACGTCCATTCCGTTTCCCGTGGCTCGGCCGATTTGCAGGTACGCCGGAGCACCGTATTCAAAAGCACCAATATCAGCGGCCGGGCCGATGGGCCGCAGAAACCCCCGCTGATCAGTCGGCGGGGCGGCCGTGGTGTCTCCGGCATCAATCGCCGGGCTGCCGGGCAGGAGCGCGATTGTTGGCGTCGGGCCGCCGTTATTTGCGAGCAGAGCGAGTCGTGGATCGGTGTTGTGGAAGCTGCCGACGTTGGTAAAGAGGCACGATGCGTCCGAGCTCAAGTTATGGCCGCCGTCTTCTACCCCTCCGCGGCAATTGCCCCCCGGAGCGTTACCGGCCAGGAGCGTGTTCACGCACACACCCTCGGTCATGGCGCCGCCGGCCACGCCATCGAAGCCGTTTGGACCCGGGAGGCCGTTGACTCCCGGAGGGATACCCGCGCCGCCAAGCCCTCCCCGCCCGCCACTGCGGGCGGTGGCCGCATTGAAAGCCAGAGTGCAGTTGGTCAACCGGATTCCACCGTAAAGGCCTCCGAAGGCCGAGCCGCCGGCACCGCCCGCACCTCCGTTGGCGCCGGAAAGCCCGTGGAGGTCAGAAGAGCCGCCGCCGCCACCACCTCCGCCGGTGCCTCCAACCGCAATGTTGTAGGCGAACGTGCTGTTCACCGCGTATCCCGTGCCGTTGACGCAGATCGCGCCGCCATTGGCCGAACCGCCGCTGCCGCCGTTACCACCAGGCCCGATCGTCGAACCGAAAGTCCCGCGCGCACCCGTGGCGCCCGGGGGGCCATTACCACCTGTCACCGTGTTGCTCAGGAAAGTGCTGCTTTCCACCGCCAGCGGGCCGGGACTGCAGATGGCTCCACCACTGCCGGAGCCGCCGCTGGTGCTGGAACCGCCTGGGGAGTAATTGTTGTCAAAGCCGTTGGCGCCGCTCGCCACATTCTGCGAGAATATGCAGCGGATAACAGTGAGTGTTCCCAGGTTCTCGATCGCACCGCCGAAGGCCCCAGCCGCCCGCACTAACAATTCGAGAGGGCTAGTGCCCTGAGCGCGGTTGCCCGTAAAGAGGCAATCCTGCAAAACAACCGAACCGCTGCCGTTGAGAATCGCGCCGCCATGCCCTTCAATCGATGCAGTAATGTGGGGCTGCGGCTGTTGGCCCAGGTTGCCGGCAAACACGCAATTCACGGCGTTGATCACGCCGCCCTGGTTCAGGATGGCGCCGCCATTGGCGGCCTGGTTTGTCGCGAACCGCGAATCGAACAGGTTGAGCGTGCCGCCTTGATTCAGAATGGCTCCGCCGCTGGCGGCCTGGTTCGCCATGAACGTCGTGTGGTGTACGTTCAGCGTGCCGCCATCAATGATCACCGCCCCGCCGGAACCCCTCGGCTCCGGAGGTCCGATGGGCCCTCGGCCCATGCCATCTGCAATCGTCAAATTGACCAGCGTCAGGCTGGTGTTCGTGCTTACATAGAACAGCTCGCGCCACCCGCCGCTGAGGCGAACGCTGCGGCCCGTGCCGTCGAGCACCGTGTCCGTGGTGTTCGTGATAGGGCCGTCCAGTGTGATCGTGCCGTACGTAAAGGCGATGGTTCCCCCAACTCCCATCGCTGCGCTCAGGGCGTCCGCCGAGTCCACCAGCACGGTGCCGGGAGGATAGAAAGCCAGCACCGCAGGCACGCTGGTCACGGCCCCGTAAGCATTGGTGACGACGATGCTGTAGGCTCCGGCTTGCGAAGGCTGGGCGTCCACCAGTCGCAGGGTGGCGTTTGTGGCTCCGGGGAGCGCGTTGGTGCCGTTGAAAAACCACTGATAGGCCAGCGGTGGCGAGCCCATCGCCGCGACCGGGAACTCCATAGTTGAACCAATCAGCGCCATCTGGTTCGTGGGCGAACTCACCAGGGTCGGGGTGGCGAGCACGGTTAGGATGGCCGGTGGACTGGTCGCGGAGCCGCAGAGGTTGGTGACCACCACGCCATAAGCCCCCTCGTTGGCGGACTGCACGTCGGTCAAACTTAGGACGGAATTGGTCGCGTCGGCGAGCATGTTCGTGACATTGAACCACCACTGATAGGCCAGCGGCGTAAAGCCAATGGCGCGCACACTGAACTGGACGGTTGAGCCGATCCCCACGGTTCGGCTGGCTGGCGCCTCCACTATAACGGGCGGATCAACATAATCTCCCAGGAATCGGACCACAAAGTTGCGGGCGGTTTGGTTCACCGCGGTAAAGCCACCCCCGGCGAGAATTCTCCCGTCAGGCTGCTGGCTCAATGTCGCAACGTGTCCGTTGGCCCCGCCACTGAAGGTGGCGTCTAATGTGCCGTCCGCATTGAGCCGGGCCATACTGGCCCGCGGCACGCCATTAACCGAAGCGAAATCTCCGCCGATTAGTATCTTGGCCTCCCGCTGCAGGCTAAGGCAATAGACTGTACCGTCGGCCTGCAGCGCCTCGAAGAAAGTAGGATCCAGCGTACCGTCGGGGTTCAACCGGGCGAATCCTCTGCGCGGGACGCCATTGAAGCTGGTGAAGTTACCCCCAACGACGATTTTCCCGTCGCTTTGGACAGCGAGGCAGCCGGGACCGGCATTCGGCCCGGCCAAGCCGGCCATGAAGGTCTGGTCCAGCGAGCCATTGGAGTTTAGCCGGGCCAGGTAAGGCCGATCCACGCTGTTGATCGCGGTGAACCACCCGCCCACCAGCACTTTCCCGTCTCGTTGCAGCGCCAGCACCGAGACCTGCGCCAGCGACCCAGTTACGCCGGCCGAAAACGATTTGTCCAGCGCTCCGTTGACTTCGAGGCGGGCCAGGCCAGAGCGCGCCACTCCGTTCACGCTGGTAAACTGGCCGCCGATCACCATCAGGCCGTCAGGCTGGAGGGCCAGTGCCTGCACGACGCTATTGGGCCCCGCCAACCCCTTCAGAAAGGTGCTGTCCAGCGAGCCGTCCGCATTCGCGCGCTTTAGGTTGGCGTACGGTCCCCAGAAAAGCAGCTTGCGGTCGGGTTGGAGCACCAGGCCATAGGCGCCCCAAGGGCCAGCGCCGTTGATGAAAGTCTCGTCCACCGAGCCGTCCGCTTTGAGCCGGGCGATGGAACTGCGCTGGGAACCACTGATCCTATCAAAAGTGCCGGCGATGATCACCCGGCCGTCATCCAGCGGCGCCAGCGAACGCAGAAAACCGTTCGGGCCGCTCGGGCCGCTGGGATAAGCAGGGTCCAAATCGCCGTTGCTTTTCACCCGGGCCAAGCCTGGCACCACACCTCCGGCAATCAGCACCTGTCCGTCGGTTTGAGCCGCCATGATCCCGATGTCGTTACTGGGACCGTCCATGCCTTTGAAGCCGCTGTCCACCGATCCATCAGGGTTAAGCCGGGCGACGTCATAGCGCGTTGCGCCGTTGACTACGGCGAAGCTCCCACCGATGACCACCTTGTCGTCTTGCAGGTCCAGACAATAGACGATGCCATCCACTCCGCTCAGCCCATTCAGGAAGGTGGTGTCCACGGCTCCGTCCGGGTTTAACCGGGCGATCCGGTTGCGCGGCATCCCGTTGCACTGGCTGAATTCACCGCCGATGACGATTCGTCCGTCGCCTTGCACCACCAGGCACTTCACATAACCGTCCGCACCACTGGCCCCATTGAGGAACAGGGGCTCCACGGTGCCGTCTGCGTTAAGCCGCGCCAGGTTCGTCCGCGCGACGCCATTGACCCCGGTAAAATTTCCCCCAATGACAATCTTCCCGTCGCTCTGGACCTTCATGGCCTCGATGAAAATGTTCCACCCTTGCAGGGTCACCTCGCAAGCGGGATCGAGCGAGCCATCGGGATTGAGCCGAGCCAGAATCGACCGCGCCACCCCGTTCACCGAGGTGAATCCGCCGCGGATTACCACTTTTCCGTCGGGCTGCACGCCGATGCCTGAGACGTAACTGTTCGGGCCGGTCAGGCCGGAAAGGAATGAGGGGTCCAGCGAACCGTCGGCATTGAGGCGCGCGAGATAGTTCCGCGCGACGCCGTTCACGGTGGTGAACTTACCGCCGATCAGAATCCTGCCATCGGCTTGGACGGCGAAGGCGCCGATCTCTCCCCCCCGCACTCCAGCGAGCCCGTTCTGAAAAGTGTCGTCATTGCTGCCGTCGGAGTTGAATCGGGCGATATTGTTGCGCAGCGCGTCATGGACCGTATGGAAGCTGCCGCCCACCAACGCTTTGCCGTCCCCCTGCACCGCCAGCGCATTAACTGAACCGCAGATCCCGGAACCCGGATCAAACGTGGGGTCCACGTCACCGGGAGCGCCTGGCGTTGTCTGAACGGTGCCCGCCACCAGCAGGATCGCCGCCGTTATCGCTGAGAGCCTCCTCGATTGTGTCCGTAATTGATTTTCACATTCGGTTCTTGTTTTCATACAGTCTCCATTCTCGTTATATGCCGCTTTCCGCTGCGCCTCACGGCATCACCAGCCGATAAAATCGGCCGGCCCCGCCAGGATCGGTGGCGCGCACCGATCCCTCATTGAAGAGAGCTGCACCCTTGTCGCTGCGGCCGTTCGCTATGGTCAGATTAACCAAGGTGAGCGCGAGGTTGGTGTTCACAAAAAGAACGCAGACCGCATTGCCACCGCTGATCGTTAGCTGGTGACCGCTGCCGTCGAGCACAGTATTCGCTGCGATCGTGATCGTGGGGGGAACCCCGACGACCCTGAGCAAGGCCGGTGAACTGGTCACGGCACCGAACCCATTGGTGACGACCACCGTGTAAGCTCCCGACTCCGAGAACTGAACATCCGTCAAGTGCAGCACGGGCCCCATCGCCCCGCTGATCGAGTTGGTTTCGGCGAAGAACCACTGGTAGCCCAGCGGCGGGAGGCTCAAGACTGCGGTTCTGAACTCAACGGCGTGGCCGGAGGCAACCGTTTGATTCCCGGGCGCCAACAGCACCCGCAATGGCCCCCCAGACACAGTCAGAGTGTAGCTGCTACCGGCGGCGACCGCCACGAACGACCCCAAACCCGTTGGCGCGTTGGTCTGGCCAGAGGTGTTGGCTCCCCAGGCCACCACCGTGCCCTTGGACCGCAGCGCCAGACTGTTGTGTCCGCCCCCGGCGATGGCGACGACGTTGCTCAAGCCCACGGGCACGTTGGTCTGGCCGGAAGAGTTCTGGCCCCACGCGACGACCAAGCCGTTGGTCTGGGCTTCCAGACCTGCCCGCGACCCGCCGAGCACCGCCCCGAGACACAGCAGCAACCGCATGTCCGCTCCTGCGGCCCGTTGTTTGTTCAGTTGAACGCCCACCCTTCTCTTGAAAGTTGTCTTTGTATTCATTGGAGTCCCCTCGCTTGCATTTCGTCGTGATATTCTTGAGTGATCCAATGCCAGCGCGTCTTCGAGATTGCAGCATCCCCCTGGCGGGTTCGGGACGAATACAACATTGTCCCAACGCGTCGATCCGACCGCCGCTGTCGGCTGACGATTTCAGCGACCCAAAGATCCATAGTTCTAAGGTCAGCATGCCTGCCGCGAATCAGTCCTCCGCGGAGACTCACTAAACAAAATTAGCACCAGGCAAAATGCTGTCAAATGGCAATGCGGTAAGCTTATTGCATGGTTGCCGATGCAATCCCTTATCCCCGTATTCCGAACAATGGGGTCGGCTTTGGATTGACCTCGGGCCAACCAGGACACGACCCCCAACTCGCAAATCTTGTCCCATGCCACCAGGAAGTGGGACCTGGTCTGGAGGGGTCATGCTCAAACTCCTGGCACTATGGAACGGGGCCGCCGAACTTTCGCTGCCGCCCAAAACGTCTTTGGCCCGCGTGAAACCGAGCCTCAATTCCGCGGCATTGGACAAGCATCTCCGCGCTCCAATCACCCAGTGCGGTGGTTCTGGAACAATCTAAGATGCGCACAGGACGCTGGCTGATTTCGGATGCGACATGATTTTTGATGCGACTTGCACCCCGGAATAGTGTATGATAAGCACCATCAAGATCTGGTCGGTGATTTAGCCCATCCGCGACCCTGCGGAGGCCGGCGACACTGAACCCCGCGCACGACGGTCGTTGGGCCAACCGAGGCGTGCGGACAACGTGGCCCATAAGAAAGTCATTATGAAAATGAAACAACTGAAATTCGGGGCGTCGCTGCTCGCCCTGACCGCATGCATGACGCTCGCCTTGGCGGCGGAGCCAACTCTCAAAGTGGGCGATCCGGCACCCAAACTCAAAACCGGCAAGTGGGTGCAGGGCGAGCCGGTGAAGGAAATTGCAAAGGGCAAGGCCTACATCGTCGAGTTCTGGGCAACTTGGTGTCCCCCGTGCCGCGCCTCCATTCCGCATCTCAACGAGACTTATAACAAATTCAAGGACAAGGGCCTGATTGTCATCGGCCAGGATTGCTGGGAGAAGGATGAGACCCTCGTCGAGCCGTTCGTCAAGAAGATGGGAGACAAGATGACCTATCGCGTTGCGCTCGACGATAAGGCGAGCAGCAAGAAGGGCCAAATGGCCAAGACCTGGATGGAGGCCGCCGGCCGCGACGGAATTCCCAGCGCGTTCCTGGTAAACACCAAGGGCGTCATCACCTGGATCGGGCACCCGATGGAACTGAAGGAAGAAGCCATCGAGGACGCGCTCGCAGGCAAGTAAGCCGCGCCCAACCCCGCCAGCCCCGCCAACCCCGGAGCGCAGCCTTTAGGCTGCAGCATGTGGGATTAGCTGACGCCACCGTCTAATCCACGCCGCCTCTCACCTGGAAAGAGCCGTTCAAACACGCTAAACGACCCTAATCGGGCCGCTTTGATAATGATCCAAGCTCCACCTTCCGGGCGAAGGCCCGTTCTGGAGCATCGGCCTGCCCTTGTTCGCGTTGTTTAGCGTGTTTAGCGTGTTTAGCGGGCAAATGCAGTTTTCAGGCTCAAGCTTCTGCCGGCCAGACGTAATTTCGCCACGGATCTCCGTGTATCAACCCGCCCTCCAAGGTCACCCCTTACCGGCTTAGAGCCGGGACTCCATACACCGCACCACGTACGCTCACTCGTCCCCCTATGCAATACCCAGGCTAAGTCGCACTCCCGCTTTGACCCTGTTCCGGCGCTGCGGCGGAGCTTGCAACTGAGGCCGCCGGCCGCGGCGTTGCCCCTTTGCGCTTGTGCAGGGCCTGCTTGAGCACCCATTCGATCTGGCCATTGACACTGCGCAGCTCCGCCTGCGCCCAGGCCTCCAGCTCGACCCAGAGCGCAGGATCAATCCGCAGCAAAAACGGCTTGCGCTGTGCCATCGCGGCTTAGGTGTAAAGGGTGCCGGCGTTCACTACAGGATGCACCTCGGACTCCCCGCAAAGCACCACCATCAGATTGCTCACCATCGCCGCCTTGCGTTCGTCGTCCAGATGCACCACCTGTTTCTCGGCCAGCTCCCGCAACGCCATTTCCACCATGCTCACCGCACCGTGGACAATCTTCTGCCGCGCCGCGATGACCGCCTCCGCCTGCTGCCGGCGCAGCATCGCTTGCGCGATTTCCGGCGCGTAAGCCAGATGGGTTAACCGTGCTTCCTCGACCGTCACCCCTGCCTTGGCAAGCCGTTCCTGAAGCTCCTTCCGCAGTGCCTGGGAAACCTCCTCGACGCCGCTGCGCAAGGTAACCTCGTTTTCCTCGCCGTGATCGTAGCTGTAGCAACTGGCGAGATGCCGCAAGGCCGACTCGCTCTGCGTCTCAACATACTTCTCGTAATCATCCACGTCGAAGGCCGCCTGGGCGGTATCCTGCACCCGCCAGATGACAATGGCGGCGATCTCGATCGGGTTGCCGCGCTTGTCGTTGACCTTGAGCCTCTCCCCGTTGAGCGTGCGTGCCCGCAAGGACATCTTGTTCCGCGACGGGGACTTGGCAGAACCGCCGCGCCCACCGGCCGGCCGTCCCCCTTGCGCCACGGCCAGCTTACCCTCCATTTGCGCCATTTGGGCCGCGATGAGACCCTGGCGATTGCCGTTCGAGTAGAACGGGTTGCCCCACCAGAAACCGCTCGTGCGAACCGTGCCTTTGTAAGCTCCGAACAAGATCAACACCCGTGCCTCATTTGGCTGCAGACTAAAGAGCCCCACCGCGAAGAGGATGCCTGCGATCTCCATCAGTATCCCCAGCACGAAGAGCCCGACGATTGGGTGGCCAAGAGTACCAACCCCTGCTGCGATGGAATAGATCAACACCGCTGGCCCGCCGATAATGAGAGCCAGCACCACCGGGAGCATGGCCCACCCGCTGAGAAGCTGGACTGGCTTCTCACGATTGACTGACGTGGTTTCTGTATTCATAGCTTGCCTTTTGTTTGCTCTGCTTGTTGTAATTGAATGCTATCGGTATGATATCATACTGCTATCGCGTGGCGATGCAACCGGAAAATGCAATAAAGTCGCAGCCCGGATACTTCGCCCGGCACGAAACGCCGACCGGCCGGAGCGCCGGCTTTCAGCCGGC
>SESG01009583.1_pt1 | contig 13078 bp, 15 predicted proteins | sample 3171421 | NCBI WGS metagenome assembly SESG01 (sample SAMN10866946, study PRJNA518727) | freshwater metagenome | biome: subpolar coniferous forest; feature: holomictic lake; material: water; isolation source: holomictic Lake 227, 6 m and 8 m depth | place: Canada: near Kenora, Ontario | collected... | reverse complement strand
CGGCACGATAGCAAGAAGCACTTCGCTCTCCTGCGCCACCTCACGACTCAACAGCAGCACTGCGATGCAAGCCACGATACCAATGAAGCCCTGAAAAACACCACAGGCCACGCCAAAACAAAGTAAAAAAGGTAACCGCCTCTCTTCTGTTATTGTGTACTCATGAATATGGTATATATTACAAGATTAAATTTTATAGCATAAACGATCAAAAATCCTGCAACAATCCTATCCGGGGAGGCATGAGCGACAGAACAGGCAATACAATAATGAAGCGGAAACACAGTCATGTTGAGATATGCCTGCATGGTGACGTTGCCTTTGAGGGGACAACAACCGGATTTGAGCGATTCAAATTTGAGCATAACGCCCTGCCGGAGGTTGCGTTTTCCGATATTGATCTTTCAACAACCTTTCTCGGCAGAACGATAGGGGCTCCGCTGATGATTTCGTCAATGACGGGTGGCTACAGCGAGGCGGCAACGCTGAACCGGCGACTTGCAGAAGCGGCTGAGCAGTTCGGCATTCCCCTTGGTGTGGGCAGTATGCGCCAGGCACTTGAAAATCATTCGCATCGCGAGAGCTTTGCTGTTGTCCGAAAATATGCCCCAACCGTACAGATTTTTGCAAATATCGGAGCACCTGAGGTAGCCGGAAAACTTACAGAAAACGAGATCAACATCATGCTGGAGCTTCTGCAGGCTGATGGGCTGATTGTGCATCTGAATGCCGCACAGGAGCTCTTTCAGCCTGAGGGCAACACTGATTTTCGCCATGTGCTTGAACAGCTCACCCTGCTCGCCGCCACCATTCCGGTTCCGGTTATTGTCAAAGAGGTTGGGTGCGGCATCTCGGCATCTGCCGCCCGACAACTCATCGAAGCTGGAGTCAAAGTGATTGATGTAGCGGGAGCTGGAGGAAGCAGTTGGCAGAAAGTTGAAGAGATTCGCTATACGCGGCAGTTCGGTCAGGAAAACCGTTTCAGCCTTCAGGCTCTCGAAGAGTTGCTGAACTGGGGAATTCCAACAGCCGAGTGCCTGCTTGCTATACAAGCGCTTAAACGGGAAAAGCCCGGCTTCAGCGCCATCGAAATCATTGCTTCGGGCGGAATCCAGTGTGGCTCCGATATTGCAAAATCTCTCGCTCTTGGAGCACAACTGGCCGCATCAGCACGTCACATTCTTAAAGCCCTGCATGAGGGAGCGCTTGAAGAGACAATTGCATCATGGCTGAACGATCTCAGGGCTGTGATGTTCCTGACAGGAGCAGCTACCATAGCAGAGCTTCGAAATAAAACCCTTATCACTAAACCATGAGCGATTTCATCATGAATCTAACCCTGACACAGGAACTTGTCGAAAACAAGTACCGTCTCTCCCTTTCGATAATCAATGATGCTCTCGCCAGATGCTTCGACAGGGAGAACCCGGTCACCCTTTATGCTCCTGCAAGGTATATTCTTGAAGGGAATGGCAAAAGAATCCGTCCGTTTCTTACCCTGCTTGCCTCGGAGTCCGTATGCGGTTCTTCTGAAAACGCTCTCCATGTCGCTCTGGCGGTTGAAGTTTTGCATAACTTCACCCTCATCCATGACGACATCATGGACCAGGCCGACCTCCGCCACGGCAGACCGACCGTTCACAAGCAGTGGAATACCAATGCGGCTATCCTGTCGGGAGATATGATGATTGCCTACGCATACGAACTCGCCTTGCAGGCTAAAAGCAGCCGTCATGGGGAGCTTATCCACATCCTCAATGATGCCAACATCACGATTTGTGAAGGACAGGCACTTGATATGGAACTTGAAGAGAAGCAGGACGCCACGATTGCTGACTACATCGACATGATTGCAAAAAAAACAGGACGTCTTATTTCAGCCGCACTTGAGGCTGGAGGTGTTGCTGGCAATGCAACGGATGAGGAGTTGCAAAGTCTGGTGCTTTTCGGCGAAAAAATCGGCCGTGCTTTCCAGATACAGGATGATTATCTCGACATTATGGCTGAGAATGGAAAATCAGGCAAGATGGCTGGCGGCGATATCATTAACGGCAAAAGAACCTATCTTTTGCTTCGCTCCCTTGAACTGGCGTCCGGAGCGGATCGTGATCTCCTGCGCTCCATCATCAGCAATAAAGGAATCAGCGCAGAGAGAGTTCCTGAAGTGAAAGCCATTTATGAACGGTGCGGTGTGCTGGACGAGACGGCATCATTGATCAACCGCAATACTGAAGAGGCGCTCGCCGCTATTGATGATCTGCCTTATCCTGCAGGGCGTGATTATCTTAAAGGGTTTGCAAACATGCTCATGAAGAGGGATTTCTAACCATCAGTGCGTTATGACACTCCCCGTTCCAATGGAAGAGAAAATGTTGCTGCTTGCCATGACCCTGATCCCGGGAATCGGTCCGGCAAGAATAAAGGCGATGATCACGCATCGGCCAGGCCGGTTTAGTGATCTTCTCCATTTCGGGATTGACGAGCTTCAACAGATATCGGGAATCGGTGAAACTCTGGCTCGACAGGTTCACCATTTTCTGCACCATGCCGCAACAATGGCCGAGGCCCTGGCAAGTGCTGAAAAGCAGATTGCCGAACTGCAGCGCCATAATGCAGCATTGATTACCATTCTTGACGCAAACTACCCTCCCCTCCTGAAAGAAATTTATGATCCTCCACCCTGCCTTTTTGTGCGGGGCCAACTTCCTGACGCAAACCTGCCCGCCGTTGCTGTTGTCGGCACAAGATATGCATCACTCTATGGCAAACAGGTTACAACGCTGCTCTGCCGTGATCTGGTCAACTGTGGAGTCGTTATTGTCAGTGGTCTGGCCTATGGCATTGATATGGCGGCACACACGGCAACTCTGGAAAATGGGGGGAAAACTGTTGCTGTTCTTGCCAGCGGCGTCGATACCATCTATACCGATCCAAAAGGAAAGATCTGGCCCAAAATCATTGAAGAGGGTGCCCTGATCTCGGAAGAGTGGTTTGGTTCCGAACTCTCTCCTGCAAAATTCCCGAAACGCAACCGCATCATTTCAGGCATAACATCCGGTACCATTATTGTCGAATCAGACCTGAAGGGCGGATCTCTTATCACTGCTGCTTCTGCCCTTGAACAGAATCGCGAAGTTTTTGCGGTTCCGGGAAACATCTTCTACCGAACCTCACGGGGAACAAACCGGCTTATCCAGCAGGGATCGGCCAAAGCGGTCATGAGTGTTGAGGATATCATTACCGAACTCGGGCCACAATTTGCAGAAAATTTTTCGAGAAAAAAGACCGTGCAAAATGACCCACCCGCCAGCACCTTTTCCCAGGCAGAACAAGCCATTTTGCAGTGCATGAAAACGGAACCCATTCATATTGATGCACTTGTTCTTGCCTCAGACATTGACCTGTCTTCGCTTCTGGTGCACCTCTTTGAACTTGAACTGAAGGCGGCAGTGGTGCAGCAACCCGGACAGTTTTTTCAAAAAAGAATTATCTGAATTAAAAACGTGTAAATATCGGGAAGGCTTTTGAGCTTTGTGTAGTTTTTTACCACGGAATTCTTACCTTTGAAAGGTGAATTTGTAGCCAGTTGTATATTCAAAAAGATATTGATACACTAACCTGTCAACTTAAACGTTAAAATTAATGACTCATTCAGAAGGATTTATGAACATGTCTCGCCGTATCGTTATGGCGGTTGGCTTGAGTATGGTGCTGGTTACCCCCCAATCGTTCGCAGCACAGGAGAGTGGAAAGGTCAGTGTTGTCGATTCAGGCAAAATCCTGCAGCAATTGCCTGAAACAAAACAGGCTGAAGCCACCTTGCAGGCAACCGCCGCTCCATTTCAGAAAGAACTTGATCGCATGAACCAGGATTATCAGAAAGCAATCGCAGCATATCGCCAACAGGCGGGCTCTTTGACAAAACCTGCAAGAGACCTGAGGGAAAAGGAGATTGGAGCCAAAGGTCAGGCTATAGAAAAATACCAGTTGGAAAAATTCGGGCGTGGCGGTCTCTATGAAAAGAAACAGCAGGAACTGCTCATTCCAATCCGCCAGAAAGTATTGGCAGCCGTTGAGTCCGTAGCTCAATCTGAAGGAGTTGCCCTTGTTCTTGACAAAAATGCAGCCATTTATGTCAAGCCTGAAAACGATCTTACTTTCAAGGTGCTGAACCAGTTGAACATCAAGTAATTATCTATCTGATTTGAAAAGAGTTATCGTTCTTTTTCTGCACATGGTTTTGATTATGGCATCGGGGTGCGGCAATCCGGGCAAGGAGCGCCGCTCTCCCGTAACAGCCTTTATCGGTCTCAATCATCCCGTACAGGAGAGCTGGACGGTGAAGCTTGCCGTTACAAAATCAGGAATACAGCGCGAGGTCATTGATGCCGGGCACGGAGCCGAATACAGAACAAATTCCGGAACGGAGCAACATCTTGACCATGGCATCAGTCTCACCCTTTTTGACAGCAACGGCAAAGCCAAAACGACCATAACGGCCGAAAAGGCATTGATTCATGACAATCAGGATATTGAGGCCGAGGGGAACGTTACCATCGCCTCCGAAGGCACCGTTATTACGACCGAATATGTCAAACGGAGCGCTAAAGATAAAATGATTCGTTCAAACCGGTTTGTTACGATCAAAAGAGCGAATGAAACCATTCGGGGAGAGGGCTTTGAAACCGATGAAGCCTTGAATAAGTACCGGATTTTCCGGGGAAGCGGAGAGACATTTAAAAAACAATAATGAAGGCGCATCAGTACCCATGAAATTACACATCCTGAAATCAAAAATCCACAACGCTATCGTAACCAGTGGTGATCTCGAATATGAAGGAAGCATCACCATTGACTCTGAGCTTCTTGAAATTGTCGATATGATTCCCAATGAAAAAGTTCTTGTTGTCAACAACAATAACGGTGAGCGGTTTGAAACCTACATTATCAAGGGCGCTCATGGCTCGCGGGAAATTCAGCTCAATGGCGCAGCAGCCCGATGCGCTCTGGTTGGCGATGAAATCATTATCATGACTTTTGCCGTTATAGAAGAGGCTGAGGCGCGAAACTTCAAACCCTTGGTTCTTATCGTTGACAAGGAAAACAACCCGAAAAGCCGCCATCATGTAGGTGAGCCTGATGAATCGTTATCATGACTGCCCTGCACACGATACTTCCCACACTATTCAAGCAATATAATGGCACTTGCAATAATCATTATGGCCGCAGGAAAAGGTACCAGGATGCAGTCCGATCTGCCAAAGGTGCTCCATCAGGCCAACGGTCGTCCTCTTATCAACTATGTACTCGATACAGCGAAGTCTCTTGACCCCACCAAAACAGTGCTTATTGTCGGTCACCAGGCCGAGCTGGTCAAGGCGGCGACAGCACAGTATCGGGTATGCAGTGCACTTCAGGAACCACAACTCGGAACCGGTCATGCCATCATGCAGGCAGAAACCCATCTCAGTGACTTTATGGGTGAAATTCTTATTCTCTCAGGAGATGCACCACTGGTCAACGCTGAAACACTGCTGGAGCTGATTGCTTTTCACCGTTCGAGAAATGGTGCCGCAACAGTCTTGACGGCAGAGCTTCATGATCCAACCGGATATGGACGGATTATTCGACAGGAACAGAGTGATTGCGTTCTGAAAATTGTGGAACAGAAGGACGCCTCGAAAGAGGAGTTGGCCATCAGGGAGATCAATTCCGGTATTTACGTTTTCAATGCGCAACAGCTTTTTAAGGCGCTTGGACAAATCAATACGAACAATGCCCAGAAAGAATACTATCTGACCGATGTTTTCGCCGTCTGCTTCCAGAACGGCCAGAGGGTGTATGCCTTCAAAACGGAGAATCCAGACGAAATTCTCGGCATCAACACCCCTGAACAACTCCTGGAGGCGGAGCAACTGCTGTTGCGCCTCTCGTGATGCAATGCCCCGACAATGCGGGGTGAGGTGATGCTTATTTTCGGGTGCGGCGTGATTTTTGCGGTTCTCTCTCTTTGGCTGTTTTTTGATTCGCTCCAGCAACAAGAGAGTCCGGAGATGAACGATCAATAGCAGCACTCTCCGAGTGGATGCCGCTCTCATGCATGGAATAGAACTCTACAAGATTGCCGTCGGGATCCATGACAAAAAAGGCTCTGCCCTCCCTGCGATGTGCTGGCCGAGTGACCATATGCACGCCGCAGTCATCAAGATAGAGCGCTGCGGCATCAACTTCAGCATCCGACGCAAGCCTGAATCCGAAGTGATCGACGCGAATATCCCTTGCTTCTGGCAAGCCGGCTGTTTCAGCCTTGACAAGCACAAGCATATCCGAATTAATGCGCAAGTAGGTAATGTTCGCACCAACGCGGTGATCAAGCTTGAGACCAAGAACAGCGCCATAAAATTCTTCGGCCCTGCGCAGGTCATTGACGCGAAGGGTGATCTGGTTAATCCCCGTCAGTTTCATCATCTTCTTCAACTTGAACGAGCTTTTTCTCTACCGGTTTTTCCACCGTGTAATTGTATTTATGCGCGAAGTAGTCTGCAACAGCCTTATGCGAAGACTTTTCACGAACTTCAAACTCAAGGCTGATCGCAACTTGTTCGGGAAAGACCTTGTCCGACTCAGATTCACTGCTCGGATTGCGAATCATCTCCTTGTAGGGCAGAAGCTTGTCTTCAAGTTCCGCACGTTCCTCATCATGTAATCTTTTTGCTTTTTTTGAAATCGCAACCACCGTTTCGTACAGGTTCGAGTGCGCACTTCTCAACTGGTTCAGGTCAACAGGTTTAACCGACATTGCACTTTTTTTTACGTTTTTGAAAGAAATTTGCTGATCAGCTCCGTGACGGCCTCAACCGTTTTGCCGAGATTATCGTTCACGATCACCTCATCAAACCGGTCTGCATACTCGAGCTCCAGCCGGGCACGCTCAAGGCGTACCCTCATACTTTCCTCATCTTCACTTTCACGTCCTTTAAGCCTCTGCTGCAAAACCTCGATGCTCGGCGGCTTTAAAAAAAGCAGTAAGGAATTGTCAGGAAAAATCCGCTTCAGATTCAGAGCCCCCTTCACATCAAGATCAAGAAGCATATTGGTACCGCTGTCGATAACCTCCCGGGTTTTACCCAGCAAGGTACCGTAATGATTTCCAAAAAAGAATTCATGTTCAACAAAGCCACCCTGGCGGATCTTTTCCTCAAAATCCTCTTTCGTGAGAAAATAGTAGTTTATTCCCTCTTGCTCACCCGACCGCTTTTGCCGGGTTGTGGCTGATACCGAAAATCTGATATTGTGCAAACGCTCAAGCACCAGCTTGGCTATAGTGGACTTTCCCGTACCCGATGGAGCTGAAAACACAATAAGCTTTCCTTGCTGCTGCCGCTCTTCAACCATAGAATTACTCGATATTTTGCAGTTGCTCCCTGATTTTCTCAAGATCTTCCTTGATCTGGACTATTTTCTGGGAAATCTCTGCATTCTGTGATTTTGATGCAATGGTATTGGCTTCGCGCAACTGCTCCTGAAGCAGAAAATTGAGCTTTCTTCCTGTTCCACTTTCATCGTTCTGCAACTCTTCAAGAAAAAATTTGTTATGACTGGCAAAGCGAGTCAGCTCCTCGGTAATGTCGAGCTTGTCGGCTGCAAGAACCAGCTCCATTTCAAGGCGATCACGACTGTATGCCAAATCTTTACCGGCCACGGCCTCCACCTTTGCGGCAAGCCTCTTTCGTACCGCTTCAAGATTATCAGACGCAAGGGTAGCAACAAGCGCAAGTGTACGCTCAATTTCAACAATTCTTCGGACAAAATCGACTGAAAGCTCCTCCCCCTCCCGACGCCGCATTGCCTTGAGACGCTCAATTGCCACCTGCAGAAGATTTTTGACAAACGGCCAATGCTCATCAACATGCTCAAGTGATGATGCTCCATTGTCAAATATTTCAGGAAACCTGAGCAGATGCTCAAGAAGCAGAGGAGCATCAACAGCAGCTTCGCGCCTGAGGTTATCGAGCAGCTCTTTATAGGCTTTTACCTTCGGTAGATTGATACTGACAGAGATGGGCTGTACATCATCGAGCTGAATTTGAATAAAAGCTGCGATTTTACCCCTCTGAAAATGGGCACGGATCAGTTCCCTGACCTCAAGCTCAAAAGAGAGTAACTGACGGGGAAGCTTGACACTGATTTCAGCGAAACGGTTATTGACTGACCGCAACTCTACAAGAGTCCGGACACCGCTTTCAACTGACTCTGCGCTGCCATATCCGGTCATGCTTTCCAACATAGTATTTCCTGCTCTGCATTCTTGTTAAAAGGATAACCTGCAGAGCCCAGGCTCTGCAGAGATCGGGGCAAAAATAGTCCAGATTGCCCTCTTACTTGCGAAGCTCAAGTTCAGCAATCACTTTACGATAACGGTCGATATCGACGTTTTTCACATAATTCAGCATTTTCTTGCGTTTTGCTACAAGCATCAGCAATCCACGGCGGGAGTGCTTGTCTTTTGGATGCGACTGCAAGTGACCGGTAAGATCACTGATTCTGCGAGTATATAACGCAACCTGAACCTCGGATTTTCCGGTATTCTTTTCTGAAGCGCCGAACTGCTTGATAACTTCCGCTTTAAACTCTTTTGTCAGGCTCATATCTCTTCGTTTGTTATGTTAAATCGGTTGACCTTTAATATAATATTATTAGCAATACAACTCCACCGTTTTTTTATCTTTTTCGAGCTGCATTTTCAGCTCTTCGAGTGAAGAAAATTTTATTTCATCCCTGATGAACTTGAGCAAAATAAAGCTGATCATGCAACCATAAAGGGTACCACCATATTCCAGAATATGGGCTTCAACCGTTTTAATTCCCTCAAGGGAGACCGTCGGACGAACACCGATATTCATCAGAGCCATGAAGGAATGACCGTTCAGCACTGTTTGAGCCAGATAGACTCCGGCACGGGGCAGCAGCTTGTCGGAATCAGAGAGTCTGAGATTCACCGTCGGAAAGCCCATCTCCCGTCCACGTTTGTCGCCATAAACCACCGTCCCGCTGATTATATAAGGAGAGCCAAGAAATGCATTCGCCTCTTCAATCTTGCCGCTTGCGAGCAGTACTCGTATGCGTGTGCTTGAAAAATGCTCGTCGCCAATCATCACTTCATCAACAACCTTTACATCAAAACCAAGCTCGCAGCCGAGAGTTTCAAGCGTCTTGCCACTCCCGCTCCTGTCGCGACCAAAAGCGTGATCATAACCGACAACAATGCTTTTGGCCCCCAGCAACCCGACAAGAACATTGCGTATAAAATCATCCGAGCTACGCGAAGCAAAATCCGGCGTAAAACGGACAACAAAAAGAAGATCAACACCCTCTTCGGCAAGAAGGGCAATTTTTTCGTCAAGTGTGGTCAACAGTCCAAGCGGGCCTGAAACGTCACCCTTGAGCACCATCCTCGGATGGGGCTCAAAGGTAACGACAACACTTCTCAAATTACGGGCTTTTGCAATGGAAACCATGCGGGCAATAATCATCCGATGCCCTCTGTGGACACCATCATAGGAGCCAACCGTCACAGCAGAATCTGTGGCAAAAAAATCCACCTGAGTGGCAGAACCATAACGGCAGACCTGGCTATTTTTATATTCGACAATACGCATACCTCTTTTTATCTCCCCTCACCCGGTCGGGTGTTTGATGCCTCCTGAAGAATCGCTTCAATACTCTCTGATACCGTTCTGGCGGCGCTCAGCTCCCAACCGCCAATAGAGACTCTCCTGAGGGAGGCCAGATAGCCACCGACACCAAGCGCAGCACCCAGTTCATGCGCAATAACCCTGATATAGGCTCCCTTGGAAACATGAAGAGTAAAATAAAGAAGAGGCAGTTCAATGCGAGTAACCTGAAACCGGTGGATAACAATCTCTTTCGCTTTCCGATCCCTGATCACCACTCCCTTTCGGGCATGTTCATAGAGCCGTTTTCCGTTGTGCCAGGCCGCAGAATGCATGGGCGGCTGCTGCTGATGTGAGCCAACAAAACCGGAGGCTACGGAACGAATCTCACTCTCCGTCAGGTGAGCAGTCGAGCAATGGCCATATTCTGCGGTTTCAACATCATGACTTTCCGTCATGGCACCAAGCTTTATGATGCCGTCATAAACCTTGTCAAGCACTTCAAGTTTGGCAATTTCCTTCGTTTTCCGTCCTGTCGCAAGAATAAGCAGCCCCGTGGCTTTCGGGTCAAGAGTGCCGCAATGACCAACCTTGCGCTTCAAGCCACACCGCTTATAGCTGTTCCTGATTTTAGCCACCACATCGAACGACGTCCAGTCGAGCGGCTTGTCAATAAGGAGAAAATTGCCCTCATCAGCCAAAGGCTCCCTGTTTTGCTGTTCATCCATGCACACTCTTTTTCAGGAAACTGTGATTAACCATTTTCGACGGAACTTTTTCTCACTCCGCTCAAAAGCTGCTCGATACGGTTTGCACGCTCATAGAGATGATCTTCATGGAATTCGAGCTCGGGAATACGCCGGAAATGGTGCCGGATTTTCGACGAGAGAATCATTCTGATACTCTTGGTTTTGTCCTGCAATAAAGCCATCGCTGTCTGCTGCTCTTCAGGCGTACCGATGATCGAAACATAGACCCTGGCGATGCTCAGATCAGCCGTAATCTTTACATCAACAACGGTGATAATCGGACCGCTGCGCGGAAGCTCTTTTTGAAGGATAGCTCCAAGCTCCTGCTGCAGCAATGAGGCAACTCTCTCAGTACGTATCGACATAGATCAAGAATAATCTGTTCAAAGTTTCCGTTTTTTCTCAACGATCTTATAGGCCTCGACAATGTCGCCAACCTTGATATCGTCATAGTTCTTGAGGCTCATACCGCACTCATAGCCAGCATCAACCTCTTTGACATCATCCTTGAAACGCCGAAGCGCTGCAAGCTGACCTTCATAAATCTGGACACCGTCACGGAGCAGACGAACCTTGGAATCACGGAACATCTTGCCCTCAAGCATATAACAGCCACCGACATTGCCAATCTTGGGAACTTTAAAGATCTGGCGAATTTCAAGCGAACCGAGGCTTTCTTCATGCAGTTCAGGTGAAAGCATTCCCTCAAGCGCCTTCTCGACATCTTCAAGTACATGATAAATAACGCTGTAGAAGCGAACATCAAGATCTTCCTTTTCGGCCAGCTTTTTGGCGTTGACATTCGGTCGTACCCTGAAACCGATAATGATAGCATCAGAGGCGGCGGCAAGCAACACGTCCGTTTCAGTGATCTGCCCAACACCCTGGTGAATAATCTGTACCTTAACCTCTTCGTTCTGGATTTTCATAAGGCCGTCAGCGAGAGCCTGAATGGAGCCATCAGTGTCTGCCTTGATAATGACACTCAACTCTTTCATCAGCCCTTCCTTTATCTGGCGGGCAATACTGTCGAGCTTGACACGCGTGCTGCGGCGGAAGTCGTGCTCACGTCGGATAACCTGGCGCTTCTGGGCCAAATCGCGCGCTTCCCTGTCCGTTACCATGACCGTCAATGCATCACCTGATTGCGGAAGATCCTCAAATCCAAGAACCCTGACCGGCTGTGACGGATTAGCAAAAAGAATTCTCTTGCCTCTCTCATCCATAAGGGCACGAACCTTGCCCATGGTATTGCCAGCCACAAAAGGATCGCCAACCTTGAGTATACCGCGCTGAACGAGCACCGTCGAAATAACACCCTTGCCCTTGTCGAGCTCAGATTCAACAATAATTCCACTTGCCGGAACCTCCCTTGAATAGTTGCCTCTCAGCTCACGCATTTCAGCTTCAGTCAGCACCTTTTCCATCAATTCGGCAATGCCGATACCTTTTTTGGCAGAAATCTCCTGACACTGATAGGCTCCACCCCACTCTTCAACAAGCACCCCTGCTTCACTCAACTGGGTCTTGATCTTCTCGGGATTGGCTTCAATTTTGTCAATTTTATTGAGCGCAACAACAATCGGCACACCAGCCGCTTTTGCATGATTGATGGCCTCAATGGTCTGGGGCATAACACTGTCATCAGCCGCAACAACAAGAATAACAATATCGGTCACCTGGGCACCCCTTGCCCGCATGGCGGTAAAGGCTTCATGGCCCGGCGTGTCGAGAAAAGTTATTTTGCGGTTGCCTTCAACCGTTACTTCGTACGCGCCAATATGCTGGGTAATACCGCCGGATTCACCGGCAACAACTTTACTGTTGCGAATATAATCAAGAAGCGAAGTCTTTCCGTGATCAACATGCCCCATGATGGTGACAACCGGCGGGCGAGTCTGCATATCAGCTTCCTCATCCTCGGTAACGATAACCGCAGTTGCCTCAACCTCTGAAATAAACTCCGCCTCAAAGCCAAACTCAAGAGCAATCAGCTCAATCGACTCCTTGTCAAGCCGCTGATTGATGGTCACAAACTTGCCAAGAGCAAAGCACTTCTGAATAATATCTTTGGCTGTAATGCCCATAAGCTCCGCCAGTTCATGGGGCGAAGCGTACTCGGTAACGCGGACAACCATACGCTGAGACTCACGAAAGGCCTCATCCACTTCATGCTCGCGCTCACGCTCATTGCGACGCTGCTTGCGGAATTTTTGACGTGAACCTGTTCCACTGCGATCATCAATACCACTGATCGTTTTCTGAATATTCGCAGAAATGACCTTGTCATCCACCGCAGGCTTCTTTTTCTTCTTTCCTTTTTTCTTTGCGTTGGCAGCACTGTCAGCAGCAACAACAGGCTTTGGCTTCGCCTCTGTGGCGGCCTTGACCGGTGGCTTCTTGGCAACAACCACCTTATCTTCCGGGCGACTCTCCTCCGTTGGCTTCGATACAAATTCGTTTTTCAGAGCATCAGCCTGCTCCTGAAAATTCTTTTTACGGTTTTTCCTGTTCCTGCCAGCATGTATGTCGAGAGTACCAAGCACGGTAAGACCGCCCATCATCTGCGGGGAGTCAAAAGAGACCAGATGCTCGTTTACCGATGGTTCCTCTTTTTTTGAAGCTGGTTCTGGAATCTCGGGAATTTCAGGGAGC
>SESG01032304.1_pt1 | contig 13079 bp, 9 predicted proteins | sample 3171421 | NCBI WGS metagenome assembly SESG01 (sample SAMN10866946, study PRJNA518727) | freshwater metagenome | biome: subpolar coniferous forest; feature: holomictic lake; material: water; isolation source: holomictic Lake 227, 6 m and 8 m depth | place: Canada: near Kenora, Ontario | collected... | reverse complement strand
AATCCTGCACTTTAGTATTTCCTTCTGGAAAGTATTGACTATGTTCTTCAATCATAAAAGCATTAATCCGATCAAATACTCGTTCTGGTAAACTTTCTAAAATATCAAATTCGGGTCCCTCAATATCAAACTTAACTAAATCTACATAATCTACATCACAGGCTATCATAGCATTTTCTAAAGTAACTGTTCCTACCTTATAGGATTTCTTTTCCGTGTTATTTCCATACATATCGGTAGCAGCAGTATAAATAGAAGAAATGGTACTATTGTTCGTAACGGTATGAAATTCTAATTCCGTGTTCTCCGTATAAATAGCTTTATCCACAATCACTACATTATCAGCTTTTAGATTTCTATGTAAATCTTTTAAAGCATTTATATTAGGCTCAAAACAGAACACTTTCTTTGCTCCTTGTAGTAATATAAATTTAGTCCACAATCCAATATTAGCTCCAATATCAAATACTATATTTAAATCCTGCAATGGAAGTTTATCGTATACTTTTTCAATAAAAAATTCATGGTAATTTAAATTGATAGGCTCATAATTAGATAAATCTAGAACTGGTTTATGTATAGAAATTTCTTTAATCCTAAATTCATCATAATCCAGCAATACATCGTTTTCAAAATATTCAATTCTAACTCCACCAAAAATAGGATCATTATAATAATCCTGAATATTAATAGGAGTAGGCACGCACCAACAATTACTTCCTGGACCATTACCAGTAAAATCAAAAGCCCAAATACAAGTACGAGAATCTATATCCTTAATGGAAACTCGTAGTGCATGAGTTTCTTTTAATAGATATTGAAAAATAAATTTATTTTCCTCTTTTACATAATCTACGTGAAATAATTTAGTCTTTGATTCCATTATTTTTTCCTCTTTTATTAGTATTGATTTTAACGCTTCTACATTTCCTTCCAAATTATCTTCCTGTATCCAATGTACATCTTTTTCTCCATCATACATTCCGCAGTATACGGATAAATTATACATTATCACGGGCATCTGCCAACTCAAGGCTTCTTTCAGCACAATGGGATTGGTTTCTCGATCCGTATCATGTCCACGGGAAGTAAACAAAAATAGATCCATTGCACTATAGAACTGATCTACATCTGCACGTTCATTCCAAATCTTACAATTCTCAGGCACATCCTTTAATAGAGGTTCCCAATAAAAACGGAAATTATCAGCATGATTGCCTACAAAATGGAATTGTATCTTTTCTCCCTTACATAGTTTAGCCATTTCAAATATCTCGGCTTGGTTCTTACGTGGTGTAAATAAGCCTACATTCAATACATGCTTGTACGTGGGGTCTAATCCTAATGCAGTTAAAGCCGTAGTACGATCAGGACGCTCTTTCCTATCAATCGGGTATTCTACAATCTCGTAAGGGATATTGTACTGGACTAATATCTGAGCATATTGTCGTGGATGGAACTCGCTGATAAAAGCAAACGAATCTGGAAAATATCGTTTATCATCAATATTGAACCCTGAGTCGTGAGAAGTTTCTATCAACGTATATTTCCTATTTTTACTATACAAGCGATTGGATACCGATTCCGTTAGGCACATTTCCGGTATTTCCTGTAAGTGGATAATGTCAGGATGGATGTTCCCAATATGGTAAAAGAACAAAGTTTCTTTTTCCTTATCCGTCCCGTATAGAGTAATCATATGATTTCCCAATAATCGTTTTAGTGTGTTTTTCTGCACAACGTAGTCAGGAGAAATGTCGTGATATTCTATTACATAGATTTCATAATCGTTTTGTAAAGTTTCTACCAATCGGACTACATATTGGGGCATCCCTCCGGTGGACAAATGAGGCGCCAGGTATAATAACTTTTTCATAAAAAATTAAGATTTTTAATATAAGGAATAGTAATAAACGGATAACAGCCTTGTATAGCCTGTTTACACGCCGAAATTCGCGTTATCTTATCGTCTCCGGTATAAGACATAGTTTTAAGGGGAAAAGCTAAAAAAAGGCGGTATAAAGCCTTTACACGGGAATAGTTCTTTTTAATAAGCATATCGTAATGATTAACGATTTAAAATATGGAGTAAATATAAGGATTTTTATTTAATCCCTTTGCTCTCTAAATAATCCTTCCACCCCAAATTATATTGATTCACCGTCACACTCCCCAACCGTTCACAAGTTGACCGGAACGGTGCGATCCGATCCTTATGGCCTAATTCGATGGTCACGTAATCAAGTTGTGCGATTACGGTATCGAGCCTTAATGACGGCTCAGTCTTGCGAGCCTCAAACAGAATCGCATAATACCGGAGTAGATTGGCCTCTGATAGATAGGCGTGTTCGTTCACATCAGACCAATTAATCAGCCACTTCCCCTTCCTCTGCTCAACCTCCAATAGTGCGATGTACTCTTTTATGTACGGCCATGCCTTACCGTAATACCCCGATCCAAACGATTCAATCAACTTATCAGGGTCTTGGCAAGGGTTCCACATCATCTCAGCTATCAGGTTGCTCTTCAACTCGCTAAACTCATGCCCGATACCGCTATTGTTCTGAATCAGAAATTGCCTTACCCCTAATCGAGCGTAGTATTGTATGTTCCGACCGATCACATGAAGTACCGGAAATGGCATTAACAGGTGTCTGAAATTACAAGTGTAATCCCAAACCAATACGTTATCCGTCAACTTGAGCCATGCCTTTAAATCCCTTCTAAATTCAGGCTGATTCCGTGTACCAAACTCAATAGTCTGATCTTTAGGTATAGTTATTGTCGTCAGCATTACCTGAACATTAGGTAACGGTCTGATATTAGGCGCAAGTTGTGTCTGCTGATAACATAAGGTCGAGAATCGCTGTTTAGGGTAGGTTTTAGCCACCGCATTGACGAAGCGAATCAAAGTATCACTTGGACGCTCTGATGAGCATTTAGCGCACTTACACCAATCGAAATTGTCGTTGTAGGATAGGCTGATGATCTTATCCGTTTTGATCTTGGAGACCTCGGATAGAATGTGAGCGAGTATATCGGGATCATTAAAGCAGATTATGCCTTGATGATCTTCAGGTAGCAACCGTCCTGCCATCATCGTGTGAATCCAAAAGTAGTCTTTCGGGTAACCTTCCCTCTGTGGCGAATAGTAGTGGTCACCGATTACCGTAGTCTTAGGCAACCTGAATGACGGGTCTGATCCGATCAGGATGCGGATAGAGGGGCGGGAGAGGTAGGAGAGGAGTGTCATTGGAAGACGGAATAATCTAAAGCAACCATTTCGGCCGACCATGCGGTTTTGTATATCCGAAACCCTTCTATTATTCCGATAAACGGAGATATTTCATTTGAATAATTGCCAACATAATAAGTCGTACCACTTGTAGTTGCTCCCGCATCTCCTGTTACCTTAACGCCATTTATATATATGGATGAATTACCAGATGATGGTTTTACATATACAAAATGATTCCACGAATTAAGAGTTATTGCACTACTATATAATGATGTTCCATTGCCATTATTACTGCACCTTAATGCGGTAGCTACACTATTTGCAGAGATTAAAATATTATCATTACTAAAAATAAATCCACCCCAAGCAGTTGCAAAAAACCATCCTGCAATAGTTATATCACCTGTCAATCCATCGCCACTTGTCTTTTTAAGCCATGTACCAGTTCCGAATTTCCACGCCCCCAACTGCTCCTTGTACAATCTCGGTGCCGTTGCCCCACTCAAACTGATGTCGATGTTGTGGTAGTAGTCACGCCAAAGGGTAGGTGAGATCATGCCTTCGGGAGTGAGGGAGAGAACACAACCTGCACGGATAACTGAAATATTGTCAACCCGAAGTGTTGCGGTAGTGATTCCTGTTATACCCGCATAAGTAATGGAGGGAGTGATTACCTCCGAAAACGTACCCGTACTTGACCTTGCCGTTCCATGAATACCGCCAAGATTCATTTCGACCGATCCACTCGTATAATTTGTGATAGTAAACTTTGTTATATAGGGTAATCCACCTGTTACAACTGATCCTTGATATATAGATGCTTCATCGCCTACATTTGTAGCCACGCCCTCATAATCTCCACCGCCTTGATCTACAATAGTCCACCCTGCCGCTTTTATCCAGTCGGTATCTCCACTTGAAAAATTAGGATTTACTAATACGTTTGTTGTCGCTTCTGCTGTTGTTATCTGATCCACCGCCTTGAGATGGTTGGCGGGGTTGGAGTAATAGGTCACTCCGGCAGCGTCAAGGGCGTAGTTGAATGCCAATAATGACGAAACCGACCCATTCAAAAAGTGGTCAACATCATAAGCTCTACCCAAATTTAATATTGCAACGTCATAATCATTTGCATCACTACCCGTATAATTCGTTCCGTTTATGGTCAAAGAATATGCACCACTTAATCTTGTGTAAACAATGGTGTTATCAGTATTTATAGGAACATTGCCCCCACTAAATATGCTTGATCCTCCTCTACGAAAAATATTTAGTTTTCCATCTACTGCAACATACATCGAAAAAGAACCGTTGGTATCTAATAGAAAATTGTATGTTTTCCAAACATTAAGTTTGAATCGAATTACCACACTAAAATCCCCCGTCCCAAACGCTGGTACACTAATCGGAATATAGTCATCCACCCCATTAAACGCCCAATACGACCCATTCCCCTTATGCCCATACGTTGGCATGGCTGCGGTGTTGGTGAGGTTATAGGCTGGGTTGGGTAGTGCAAGAGCGGAGGCGTTGAGTTCGCGGATGACGATGTTGTCGAAATAGAATGATGCTACACCTCCATAATATCCCCCAACGGTAATATATGTTGTCGTGCCAGTTGCTTTAAATGTATAGGCTGCGGCAGTCCATGATGTAGCACTAATATTTTTATCAATATAAGTACCATCTGCTTCGCTTGTGCCAACCCGCAATCTTGAGTCAGCCGATTTGTAATTAAGCGCTATGGTATATGTGGCTCCATTGACGGTAGTTATCGCTTGATACGCATATGGTACGCTACCATTAATACCCAATACCTTTAAGCAATTACCAAGATTTCCGCCACTTTCTGACGATAAAGTAGCATTACCTAATGTCCATCCCGTTGTCGAGGTATCAAACGTTCCATTGGTAACTAAGTTCGCCCCCGGCAGCCCCCCATTCACAGAAAATAACAAGTTCTGAGCGAGTTTTGAATTTTGTATCATTGTTGTATCCTCCTGTTTTTTGTTTTCATTGTGTTTGTTATTAAAGTACTATCCCAAGCGTAATTAATCGAGCCTCTAATTCATCTACTCTTTTCTGTAAATTCAGTATCACACTTAATACCGTATTGCCTTCATCCGCAGTAGCAAATCCAAATCCCGTATTCTGTACTAAGTTTTGTAACGCATAATCAGGGGTACTAGGAGCCGTATGCGTTATCTGTGTCAGTTTAGTAGTTAAGGCAGAAGGAATGGAAGCACTGGTTAATCCACCAGCACCATCCGCAATAGCACTTGCCTTTAATAAAGTTACCCCACCTACCACAATATTTACCCCTACCTCTGTTCCGTATTCTGCAAAAGCTACTGGTACATTAACAATAGTAGCTAATGTATCCGATGGGATTATTAAAGAAGATATATTAACAGGAGAGCCAAAGTCTATAGTATTGTCCGTTGCTAATTTAAAAATATTAGATACTCCTCCTAATGAATCATAAGCGGAATACCAAACATCATTATTTGCTAATAAATTGGTAGTCTCCATTATCAAGTAAATTCCTGATACGTGGAGTAAACTATTCCCTACCGTAGTCGCTGCCGTAAACTTGGCTATATAATCTATGGTTCCGCTATTAGCTACCGATGTCCCACTAGAACCACTTGTTCCTGTACTACCTGAACTACCAGAAGTTCCAGTTGAACCACTACTACCACTACTTCCTCTTGTTCCTGAACTACCACTCGTACCTGTACTTCCACTAGTTCCTGTACTACCGCTTGACCCTCCCGTTCCACTACTACCTGAAGTTCCTGTGCTACCACTAGTTCCTGTACTGCCCGCACTTCCGCTTGTTCCGGTAGATCCACTTGTCCCTGTCGAACCTGTACTACCCGATGAACCACTTGTGCCAGTAGAGCCACTAGTACCTGTGCTACCGGAAGTCCCTGTAGATCCTGTACTACCACTTGTACCTGTACTTCCGCTAGTCCCTGTACTTCCTGATGTACCCGTACTACCACTACTGCCATTCTGTCCACTACTACCGCTTGTGCCGGTAGACCCACTTGTACCCGAAGTACCAGAAGCAATAATACCACCGGATGCGGCATCCGAATGGTTATGTTGCATATTGGTAAGATCTGCGATTGTTGGCTTATCTATCCGCATCTTGTTTTATTCATATATTATAGTAGCATTACAATTCTGAGTAGCAATTACAATAGTCAATCCATTATAAAAAGGAATTCCTTTAAAATCCCAACTCCAATTCGTATTGGCTTGAAATGTTCCTGAAAAAATTACTGGTGCATTATTACTTAATCCGTCATAAACGGTTACTACGCTCCCATTAGTAGTTATCCCACTTATAATCAACTGATGCAAATTTCCTGCTCCATATTTACAAATTACCCCTGCGGCTGCTGTAGTACCTGATTGATATTTTGAAGTCGGTTGGGTTAATAAAGTACCCAATCTTTTAATAGTCAAACTTCTAGTATACAAGCCTACATTAGTATTAGCGTTATTTGCATTAGTATTTTTTAAGAAAGCAAAAAGAGACTGTGTATTTGTTAATGGAGTAAGAGAATTAGAAACAGAATGTAAAACAACTCCATTAATAACAAACCAAACCGTTTTGGTATTATAATAAATTTCCCAAGTCTGTAAATTTGTATTTACAATATAAGTAGTCCCTAAATCACCATTAAAAGAACCCGACTCCACTACGGTTGGAGAACCTCCAATTAAAGTTACTACAGAAAAAGTAGTACCTGATAATTGAAAACAATAACCATCCGTTAATGTGCTATTAATGGCAAAAGCTGTACCGGAAAGGGAAGACGCTCCAGTTCCCATAATTCTAGTATAGGTTCTTGCCCCTGTTGTAGGTGTTCCCGTAGCATATACATAAGCAGTAGTTGAAGTAGCCGTTATCAAAATAGTATATTGTATACCACTTATATCCGTGTACACATCTCCTGCCACCAATGAAGCGTTTGTAATAGTAAGCGTATAATTAGAACCTAGTCCAGTACCCCATTGTCTTACATTATCCGTAGTACCCGTATCACCCACCCGTCCTTGCATTCTAAAAACATTGGCGTTACCTGCTACATATCTTGCTCTACGAGCAGAAAAAATAATAGCAGAACCGTTAGCCGTGGTATTGGTCATCACATCTAATCTGCCGCTTGCCTGAGTTACCGCACCTCCGTTTAAAAGTATTGTATTCCAAAAATTAGGATCTAAGGTAGACCCTTCAAAAGAAACCCCAACCAAACGAACGGGAGTTACCGTACGCATTTCTCCTTGTGGAGTATTTTCTACCTCAAAACCATAAGCATCCTCTAGCCCTTTTATGGCTACCTGTAAATTCCCTGCACTATCTAAACTTCTTGGTAATGCTTCCACAATTGGGCATAATACCGTACTTATGGTGGCAGTAGCGGTAGTACCTGATACGTTTTTAATTCTTACTCTTACATACGCCCCTACCGCTTGTACCGTAATTCCAAATTGATGATTCGTTAGATAGGTGTAAGTATCTGTTACTTGAAAAGAATTATTGGCACTTCCTTGGTCTACATAAACCGTTAAATTTTGAGTGGATGTAACCACTAATTGAATAGCGTTTACACCCAACGTAGAAGAACCTAATCCATTGTAATGCCAAATATCCGCTGGATTTACATACGTAACAATAGATGCTCCTGTCTCACTATTTACAGTATCTACCGTTACGTTTTGGCTTATGGAAGGAAAGTATGACATGTTCTTGTAGTTTTAAATTATAAACCAATTTATCCCGTCCGTAAAAACGGTTAATGTTGTATACTGTGCAATTATTGTTTTAGAGTCTTCTCCATCTATTGTTGCCACTCCCGTTGTATTCACTATCACAGGTGTTCCATTATTAGTAATATGCTTGATATGATAAATCTTACCTTGCAATCCTGTTACCGCTGGTAAAGTCATCGTACCTGCACCATTTACAAGAATTAAATTATCTGATTCAAGAATAGTATATGCTCCTGATTCCGTTCTTACTGCCGTACTAACTCCCCCAATCGTACAAAGTACTGTTCCCGTAGTATTAACTCCTAACGTAACCACTAATTCATTAGAATCGGTATGGGTGATGGTATAAGGGATTAAAACCGCCCTAGAACTATCTATTACCTGTACAACAGGATAGGCATTAAAATTATGGGTAACGGTAATGGTATCTGTATTAGAAAAAGGTTTTACAAATGAACCGCTAATACCACTAACGCCGGGATCTCCTTGCTGTGCTAATAAATTCCAATAATCCGTATCGGTTGGAAAATGTCCCGTAGAATTTACAATGCATACGTAAGAAGAACCATTAAAGGAAACCACATCATTTACTACATATTCCGTTAAGGCATTATATGGACCTTTCCATACTACATCAGATACTCCACTTGTTCCACTAGTACCTGTCGAACCACTACTACCTCCAGTTCCTGATGTTCCGGTACTACCACTAGTTCCTGATGTTCCGGTACTACCACTTGTACCTGTCGAACCACTAGTCCCTGATGTACCCGTTGAACCACTAGTCCCTGTACTACCGCTTGAGCCCGTACTACCTGAAGTGCCAGTTGATCCAGTAGAACCACTTGTTCCTGTACTACCTGACGTTCCTGTAGAACCGCTACTCCCTGATGTTCCGGTACTTCCTGTACTTCCGCTAGTACCAGTCGAACCACTACTTCCGCTAGTCCCTGTACTACCAGTCGATCCTGATGTGCCCGTACTTCCCGAACTACCATTCTGACCGCTACTTCCACTTGTTCCAGTACTTCCGGCACTTCCACTAGTACCCGTACTACCACTGCTACCCGATGTCCCTGTACTTCCTGAAGTTCCCGTACTACCGGAAGACCCTCTAGTACCACTGGAACCCGATGTGCCCGTACTTCCTGATGTCCCTGTTGATCCGGCACTACCTGAAGTTCCGGTACTCCCCGAAGTTCCTGTTGAACCGGAAGTTCCCGTACTTCCAGTACTTCCGCTCGTTCCGGTACTACCGCTACTACCGCTAGTCCCCGTTGATCCGCTAGTTCCTGTACTACCACTAGTTCCGGTACTACCACTTGTTCCTGTACTACCTGATGTCCCTGTACTACCACTACTTCCTCTTGTTCCTGAACTACCACTCGTACCTGTACTTCCGCTAGTCCCTGTCGATCCTGATGTACCACTAGTCCCTGTCGAACCGCTAGTTCCAGTGCTTCCGGTACTTCCACTAGTCCCTGTCGAACCGCTAGTTCCAGTGCTTCCTGATGTTCCAGTACTGCCCGAAGTTCCGTCTACTCCACTACTACCACTAGTTCCATCTACTCCACTACTACCACTCGTTCCGCTCGTACCACTGGTTCCATTATCTCCGACTGATCCGGCTAAATTTATATCCCATTCATCATAAGTTCCTGATCCTAATAGATTAGTAACATATACTACCAAATCTCCAGTAACCGGATTATAGGAAGATACATATCCTTCCATTGTAGTTAATGCCGTATGGGAAATTATACAGTATTGTCCTGTAGAATAAGCTAATCCTACATCTACCTTTAGATATACCACTCCTAATTCCATAGTAATCTGAGAGAAGGAAGAGGTACGATAAAAATCTCCATCCCTACCACTACTACCACTACTACCTGCCGTGGCATCACTTCCTGAAGTACCACTACTACCTGCCGTAGCATCCCGTCCACTTGTTCCTGCACTACCACTTGACCCGCTTGTTCCAGTACTACCTGATGTACCTGTACTACCACTAGTTCCTGTACTTCCTGATGTCCCTGTACTTCCTGAACTACCGCTCGTACCAGTTGATCCTGAAGTTCCTGTAGACCCACTACTTCCTGTACTTCCGCTCGTTCCTGTGCTACCGCTACTACCTGTGCTACCGCTACTACCTGATGTACCTGTACTACCACTCGTACCACTAGTACCCGTACTCCCACTACTTCCAGATGAACCTGATGTACCACTACTACCAGGCGCTCCACGAGTTGCTCCCATTACTCCACCAATAGCAACTGGAGAAACCAATGTCACTACCACCGGAATGGGGTCAACTACCGTTGTAACAACTACTGGTATGTCACTCATGTTCTACAATCTCCTTAATTATAACGAATTTGCCATTCACTAAGGTGTTTATTTCGTCAGCATCATACATCTCCATTTCCCAAATATTGGTAAGGCTGTCATGCCCTTTGGTATCGTCTGACTCCATTAAAACAGTAACCGTATACCCTAACCAAGTATTGTTACTGTCGTCGGGATCAAAATCACTATCTTCTTCTTCCTCATACCAATTTTCTATAGTAATAGAGGGAACCGAGTCTCCAGAATCTTTAGTAATCAAAATACCATAATCCTCGTCCCGTACCTGTACTCTTACGTCTTTTGATGTGAGGTCAACGATATCGGTAAAATGAAATACTAAATCTCCAGTATCACCCTCAGTATATGTTATATTGATTTTTGCAGGAAGGTATCTTGGTTTTGTAGCCATATCATTTTGCCCTTTCTAAATTTAAAGTAAAATTACGATTTTTATGTTATATTTTATGATAAATTGAAATAATCCATTAACAATAGTAATTCATCTGCTGTAATATCTTCTGGTATGTCTTCCTTACTAATACCGTCTTTTAAAAGGAAAAATACGGAATATAACTGCTCATTGGTTAATTCCAGTCCAATAATATCATTCCGGTCTATCTGCATTAAAGAAATCTGAGCGCGTTCCTGCATTGTTTCTGCATAGTTTTTTTCCTTTATTTCCTGTTCCTGTATAATAGGACCATACGCCTGTTCTAAAGCCAAAATAGCCCCTTGAAACGCCCCTACATCCGTTATAACGTATTGGTTTATAATCCCGCCTTTTTCGGTTACGTTTTGGACTATCTTAGGTTCTCCGGTAGGTAATTTTTCTGCGTATTGTAATTGTATTTCTTTTAGTTTTTCCCGTATCGAAGAAAATTCCTCTGATTCTTGTCTAATGGATTCTAGTACGGATAATTCTATTTCTATTTTTTTAAGAGTTACCGCTACCGCATACGCAATTTTAATATTAGGTATGGCGGTAATTTTTTGTAAGGCGGTTTTTACAAAACTTAAATCAGAATTACGTAAAAGACGTAAATCGTACATCAGTCTTAATTCATTTGAAATTTGTCTAATTGTGTTCATTTGATTATGAATTTATTATGATATAAAAAAAACTTTATTTTTTACAACTGTTAATGGATCTGGTGGAGTAATTGTCGTATATTCGATTACTAATTGAGGAAAATAAGTAGAAATATCCATAAGTACTTCAAAATGGGTGTAATCGCTTTGACTAGGCGTATTATTTGAGTAATCAAAAGCATAATCCTGAATAGAATATCCTATATACGTACCTGTACCAGGAAAAAAGAAACTAGGAGGTAAAGCCTTATTTAAATTTAATGTATACCATTGCCGAATATTTGCCTTTGCCTGAGTGACTATTATTTTCTGTATATAATCATATGGAGGAAGCCCTACCAAACCGCCAAAATCTATAGATCCTTGCATAGTAATATTATATGCAGGAGCCACTACGAATTCCATAGGATAAAATACACCATACCCTAATCCGTATATTCGTAAATTAACAGAGTCTATTTGTATAGAAGCAGGTAAGGATGCTATATCAAAAACTAAAAAAAATCTATTTATTATTATTTGAAGGGTTGCTCTAGATATTTCTGCAAATGGATTGCTTTCCCCTGTATACCCCGCCTGTACAGAAGGCAAAGATCCCGTTCTTATAGCATTCCAATAAAGTGCGGGAAAAGGAGTATTATCTACCATGCTTACTAATCTGGCATAATTCCATCCTACACTTGTTAATGTCACGGTCGCCATTTTATAATCCCTCTTATTTTGAAAAATCTATTCTCATATCTAATCCTTTTCGCGTAGTTCCTGTATAGTTTATTATAATTTTTAAAACCAATCCTTCCCCCACCATTGCATTATTTGTAAATATTATAGGTTGAGAGGCGTATGATAAACTATCATAATTTCCATCACCAATCGTACATAAAGTACTTAATATAGGAACTAGTGTAGTAGGTTCACAGGTTGTGGATTTCCATAAATCTATAACAATAGTCCCTCCAGAAGATACATAAGAATGTGCTCCTACCATACAAATCTTATAACTTGTTAATCCTAAAGGAAGACTAACATAAGTCGTAGTGCTAGTAAAATTAGGAATAGTTTCTGTGGGTCCGTATATTTGAATTACCATAGATTTCTTAGAAGCCCCAATATCTGTTTGTATTTTTTCTGCCACTGCCTTTGAAGTAGGTACTTCTGCATCACTAGTCCATATAGGTACAACTGTATCAGTACCTCCTATTTTATTTATACTGGCACCAAAATTAAGAGTGATTAGCCCCGTGCCACTTATAATAAAATAATTTGCAGTATCATAATAATTTCCTACTTGAAATAAACCTGATGTCTGTGTGGAATATCCTTTTATTCGTAACGGTAATGCATTAGAAGCCATTTGAATAAGAAGACTTCCTGACATTGTACTACCCTCCTTTAATACACAAGTACCCTTAGTTTCAAATGCCGTAGTTTCAGAATAGGCCGCACTTTTTAAATTTGATCCTCCCCAACTAGGAGGACCAGTACCTCCAGAAAGTAAAGGTTTTCCTATCGTAGTTGCAGCAGATACCTGAACAGTAGCCCCATCTACCCAAACTATACCACCAGCAGGCGTTACTGCTGGTATTGCGGATAATCCAGAAGAACCACTTGTTCC
>SESG01003823.1_pt1 | contig 13093 bp, 10 predicted proteins | sample 3171421 | NCBI WGS metagenome assembly SESG01 (sample SAMN10866946, study PRJNA518727) | freshwater metagenome | biome: subpolar coniferous forest; feature: holomictic lake; material: water; isolation source: holomictic Lake 227, 6 m and 8 m depth | place: Canada: near Kenora, Ontario | collected... | reverse complement strand
GCGTGAAACGTGAAACGTGAGGTGGGGAGCGGGCCATTTCATTCGGATTTCCTTCACGTTTCACGCCTCACGCCTCACGTTTCCCTTGCAGGGGTGCGGCGGGGTTACTCGGTAATACGCTGCCAATCCGTGTCCATCTATGTTCATCCGTGGTTGAACCTGAAAACGGCAGTTAACGCCAAGACGCCAAGAGGCAAAGGCGCAAGGGACAGGAAGATGACCAGGGAAAAACAGGCTTGCGCCAAGAAGATTTTCCACACCAGGGTCGAATCCGCGAAGTCGGGCTAGCGCGCCGCTTTTTCCAAAAGCCCCATGCGGCGGAGGTTGTTTTCGATCAGGACGTCGCAGGCGGTGAGCGTGCGCCCAATTACCTGCTGGTCCTTGATAGAAGGAATAGGAACTCGGACATTCCGCAATTCCGTATTCCTAATCCCGGTGACGGTACAAGCCACCTCAAACAGCCGCGCGCCAATCGCCAATGCGCCCCCAAAGGACCCTCCCATCACCCGATGACGATCAGGTGCATGGACTCGGGCAGGTTGGCGGCGACGCGCGTGACGACGTTACCTTTAAGCAGGTTGACAAGCGTTGCCCGGCGGCTGCCGCCCAGGACGACGGTGTCCACACCGAACGTCGCGGCGATATCGATAATGGTGTCGGCGGGCGAATCACTGATGCTGTAGAGCTTGTTGACGTTCAAGCCTCGGGTTTCGGATTGGAGGCGAGTGAAGATCGCTTTGGCGTCCGGGTCGTCCTGCCAATTGCTGCCCATGTCAATGTTCACCGCGACTTCGCGGATGTAGAGCACGAGCAACTGGGCGCCGCGAACCCGGCTTTCTTCCAGGGCAAATTGCAGCGCCGGGGTCCAGCCGCGCGCGGCGACCAGGATGAACTGGCCGAGAAATGGCGGCAGGTTAGCCGCGGGCTCGACCACGGGGGCGGGCGTCGTTGGCGGCGGGGCGGTCGCCGCGGCGGCATGGCGGCGCTGGCGATGGTTGTATTCTCGGATGGCGAGGCCCACTGCCAGCACGATGGCGACGAACAGGAGGGCGTAAAGCTTGCTCAACGCGATGGTCAGCCAGATGGCTCCCAGCAGGGCCACGGTCAGCTTCATGAGGCGGCGCTGGCCTCGGCTCAGCGGCAGCGTGCTGGCGAAAGCGCACGAGCCAATGTCCAGTACAATGGCGCCGACCACCCCGATCGCGTAGAGGCTGGCCAGCGATTCGACCGAGTCGCCCAAATCGAGCACGACGACCGGTAAAACGGTGGCCGCGATCAAGGGCACCCACGGCACGCCGAAGCGGTTGAGCTGCAGGAATGTATCCGGCAGTTCGCGGTCGCGCGCCATGACGTATAAGAGCGCCACCATACCGCCGATGGCGGTATTGACGGCAGAGAGCAGCAGGAGCGCGAACACCCAGCCTACCACCTTGCCAAACGCCGGCCCAAGGAAGGCCTCCCCCATATAGCGCAGCATGTCCTCCTTGCGGGTGGCCAACTGGTCTGCCGGCAGCGGCAAACACATCGCTAGGACGCTGAGCAGCGCGGTGATGATGACCACCTCGAACATGACGGTGGTGACCGCACGCCCCGAGGTGAGCCGCACCGAAGGCCGGTCCAGGGCGGCGTCGGCATCCAACTTCATCACGCCGGTGTTGCTGGCAGCCGCTTCGACGCCGGAGAGCGCCAGGATCATGCCGACGAACGCGACCCAGTTATGCCACACTCCGCCTGTGGGGAGTTGTGGATGGAAATCCTTCAGGTGGGGCAACCCGCCTATGACGAGGGCAACCACGACCACGAAGACCGGCAGTGCCAGCCAGATGGCGATGCTGCCGGTGTGCTTCGGCCCAAAGAAATTGATCACCCCAATGAGGAAGATCAAGCCGATGGCCCACTTCTTGGCCTGCGCCTGGTCGAAGCCGAGGTAGTGGAAGGCGTCGAGACAACTGAGCGAGGCGGTCACAATGTAGTCCGCCAGCAGCAACAGCCCGCCCACCATCGCCAGGCGGCGCGAGTGCATCCCCGCCGCAGTGTAAACTCCGCCCCCCGTGGCGAAGCACCGGCAGACCCAGATGTAGTTGATGCCGACGACAGCGGTGACGAAGCAGACCGCCAGCAGGTGCGGCAAGGCGGCGTAACCGACGGCGAAGAGCGCCAGCCCGAGGACGTAGGCTTTGCTGGTGCCCCAGTCGCCATACATGAGCGCCGCCGCCCGGACCCAGCCCACATTGCGCGGGCGCCCGATGTTACTGATTTCCATGGGGCTGGCCTAAGACCTGCATAACACAGCTTTCATTGGCGGTTTGCATACCAATGCCGGCAACCCGTGGCAAGCTTGCTCTGTGCCGGCGGCAGGCCGGCAATCCTGGTATTTGGAGTTATCCCTATCGATGTGAATGCGTCCGAGCGGGGTTCGCTGGTCCGTTTCGGCCTGCAATCTTTCTTTGCCTCCCGGCGGGAAGTGGCTTAGAATCCACCGCAGAAGTCAGCGCCGAGGCCGGAAAGTAGCTTCGCAGCCGACAAGGCAAAAGGTGAGCGCGAAAAAACAGATCATCAAAGTGCTGGTGGCGGACGACCATCCGGTGGTCCGGAAGGGGCTGCAATCCTACCTCGCCAAGCAGGGACACGTGCGAATCGTGGGCGAGGCGGCTGACGGGGATGAAGCCCTGCGCCAGGCGCGCGATCTGTCACCGGATGTCGTGCTGATGGACATCAGCATGCCGGGCATGAACGGCTTGGCGGTCACCGAAATGCTGCGCCAAGAAGCGCCGGAAATAAAAGTGCTGGTCCTCTCCGTGCATACCCACAAAGATTACATCCTCCAGGTCATCCGGGCCGGCGCGCACGGGTATATTTCCAAGGAAGCCCCCCCGGAGGAACTGCTCCAAGCGATTGAATCAGTGTATAAGGGCGAACCTCACTTTAGCGAGGACATAGCCCGCGCCGCCCTGGGCGTGTTCGTCACCCGAGGTGGCAAGGCGGAACCCTTGGCCCAGCTCACGCGTCGGGAACGGGAGGTGCTGGTCCGAATCGCCGAAGGCAAGAGCAATAAGGAAATCGCCAGTCAACTCAACATCGGTGTGCGCACCATCGAGACTCACCGCGAGCGCATTATGCGTCGGCTTAATATTCACTCGGTGGCCGGCCTCACCAAGTACGCCATTGCCAACGGGCTGATCCCGCTTGAAGTCGGCCCTGACGCGGCCATTGCATCGGCTCCGCGGAATCGCTGAGCCGCAGGATTCAGGGCCGAACACGTGCAGCCGTGGTCCAAAGTGGCTTTCTTGCGTCCGGTGGTGACACGGCGTTCGGGCCTTACCCTCGCCGCCTTCTTCCTCTCGACGTTGCTTGCGGCGGCTGGTGCCACCAATATCTGGCCGCATTTTCTTGGCCAGCATGACAGAAAAGTAACAGCGGCTTCCGGCCGCTGGTAACAGGCTGCAGGCCCGCTAGGGGTCAATTCCCCAATGAAATGGGGATGCGCCGCGACCCGCTGGCGAAGCGGCACAGGCATTGCTTAAGTTCAGCGAACAACGATGGCTCCGAGAATTGGTTTTAACGAATCGGAGAATAGATTGTTTTAATGATAATGATCAAACTTACAAAGAATAGGAAGAAGTCAGTGGTGAATATCGCTGCCGTTGCCCCGGCACCGGCGGAACCTGTGTCCGTGCGGCCGATTGCGCCCGCAGCCGCGAAGCCTGCGATGCCGCAACCGACCGTCGTGGCTCTCGAACTGGTGGAACCCGCGGCCAGGCAAGTGTTCGTGGCCGGCTCATTCAACGGTTGGAAGCCCGAGACCACCCCCTTAGCCCCGCTGGGCAACGGCCGGTGGCAAGGCGAGCTCAAGCTCGGCCCGGGCCGGCACGAATACCTGTTTGTCGTGGACGGCCAGTGGCGGCCCGATCCCAACGCCAGGGAGAGTGTAGCAAATCCCTTTGGGGGGCGAAATTCGGTTATCACGGTCTCAGAGTAAAGGGCCTGTAAACACCCTGCGCCGTGAGGTAAAACGAACTCGCCCGGGCACCCACTTCTATGGTTTATCTCGGACGCGAGTCGCTTGCGACTTGCGCTCCGCGGCGCTGGAGCGTTATAACTCACTCCGCAAGCGTTTGTTTGTTGTGGGATGTGGCAACATGGTTGCGCGTCCGACGGCGTTCATGCCAGCGGTCAATTAGAGTTATAGAAGCAAAAAAGCAATGAAGAGAATTGTGTCCCAAGTAACAACGGTCGCAGGCAGTTCGCTGATGGCGTTCTTGCTGGCAGGCTGTCTTTCCGCAAGTGTCCAATCCAGCAGCCAGGAACCGAAACCAGCCCGGTTACTGGTGGAGTTGCCTGCCAATTGCAACACGCCCGATGGAATGTGCCTGTTGCCCGACAAGAGCTTCCTGGTCTCGATGCCCAATTTCAATGACGAGACCGCGCCGCCGATGATCATGCACGTCACGAAGCAGCATCAGGCGGAGGTTTTTTACGCCTTTCCCACCCCCTACCCAGGTCTCGCACCCGGACTGGACAGGATCAGGCCCATGGGCCTTTCCCGTGCTCCCAATGGCGACCTGTATTTCGCGGACATGCAGTACATGAAAGATCCCAACCAGAAATCCCGGCTCTGGAAACTGGTAATCAAGCAAGGTAAGGTGGACCGGATGGTGCTGGTGGCCGGCGGCTTGCGCGTGGCAAACGGCACGATTGTTCACGGCGGCTATGTTTACATCACGGAGTCCGTGCTGGAGGAAGGGTCCCATCCTTTGACCAGCGCCGTGCTGCGCTTCAAGCTGGGCGAAGAAAACGTGGCGCTCAAGAACCCGCTGAAGGATGACCCCCATATCATCGCCACATTCACGAGCCAGAAGAATGACTGGCGTTTTGGCGCTGACGGCATCACGTTCGACAGCAAAGGCAACCTCTATGTCGGCCTGTTCGGTGAGGGCCAGATATTCAAGATCGAGTTCGACCGGCAGGGTAATGTCGTATCCAACAGGTTGTTTGCCCAGGCTCCCGGCAAGTTGATCAGTTGCGACGGCATGTCCTGTGACTTTCGCACCGATAAACTCTACGTAGCCGATTGTGCGGCAAACGCGGTCCAGATCATCAATCCGGATGGCACGGTGGAAACTCTAACCCAGAACGAAGACGTTCTCGACAAACGTACCGGCCAACTGGATGAGCCTTGCGAAGCGATGGTTTGTGGCGACACGATCATTGTGTCCAACATGGACTGGCCTTTCCCGGCGATGCGGAATACCAAGCATCAGATGCCGGCCACAATCTCGATTATCAAGCTGAAATAGCCGTCAGCGCATACCAGCAGCCCTTTGCATCTGCAAGACAGGTAGCGCAGCGCTGTTCCGCAGGATTTCAATCTGCGGCGCCGTGTAAACGGCGTGAGCCCCGTTCCCCCTCTCCCCAAAGGAGTTGGAGAACTATCGGCCGCGTGGCGACAAATCGAGGCATCCAGACACCTCGCGCGACGAACGGCAGAGCACCCTCGCCTTGGGGTGAGGGGGGAACGGGGCCGCCGGACTGAAGCTGCCGGCCAAAACGTCTCTGGCACGCGTGAGACCGAGCCTCAAATCCCAGGGGTATTGGACTGACAATCTCCCTACGGCCGCCGCTCGCGTATCGCCTGCAGGATCTCCGCCACGACCTCCGTCTTTGGCTTGGCACCCAGACTGCCTTTGCCATGCACACGGACGCTGACAGCGTTAGCGGCCATATCTCGCGGTCCGATGACCAGCATGGTGTGGACCTTGGCCTGCTCAGCCTGTTGGATCTTGCCATTGATCTTGTCGTTGCTGTAATCGCCCTCGGCACGGACCATGTGGGCGCGCAACTCCTGCACGATGGCCTTGGCGTAATTCACCAGCGGCTCTTCCTCGCCAATGGTCAGAACGCGCACCTGCTCGGGCGCCAGCCAGAGCGGGAAGTTGCCGGCGTAATGCTCGATGAGGAAGCCGATGAACCGCTCGTGCGTGCCCAGCGGCGCACGGTGGATGCACAGCGGCGTCTTGTCGCTGTTGTCCTTGCCGCGATAGACGAGGCCGAACTTGCGGGGGACGGCGAAGTCCACCTGGTTGGTGGCCAGCGTGAACTCGCGGCCGATGACGCTCCAAACCTGCACGTCGATCTTGGGGCCGTAGAACGCCGCTTCGTTGGGCACCTCGACGTAGTTGATGCCAGAGCTCTTGAGAACGTCGCGCACCATGTTCTCGGTCTGCAGCCACAGCTCGGGTTCGTTGACGTATTTCTTGCCCAGCCCTTCCTGGCTGTGGGTGCTAAAGCGCATCACGTATTTCTCGACGCCGAAAATCTTGAAGTACTTGAGGTACATCTCGTTAACGGCGTTGAACTCCGGCGCGAACTGCTCCGGGGTGCAGTAGATGTGCGCGTCGTTCATATTTAGGGAGCGGACACGCATGAGGCCGAACAGCTCACCCGATTGCTCGTAGCGATAGCAGGTGCCATATTCCGCCAGGCGCAAGGGCAGGTCCCGGTAACTGCGCGGCTCCGCCGCGAAGATACGGTGGTGGTGCGGGCAGTTCATGGCTTTGAGGTAGTAGCGCTCGCCGAGGCCATCCTGCTCCAGGGCGATTGCAACCGACTCCCGTTCAAGCTCCTTGACTTGTTCTGGACTAGCGGTCGCCTCCTGGTTCTTGAACTTGAGCAGCTCGTCCGCGATCGCAAACTTCCGCCGGGTTAACTGCTCGTTACGCGCGCGGTCCTGTTCCTCCAGCAACGAAATCGCCGGAAACATCGACTCTGCGTAATAAGGCAAGTGCCCTGAAGTCTTGTACATCCGCTCTTTTGCCAAATGCGGTGTCTTCACCCGGACATAGCCGGCGGCGAACTCGGTTTCTTTGGCCAGCCGCTCCAGCTCTTCCAGAATGGCGCCGCCCTTGGGCAGCCAGAGCGGCAGGCCGGGCCCGGTGAAGTCGGCATCGATGGTGTAGAGACCCATCTCCTGGCCGATCTTGCGATGGTCGCGGCGTTTGGCCTCCTCCAGCATGTTGAAATAAGCTTCCAGCTCCGTCTTGTTCTTGAAGGCGGTGCCGTAGATGCGCTGGAGCTGCGGGTTCTTCTCGTCGCCCTTGTAGTAGGCGCTGGCGACGCTGGTGAGCTTGTAGGCGCCGATGTTGCCGGTGCGCATCACGTGCGGCCCGGCGCAGAGATCGATGAAGTCGCCGCTCTTGAAGTAGGTGATCGGCTCGCCATCGGGGATGGCCTCCAGGTTGCCCAGCTTGAACTTGCTGGGGTTGCCCGGGCGCTCGCCCAAGCCGCCCAGCCGGCCGCTTTCCGAGTCCTTAATGGCCTGCTCGCGGGTAACCACGATCTTCTCGAAGGTGTGATTGGCCTTAATCTCCTTCTTCATCTCGGCCTCGATGGCTGCGAAGTCCTCCGGCGTGATGCGATGCTGGAGGTCCACGTCGTAGTAGAATCCGTTCTCGACGGGCGGTCCGGCGGCGAACTGGGCGTCAGGCCAGAGGCGCAGGATGGCGTTGGCCATCACGTGGGCACACGAGTGGCGCAGCCGCTCCAGGTCGGTCATCTTGTTGCGGTCATCGAGCGTTTTCCGATCATCTTGCATGGAGGGAATTTAACCACAGATGGACACAAATGAACACAGATGTTTTTTACAGGAACAGTCCTGATTCAGTCCAGGCCCCAACTCATTCAGCACCTCGAAGGCGCAACCGATGATATTGTGCGTTTCCTGTTTAAACAGGAACACCGTATTGGTCCCACCCTGTATGTCCGGTGCTTTCTTATCTGTGTCCATCTGTGGTTGCTTCACATTTCCTTCGCGGCCACCGCCAACCGGCGGCGGAGGTCTTCGCGGTTGCGGGCGTCGTAAAACTCAGCCGGGTTATAGTCGTCGATCAGCACGCGGCCATGTTCGGGCACCGTGTCCACCACACCTCTGTAAGTGTCCTCGGTATCGCGCACGACACGCGGATGAATGTTCGCCAGGTCAGGCGGGCGTACGAAGTCAAGAGTCGGACGATCCGAAGCGACGAAGAAAATGCCACCGTCCCCGCTCGTATGCATGCGCACACTGCGGAACACGGCCTTCAAGGTCTTGTTCAGGGAAGCGACGAAGAAATCCTTCCCGTCATCCAGGTTGCCAAAGCTATTGATGACCAGAGTCCCGCCGGGGCGCAACACGCGCCGGACGGACGTGAAGGCTTCCCGCGTCAGCAGATGCGAGGGTGAGGAATCCCCCAGGAACGCGTCGAGGATGACCGTATCGTACTGCTTCCGGCAGCGGTTCAGGAAATGGCGTCCGTCGTCCAGCGTCAGGTTGAGTTTGTTGGTTTGCAGGTCGAAGAAGCGGACCCCCACCGGCACTACGGCGGGATTGATTTCCACGACATCCACGCGCGCGCCCTGGCGGGCGAAGTCCATCGGCACGATGCCGACGCCCAGGCCGACGCAGAGGACATCGTTGATGTTGGTGGTATAGGTCCGCGCCAATCCTGAGAGCGCGTAAGTGAAATGGGAGACGCTGAGCTTTCGATCCGGATCGTAGGTATTCTGAGTGAGCCCGTCATTCAGGTAGAAACGGAAGCCGCCGTCGCGCCGATCGAACACCTGGAGCACGCCGAAATGGGAATTGCCCCGGAATAGCTCGGTCACATAGGTGTACTTGTGCGTCACGCCCAGGTAGCTTTTCCCGCCGAGCGCCGAACCCAGCGCCAGCAGCAGAATCACGGCGGCCGGTCCCTTGCGGCGGCAGAGGAGGAAGTAGCCGGCGCAAACTAGCATCAGCACCAGCGCCGTGAAATACATCGTCAGCGAGTTCGGCAGGAGGGGGATCAGGAGATAGCCGATGAGCAGCGTGCCGGCGAGGCTGCCCAGCGTGCCGATGGAGGTGAGCCGGCCGACATTGCCACCCACGCCGGCCACGGATGAGGTGATCACCCGCACCAGGAACGGCCCCGTCATTGCCAGTAACGCCAGCGGGACAAAGAACAGGATCGCTGAGGCCAGCAGGGAACCGACGGCGAGGTTGAAGTCGAGGCACCAATAGGCGATCGGTTCGCAGATTTGGACGGTGAAGGCGAGGTAAAGCGCGGCGCCCAGGATGGCCCAGTAAAGCCGGGCAAGCCGTTGGGAACGGTCCGCCAGCCGTCCCCCCGCGTAGTAACCGCAGGCCAGCGCCACCAGTGTCACGGCAATCTGTGCCGTCCAGACGAAATGCGACAGGCCGATGAAGGGCGAGAGCATTTTGGCGCCCAGAATCTCGACGATCATGATCGCGGCGCCCGTGGTCGCGGCCGTAAAATACAGGTAGCGGCGCAAGGGCAGCGACAGGACGGGTTCCACCGTGGCTGAGAATTGCTTTTTCACGGCGGAGGTTTTACGCGAGGCCGGAGGCGGGGGCAATGTTTTATGCCGTCCGCCGTCGGCGCCGTCCTGGGCTTCCCGCAGAAAAACTCCGGCGGCCCGGAACCCGGGATTAACCGGGAAATCAGATCGGGAGCTCGAGAGGAGGTAGCGAGCCGTCTTCATTTTTCATCGTCTTGCGGGCAGATTCGCGTAATTTGGAGTCATGCTTTCACTCACCAACGCACAAATCCGTGCCCTTAAGGCCCAGGCACAACGGCTCAAGCCAACTCTGAAGGTCGGCAAAGTGGGCCTCAGTCCGCAGTTCCTCGCCGCGCTTGACGAGACACTGAAACATCATGAACTCATAAAAGTGAAGTTCGACGAGTTCAAGGAGCAGAAGAAGGAACTCGCTCCCCAACTCGCCGAAAAGAGCGGCAGCCACCTGGTCATGCGGGTCGGCAATGTGGTGGTGCTCTACCGGCCCAAGCTTCAGCCGATACCGGAACAGCCGGTTGACCCGGGGGCGGAGGCAGGTGATTGAAGCTAGTCCAGCCCGCGTCCTGACGTGACGCCCTATGAATGCGAATAACGCGAAACAAGGTTATGGCCAGCAGCCGAGCCAATATCGGCGCCGGGTCCGAAGTTGTTTGCCGCTCGGTGCCGTTTTGATCCTGTTGTTCACGCCGCCAGCCTCGGGTTACGAACCGGTCGGCAGCGTTACTGTCTGGAACAAGACCGCCGGCGGTATTCGCCTCCAGTGCGGCGATCGGCAGGCGGTGCGGATGGACATTCTAACTGAGCGCCTCTTCCGGGTGCGCTTCTCGGCGGACGGGGCCTTTCCCGCGTCGCCTTTGATCGACGAATGGCGGTTGGTGAAGTCCAATGAAGGCTTCGCCCCCGTCAAATTCAAAGTGCGGGAGGAGGGCCAGCAGCTCTGGCTGACCACGAGCCAGCTCCGCATCAAACTGGACAAGGCACCTTTTCGGATCACCGTTTTCAATCGGGACAACCGCCTGCTGACCCGCGAAAGCGCCGAGCCAGGAATGGGCGCAGGCCAGGGCGCCTTTGTGCAGATGGATCAGTTTGCCGATGAGCACTTCTTTGGCCTGGGAGAAGGAATCGGCACGCTTAATCCGGCCGCTCCATTCAAGTATTTTCGCTATCCTCAGTACCAGAACGTGTCTATTCACGGGACGCAATTGGAGGAGAGCGTGATTACTTTGGACCAAACCGGCAAAAAGACATTCTTCTGTCTTGGCCCCAACTGGTCGGGCCAGTGCATGGCTCCGGCGGTAATCCCATTCTTCATGAGCACGCGCGGTTACGGAATCTACCTGAATGAGTTCCGGGATAGCATTGTTGACCTGGGCAACACGAAATCCAATGCCTGGTCCATAAGCCTGGGCGGCCCCCCGAACCAGGTTCCGCATAGCGATTCCCTCGATTACTATTTCATCTACGGCCCAGCCTTCAAACAAATCCTCGACGGGTATACCGACCTCACGGGGAAATCCCCCCTGCTTCCCAAATGGAGTCTGGGCTATTTGCAGATCTGTGACTTTGAGCAAAAACAGGAGGAAGTGCTCGCCATCGCGCGCGACTTTCGCGGGCGGGATTTTCCGTGCGATATGCTGCTCCTGGAACCCGGCTGGATGAAGACACCCTATCGCATGGATGGCTGGAGCCCGGAAAAGTTCCCCCATCCCGCCGCCATGATGGACGGCTTGCGCCAACTCAATGTTCGGTTGGGGCTCTGGCAATGCGGCCCGGCGGATTGGGTGTTTACCTCCTGGGATTTGCTCAAGCGCCATGCCAACCAGTGGGGCGCGGATATCACCGACCCGGTCGAGTTGGAGAAATACAGAGGTTACCACCGGCCCTATTACGACCAGGGCATCAGCTTCTTTAAGCAGGATGGCTGCGGGCAAAGCGAGTGGCAGCCGGATGTTCTTTATCACAATGGCCTGACTGGAAAAGAGATGCATAACGTCATCCCTACGCTCTATTCGCAGGTAATGTATGAAACGCACAAGGCGCACACCGGGAGACGAACCATTAACTTTAATCCCATGGTCGGCCCATCCCAGCAGCGTTACCCGGGGATCTGGCCGAGCGGCGATGCGGGTGGCGGCTACGAACATTTCAAAGGGGAAATGAACCTGGGCCTGTCCGGCCACACCTATACGACACACGATTTCACCGACCGCAGCCCCGCAGGAATCCACTGGTCGCTGCTGGGCCCCTTTTGCCCCGGGGCATTGAGTTCCATCCCTCAAGGTCCCATGTGCCAGTTTTATCTTAAACTACGATATCAGCTTGTTCCATACATCTACAGCACCCACTGGCAAGCCCACACCACCGGCAGCCCTTATATGCGAGCCATGGTGCTGGAGTACCAGGACGATCCAACAACCTACAAGCTCGATCGCCAGTGTATGCTGGGCGACTGGTTCCTGCTGGCCGCCTATACCCAGGATGTCTATCTGCCGGCGGGGAAGTGGATTGACTACTGGTCAGGTGAAGGATTTGAGAGCAAAGGGGAATGGAAGCGCAATTGCTCATGGCCGGCCACGGTTGGAGGTCCGCTGTTTGTGAAAGGCGGGGCGATTATCCCCATGGGCCCGGTCACTGCCTTTGTGGACAAAGAACCCTTGGAGATCGTCAGGCTGGATGTCTATCCGCATGGCGATTCCGCGTTTACCTTGTACGAAGACGATGGGGTCACCTTCGATTATGAAAAGGGATCCTGGGCTACGACTGAGTTTCAGTGCCGCGAAAAGAAGGGCCAAATACTAGTCACGGTCGGAAGCCGGCGCGGGAAATACCGCGCTATGCCTGGCAACAGGAACTACCTGCTGAGCGTTCATTGCCAGACTGAGCCGGCCCGGATACTCAAAGGAATGGCGATCCTGCCGCAGCAGCGAACGAGAGCTGAATTGCTCACCGACAGGACCAACCTGGGCTGGTACTACGATAAACAAAGCCGCATTGCCTGGATCAAACCGCTGGCCGGATGGCACTACGGCGCTGACGAAAGAGCCGACAAAGACCCGGAGAAGGACTCCGTCTGCTGGATTGACTATAAGAAGCGTGAGGAGAAGGGTTTTGGCATACGAGTTGAATTGCCCAGACAAAAACCATGAGTGCCCGCCGCAGCTCGGCCGACCACGCAATAAACCGGCTCGGGAGCTTCGTCCTGGCTTGCCCGCTTCTACCCCGCCGCGACCCTAATCGTCGTCTCCGCACTTTCCAGGGTTGTCGAGGCCAGCCCCTGTGTGGCATAAGGATTCCATGAAAAGTTTAACTGAACACCTGTGGTTCGAAGTGCCGAACCGACGCGGGTTTGTAAACATGACGCCAACCGTAGAAAGTCTCGTGCGGAAGAGCGGAGTCCAGGAAGGGCTTTGCCTGGTGAACGCGATGCACATCACGGCGTCGGTCTTCATTAACGATGCGGAGGATGGCCTGCTGCGCGACTACGACGTTTGGCTGGAAAAGTTGGCCCCGCACGCTCCCACCTCGCAATACCAGCACAACCGCACCGGCGAAGACAATGCCGACGCCCACATGAAGCGGCAAATTATGGGCCGCGAGGTCGTCGTGGCCATTACCAAGGGCGAACTCGACCTCGGCCCCTGGGAACAGATCTTCTACGGCGAGTTCGACGGCCGTCGGCGAAAACGCGCGCTGGTGAAGATTATTGGGGAGTAGGCACGCGATCTCGTTACTCAGTTTGACCACCGCAGTGGGTGGCCCGCGT
>SESG01016951.1_pt1 | contig 13101 bp, 12 predicted proteins | sample 3171421 | NCBI WGS metagenome assembly SESG01 (sample SAMN10866946, study PRJNA518727) | freshwater metagenome | biome: subpolar coniferous forest; feature: holomictic lake; material: water; isolation source: holomictic Lake 227, 6 m and 8 m depth | place: Canada: near Kenora, Ontario | collected... | reverse complement strand
TTGAGAAACGCTCTAACCGCGGTGGATCGGCCGCTCCGCGGGCGATTTTCCAAAGCACATCGAGCGCAGCGAGCTGATTTTGCTTGCAACGCCCACCCCCGCAATCGCGCGCGGAGCGCACGATCCACTTTCTGCATTTCGGAAATCCTTTCCGAGAAATGCGCCTAACGCGCCAACCGGACGGGCTTCACCGTGTCGCTGTGAATCCAGCCTGCGGATTCATCCGGCAATCGCACTTGCAACCACGGGCCGCGTTCCAGCAGCAGCCGGACATGGCTGCCCATCGGCAACGTGGCCATTGCCTGAGAATTTTCAGCGGGCAGCGTCCGGGCTTGGGCAGCGTCCACGGTGACAATCCATGTCTCACCACGGCTGGCTTGCCAGCCCACAACCGCTCCGCTCCAAACCAACGCCATACCGCAAAACAGAGCGGGCAGAGTGGCGGCCCGGCGCTTCCACACCACCGGTGCAAGACTAAAGCAGAGGCCGAAAAACGCCGCCGAAGCAATCCACGCAGCCTCGTTGGCGGCGGGCCATGAGAGCGCCCGCCCATACCACGCAACCGCAGGCAGTTTCGATCCGGTTTCGCCGCGTAAAAAATTCAAATTCGCTTTCGCCTCGGGATGCCCCGGATCCAGCGCCAGAGCCCGTTCATAAGCCAGAAAAGCCGCGCTCTTGTCTCCCAGCCGGTAGGCCGTATTCCCAAGGTTGTAAAAAAGATGGGCGCTCCAGGGGCCGGATTGCACAATCGCCTCGTACCCCGAGCGCGCCCCTTGGAAATCCCCTTTGTCGTAGAGGGTGTTCGCCGCATCGAAATTCGCCGGGGCGGCAGCCAGCAAGTTCCCGCAAAACAACATCAAAACCGCAACATGGAGAATGAAACTACGCATGACTTTTTTCAAATTGCGCGAGAATTTGCAGCACCCGCTCGCGTTGATCGGGGTGGATGGATTCAGCGAACGCTCCCCCGGAAGCGCCGACACCCGCATACCGGAGTTCATCGTGAGCGGCAAACACGCGGCGTATGCCCTCGGCCGTTTCGCAGTCGAGCGGACGACTGGCGCACGCCGCTTCAGCATCGACAGTGGCAGGGTCGCAGTGCGTGTTTCCAAGCGCTGTTTCAAGTCGAATCGCCTGGATCGCTGCGCTGTAAAACGCTTCGGTCGGCGTCTTCTCCTGCCGCAGCACACGGAAAACCGCCGCCTTGGACTGGCGCAAGCTGGCCGCGCGCCGTGCCGCCCCGTCGCTCTGCCGCACCCGCCGCCACTGCCAGCCGCTCAGCGCCAGCAACGCCGTGAGGGCAAGAAGCTGCGCCAGCCAGAAATCGCGCGTGCGCCAGACGGGATCGAAGCGCCCCCCCCAGGAACCGGCATCAACGCGGATGTATTGAATATCATTTGGTTTGGGCGCGGGCGTCGCGGCAGGCGTCGCAGAGGGAGTCGCCGATGCAACCACCGGCGCAGGGGTGGAAACGGGCGCGCTTTCCACCACAAGCGCACCCCGATCTGCCGCCAGCGTTTCGTATTTTTCTGTGGAAGGATTAAAGAACGAAAACGTCACTGCGGGCAGTTCGGTTTGCGCGGTTTCGGGGATCGCCGCGATTTCAAAAGTCTTGACCCCGGAGATGCCCACTTCATCGTCGGCTTTGAACTTGCCGCTGGGCGGATAAATGCGCCAGCCCGGCTGTTCAGCAACAGCGGGGGCGTTCATGCGGTCGAAGCTCCCGACCCCTTTGACCACGGCGGTGAGCGTCACCGGATCACCCGCCCTCACCCGCAACGGCGCGGCTTTGGTTTCCAGGGTGAACCGCCCGACAGCTCCCGAAAAATCCTTGGGTTTGCCCTCCAGCGGCAGCGGTTTGATCTCCAATTCCACCGTGTCTGGGCGAATCGTCACCTGCTGTTGCTGCTGGCCGAACGCACTGTTGAAAAATGGGTCGTTGAACATGTCCGCGAAACCATTCGGGAGCTGCGGACGCTGACTGCGTTTCTGCGGCAGCACCATGACCGCATTGACGTCCATTGCAGGCAGGATCAGCTTGCCTGCTTTGACCGGGGTAACCGCCGTTTTGAACACCACCAAATCATATTCCCGACCGTCCTTTGTGACTTTATTGATCGCAGGCTTGGGCATGGTCGCCACGGTAAAACCTCCGCCGCTGAGCGAGGGCATTTGATGGATGTCCCAACGAATTTGCGAGGCCACATAGACCCGCAGTTCCACGGGAACCGCCTCACCCACATAAGCCGTGGACTTCGGAACAACCCATTCCGAAAAAGCGAATTTATGCTCCTGCGCTCCCTCGTTTCCGCCGCCGGGCGCATTGGAAACCGTGAGCGTGAGCGACTGCGTGGCGAGCTTTTTGCCACCCGCGTCGATGGAAAGCGCCGGGATCGTGAACGTTCCCTCCTTTTGCGGCAGCACCGTGTAGGTGTGTTTGATGCTGCGGCTCACATCGAAATTATTCATCTGAACCTGCGTAGACGCGCCATTGTATTGGATAGAAAGCCCCTCCACGCGCACCTGTGGAGCCGCCGCTTTCTGGGTTCCCTGAACGGTGAGGCAAAGCTCCACCGGCTCGCCCACGGCAGTCGTCGCGCTGGAAAGCGTGGCGGAAACAGAAACGTCCTCGGCCCGGGCCAAGCCCGTCCACACAAACAGGGCCAGAAGCAGAAAAATCATTCTCACGCAAAGACGCAAAGGCGCAAAGGGGTTGGGCGACGCTGCCTTTTCTTTGCGTCTTTGCGTCTTTGCGTGAAACTCTTCTGGATTTGTATTCATCACCAATCTTTTAAGACAGGAGCCTTGCTCTTTTGTTCATGTTTGAAGGGTTGCCCGTCTTCCCCTTTGAGCGAATCGAGAACAGCGCGCGCCTGGCTGGGGGACATTTCGCCCGGCTTCACGGGAACCTCCGCTTCGGCCTGTTCTTCTGGTTTCGCATCGGACTGAGATTCGTTCGCTTTGATCTCCCCGGAAAGTTTTTTTTCGTCCGTCGGCGACGGCGCTGCTTGCTGATCCTTCGATTGCTGATCTTTCGACTGCTGATCCTTCGATTGTTGATCCTTCGATTGTTGATCCTTCGACTCTTGATCCTTCGACTCTTGATCCTTCGACTGCTGATCCTTCGACTGCTGATCTTTCGACTCTTGATCCTTCGACTCTTGATCCTTCGACTGCTGATCCTTCGACTGCTGATCCTTCGACTGCTGATCTTTCGATTGTTGATCCTTCGATTGTTGATCCTTGTCGTCTTTCTTTTCGTCCTGACTGTTATCCGGTTGGTTCTCCTTGCTCGGTGAGGGCGTCGGCTTTGGTTTTTCCAATTCGCGCTTGGCAATGGTTAGATTGGTTTTTGCTGCCGGATTAGACGCCTCCAATTTGAGCGATTCTTCCAAATGCTGCATGGAATTCTTGAGATCGGCATCGCGCTCCTTGGCTTGTTTGGATTCATCGCGGCCCAGAGCCCGCTTGAGCAATGTGGTGCCAAGGTTTTGCTCCACTTTGGCGCGCAGCTTGGAGTCGGTCGTAGCGAGCGCCTTTCCGAAGGAGGCAGCCGCCGCATCGAGATCGCCCAAAGCGTAATCGGTCGCACCTTTGTCAAACTCCAAGGCAGGCAGGTTGGGCCGCCACTTCAACGCTTCTTCATAATGTTGGCGCGCTTCTTTGTAGTCCCCTTTTTGATAAAGTTCCTCACCCGTTGCGGCGTTTGCCGGACGCGGCACAAACCCCGCCAGCACCAGCGCCAAAGCCAGCGCCCCAGCGTTTGCCGGGATTTTGCGGCGGCGCTCATTGATGAGCACCGAGGCCATGAGCAACGCGATCCCCAGCCCGAGCGGCCATTGATAGCGTTCGATGGGACGGTGGGACATCCGGGCGTCGATCTCTTCCTGCTTCATCCTGCCCAGCCCTTGCGCAACCAGCCGCTGCATGTCGGCGGGGCCATTTTGCAGGCGCGTGTAGAATCCGCCGGTCGCCTCCGCAATGCCCGCGAGCGTCTTTTCATCCAGACGCGATTTCACAAACTGCCCGTCCGGCCCCTTCACAAACTGCGTGCCGCCGTCCTCGCCGGAAACAGGGATAAGCGAACCTTCGCCCGACCCGACGCCAACGGTGAAAATGCGCATCGTCCCCGCGGCCTTGCGCGCCTCTTCAATGGCATCGCTACCCAGGTCTTCACCATCGGTGAAAAGGATCAGGCAGCGGCTTTCGCTCTCGCCCTTGCCGAAGGCTTCGGTGGCCGTGCGGATGGCCTCGGCGATGTTGGTGCCACCAAGCGGAATGATCGTGGTATCGAACTCGTTGAGCGAGGCAAAGACGGCGGTGTAATCGACGGTGAGAGGCGCTTGCAGAAACGCCGAACCAGCGAACGCCACAAGCCCCAGGCGGTCGCCCTCCAGCGCGTTGATCAAATCCTGCGCTGCAAATTTCGCCCGCTCCAGCCGATTGGGCCGCACGTCATTGGCCAGCATGGAACGGGAAGTATCCACGGCGATCAGCACATCGCGGCCCTTGCGCTTGGCCTCTTCCACCGTATAGCCGTAGCGCGGCTGGGCCAGCGCGACCGCAAAGCACGCGAGCGCACCGAGTATGAGCGCCCCGTGCAGACGGCGTTTGGCAAGGCTCACGCTGCCCGCAAGAACCGGTTGCAGACGCGCGGCCACCAAGCGTTCCAGCAGTTGCAGGCGGCGGCGTTCCCCCCATGCAAGCAGCCCCACCAGCAGCGGCAGAACCGCCAGCGCACAGAACCACAACGGCTCGCCAAACGTCAGAGCATGGGTGAACAGAGGGTTCACGGCAGCCTCCTCCACACGGTTTGCGCCAACAGCGTCTGCACCAGCAGCAGGCCCGCGCCCGCAGCCAGGAACCACGGGAAGAGATCCCGGTATTGACGGTATTGTTTCATTTCAAAGGACGACTTTTCCAGCGCGTCGATCTGCTTGTAAATCCCCTCCAGCGAACGCGTGTCGGTCGCGCGGAAGAACTGGCCGTTGCCGATTTCCGCAATCTGTTTGAGCGATGCAACATCAATGGGAAACTGGCGCTGTTCATAGCCCAAAATCCGCCCGCCCAAGCGCTCCATCACGGGAAACGGAACCGGCCCCTCGGTGCCCGCGCCAATCGTGTAAATTTTTGCGCCGAGGGCCCGCGCGGCTTCTGCGGCGGTTGCGGGAGAAATCTTGCCCGCGTTGTTGTCGCCATCCGTCAGCAAAATAATGACGCGGCTCTTCGCATTCTTGTCACCCCGGAGCCGGTTGGCGGCGGAGGCAATCGCCGAGCCGATGGCCGTGCCGTCATCCACAAGCCCCACTTGCACGCGCTCCATGTTTTGCAACAGCCAGGAGTGATCCAGGGTAAGCGGGCTCACCAGATAAGGCCGCCCGGCAAAGGCGATGATGCCCAGCCGGTCATTGGGCCGCGCTTCGATGAATTGCTCGGTCACTTTCTTGACCACGCTCACCCGATTGGTTCGCTGACTGCCAATGGTGAAATCCTCCGCAAGCATCGAGCCCGAAACGTCGAGCACGAGCATGATGTCAACGCCGCTCGCCTCCACTTGAGCCAGCGTTTTTCCCTTTTGCGGGCGCGCCAATGCAACGATGAGCAGCGCCAGCGCAACAAACAGCAAGCCCGTGAGAAAATTGCCTCTGCGGCTCTGCACCCGCCTGCCCAGCGTGCGGAGCGATTCCGTAGTGGAGAAAACCACCGTCGGCGCGCCCCCCCGCAGACCGCGCAAATACGCCAGCAGCGGAATCAGCAACAGCAACAGCAAGAGCCACGGGTTGGCAAACGTGATGCCGAAATCATCAAACGGGTTCACGCGGGCCTGCCTCCTTCCACAAACCGGCGCGCCTGCTCCAGCAATTGTTCACTGTCGCTTGCTCCGGCCTGAACGCGCGCGAACTTAATCAAATCCGCCTTTTCTAGAAATGCTGCCAACAAAGCCTTGTCGGCCTCGCTAAAGCGCGGGCTCGCCGTCGCCGCCGCAAGAAACTCCGGCGAAGTCTGCTGGGTGGCGCGCACGCGGAATTCCCGCGTCACAAAAAGCCGGAGCACATCGGAGACCTCAATGCTGAACGGGTGCGGTTCAAGTTCCGCCATCCGGGCCCGCAGCGCTTCCAACGCCGCCAACGCCAATTCGCGCGGAGTGGGCGGCAAAGGCTGCGGGCGGTTCTGGATATGCCGCACCACCGCCCAACTGATCGCGGCGACAACCAGCAGCACGGCAATCGCCACGCTGGCAACCATCCACATCGGATAAGGAAACACAGGCACGGGCGGGGCGATGGGAGCCAGTTCTGGAGTCGGCTCGGGTTGCGGAAGAGCGGTCTGCGCATGGGCCGCAAGCGCCGAAATGAATAGCAGAGCAAGGCTCGTCGAAACGGAGTTTCGCAGACAAGTGCGTGATCCCTTGCAGGGCTCTGCAAAGTGCGCTTCGCGTGAACTAAGCCGCGCTGCGGCAGGGCAGTCCCAATCGGGAGGTTGGGAACGAGGGGAAAAGGAGCGCCCAGCTACATTCCACTCCTGAGTTCCTGAGTTCCAGATTTTCCCCTTCCTGGCTTCCTGGCTTCCTAATTCCATCTTCTTCACCGCCGCCTCCTTTCGCGGGTGCGGAAGAATGTCCTTAGCGCGGGAAGATAATCTTCGTCCGTTTTCAGCGCGATGGAATCGATCCGCTTGCGCCGGAAGGCTCGCTCCCACTGCTCGCGCCGACGCTCCACCAAATGCCCATACGCTGCGCGCACCGAAGCATCCCCGGTATCCACCTCAATCTGTTCGCCGGTTTCGGCATCCTCAAAGACAACAATCCCGGCATCCGGCAGCGCGCTCTCGCGGGGGTCAAGCACCGGCAGCGCAATGAGATCATGCCGTCGCGCGGTGATCCCAAGTTCGCGGTCGAAGAGATCGGTCTGAAAATCAGAGAGCAGGAAGACCGCCGCCTTGCGCGTGAGCACGCGGTTCAAGTAATGGAGAGCCCTGGCGGGCGCAGTGCCCCGCCCGCGCGGCTCAAAGAAGAGGATCTCGCGAATGAGTCGCAGCGTGTGGATGCGTCCTTTTTTGGGCGGGATGAACAGCTCCACGTGGTCAGAAAAAAGGAGCAACCCCACCTTGTCATTGTTGCGAATGGCGCTGAAGGCAATCACGCAGGCCACTTCCGCCGCGAGTTCGCGCTTCGAGAGGTTCACGCTGCCAAACGCGCCCGAGGCGCTCACATCCACAACGAGCATCACCGTCAACTCCCGCTCCTCGGTGAATTTTTTCACGAAGGGGTGCCCCAGCCGCGCGGTGACGTTCCAGTCGATGGTGCGCACTTCGTCCCCCGGCTGGTACTCGCGCACCTCCTCAAAGTTCATCCCGCGGCCCTTGAAAACGCTCCGGTACTGGCCCGCAAACGCCGCTTCTACAAGCCCGCGCGTCTTCAGTTCCAGCCGCCGGATTTTGGATAGGATGCGCTTGGCGTCGTTCACGGTGATGAGACTATAGATTATAGAATTTAAGAGATGCTAGAGGAAGAAATCGGACACCGTATTGTCTCGTGGCATCTGCCACAACGGGCGTCAATAATCTATCCTCTCCCCCTCTATCGTCTTTTCCCTAAGGCACAGGCAGCCCGGCGAAGATGCGTTCGATGATTTTCTCGCTGGTGACTTCCTCCGCTTCAGCCTCGTAGCTGACGATGATGCGGTGGCGCAGCACGTCGAGCCCGATGCTCTTGACATCCTGCGGCGTCACATAACCCCGGCCTTGAAGGAAAGCTCGGGCACGAGCGGCCAGCGTGAGCGCGATGGTGGCGCGCGGCGACGCGCCATACCGGATCATCCCCTCCAGCGGCAGCTTGTAGCTGGCTGGTTCGCGCGTGGCGAAGACGACATCCACAATATAATCCTTCACCCGGTCATCGACATAAATTTCATTCACCACCGAGCGGGCCTGGATGATCTGGCAGGGATCCACCAGCGGCGTCACGTCGAGCTTTGGCGCGCTGGTGGCCATCAGGTCGAGGATCTGGCGTTCCTCCACTTTGCTTGGGTAGCCGACGCGCAGCTTGAGCATGAAGCGGTCGATCTGGGCCTCGGGAAGCTGGTAGGTTCCCTCTTGCTCCAGCGGGTTTTGGGTGGCAAGAACCAGAAACGGATCGGCCAGCTTGTGGGTCTGGTCGCCGATGGTCACCTGCCGCTCCTGCATGGCTTCGAGCAACGCGCTCTGAACCTTGGCCGGTGCGCGGTTGATCTCGTCTGCGAGGATCAAATTGGAAAAGAGCGGCCCGTGCTTCACCGTAAAGTCCCCCGAGCGCGGGTTATAAATCATCGTGCCAATCAAATCGGCAGGCAACAAATCCGGCGTAAACTGGATGCGCTGGAACCCCGTTTGGATGCCCATGGCGAGCGTTTTGACGGTGAGCGTCTTGGCCAGCCCGGGCACGCCTTCCAAGAGCACATGCCCATTGGTAAGCAGGCCCATGAGCAAGCCGTCCACCAGATATTTCTGCCCGACCACCACGCGGGCCACTTCCGCCTGCAAAGGGGCGATCCACCGGCCTGCATGCCGGACTTCCGCCGTGATTTCTTCAGTCGTTTTCGTCATGTGCATTCAAGGGTTTTGCCTGCCGCAGATAGCGCGGACAAGTCATCAGACACCCGAAGCGGCAAGACGTTCGATCAAAAAAACAGAACTACTCCGCCGCCACCACATCCTGCAAAAGACGGCGCGCCTCGGCAACCGCCGCCGTGCGGCTCTCGACGTTGAACTTCCCAAATATATGCTCGATATGCTTGGCTACCGTGCGCGGGGAACTCTCCAGAATGGTGGCGATATCCCCATTGGATTTCCCTTGGGCAACCCAGACCATCACCTCCGCCTCGCGCTTGGTCAGGCCCACGGATTGCAGACGCGCCTGCGTGAAGGCGCCGACTTCCGTCTTGTCCTGCACGGCTTCGAGCGCTCCGCTCAATTCGCTGATCTTCTGCCGCGCCTGGTTCTGCATCTTATGCTGGCTCATGGCCACGGCGATGGCCGATTTGAGCTGAACCGCGCTAAAGGGCTTGATGAGAAACGCCTGAATATTGACATCCCGCGTGCTTTCCAAAGCTTCGGCATCCGTGCGCCCGGTGCTGATAATGATGGGAACACTCTGCTCTTGAAGGATTTTGCGCGCAGCCTCAACTCCGCTCATGCCGGGAAGGTCAATGTCCATGATGACCAAACCGGGCTTGAGTTCATGAGCCATTTTCACGGCCTGGTTCCCGTCGTGAGCCACGGCCACAACCCTGTGACCCAGTGATTTCAAGACAGTTGTCAGGTAACGTGCGACATCGGCGTCGTCTTCTGTAAGGAGAATGGAAAGTTCAGACATCTAAGAGTTTACGAATGGTTTGAATCAAAGCGCCGCGGGGGAGCGGCTTGGGCAGAAAAGCGGTGTATTCTGCACTGGCCTCAGTCGGCGCTTCAACAGTATACCCCGAGGTTAGAATGATTTTTATCCCCGGCCAACGTCGATGCACGATCTCAGCCATTTCAATTCCACTTAACAATGGCATAACAATATCTGCAATGACGAGACGAATTTCACGTTCCCCCTCAAGAATTCGCAACGCTTCATCCCCGTTGGCAGCAGAGAGCACTTGGAAGCCCAGGCGGCGCACCGCCAGCGCAAGGCTTTTCCGTACCGGCGCATCGTCTTCCACAATCAAAATCTTCTCCCCTTTTCCAGAGAAAACCTCCGTTGGAAGCGCCTCCTCCAGATCTTCCTGAACGGGGGATGGGAGCGCGGGAAGGTAAACCGCGAACGTGCTTCCCTTGCCGGGCGCGCTTTCCACAAGAATTCTTCCGCCGCTTTGCTCCACAATCCCGGCACAGAGGAAAAGCCCCAAACCGGTGTTGCGCCCTTTCGGCTTGGTGGTGAATTCCGGCTCGAAAATGCGGGCGATAAGGTCTTGCTCCATGCCGATACCGGTATCGCTGACGGCAAGCCGCACATAAGCGCCGGGCGCCAAACCCGCCTCGGCAGGACGGCTGGCAGGCGTCACCACGGCGTCCTTGATTTCGATGGAAAGGCGCCCCCCCTGGGGCATCGCCTCGCAGGCGTTGACCACCAGATTGGTCAGGAGCGACTCCATCTGGCGCGGATCCGCCATGACCCACCCGCTCTCTTCTCCCAAAAGGATGACCAGTTCGACATTCTCGCTGATCATCCGCCGCAGCATTTTGCGAAACTCCTGCACCACGCTCTCCAGGCGCAGCACCCTCGGCGCACTGGTGGTTGCACGACTGAAATTCGAGAGCTGGCCGGTAAGAGTCTTGGCGCGTTCCACCGCAGCCGTCATCTCCGTGAGATAGGCTTGCAGAGGACTCTCCTCAGGCAGCTCCATTTGCAAAATCTCGGTGTACCCGTGAAAAATGGAGAGCACATTGTTGAAATCATGGGCAACCCCGCCCACCAAAGCCCCGAAAACCTGCATCTTTTGGATTTGATGCAGATCTGCCACCAACGGCTGCGGCCCCGAAGAAAACCCGGGAGAGGCGGCACTATTTTTTTCGGAACGCTTCATTCAACAGCCCGGACACAGTCCAGACATACGCAAAACCTCGCATATCCAGCCCCATAGTGGAAAGCCTGATTTCTGAAATTTTGAGACACCAGAAACGCTTTTCAATATTTTCAGACTCCGCACTTGCCAAAACCCACGATTGCAGGACTTAGTAATGGCTGTGAGCAATCACAGCATCCGCGAACCGCCGGAGGGGTGGTAGAGTGGTCTATTGCACCGGTCTTGAAAACCGGCATGCCGCAAGGCATCGTGGGTTCGAATCCCACCCCCTCCGCCATGACCGCCAGACTTGCCAGAGGCTCTCAAGTATGGCATTAATGGCTTTTCCCATGCCCCGCACCCTCTTTCTTCTCCTGATGCTCGGGGGGGCACTATGCCTTGGGAGCGCCGCCCAAGCCCAGATGCAGGAGGAAAAGATCAACAGAATCCTCCGCCCGGACGAAAGCAAGAGCTTTGACCTCTCGGTGCAGAAGAAGTTTGGAACCACCGGCTTCAGCAGCAGCACCGGCAAAGTCATCGAGGCGAAAACGGTCACGGAATCCCGGCAATACAGCATCAAAAACTTTCTTGCGGGCGCCTTCCGCAGCGATAAATCGTTTTGGATGGGCGACTTCAAATATTCCAGCACCAGCGAGGCCAGCACCCAGCCGCGTCACTTGTTCACGCTGCCGGAAAAGAACTACAACGCCAAAACGGTGGCAATGAAAAGCGCGACCGGATGGGAGAAAAAATACGACGCCGCGAACGTCCCCACCCGCGATTTCCGGGGCAAGGAACGCGAGAAGCTCAATGTCCCATTGACTCCTGAACAAGCCGCAAACAACGGCTATCGCGGGGATCTCAGCGAACTGAAATCCATCGACGACGTGCGCGCCCTGCTCAACAAAAGCAAGTAACCCGGCCCATGAGCCCAGAAAAACAACTCGAACTCCTCAAACGCGGCGCGGCCCAGATCATCTCTGAGGCCGATCTGCTCGAAAAACTCCGCCAGAACCGTCCGCTCAACGTCAAGCTCGGCGTCGACCCCACCGCGCCGGACATCCATCTCGGTTTCACCGTCGCGCTCCAGAAGCTGCGCCAGTTCCAGGATCTCGGGCACAACGCCATCCTGATCATTGGCGATTTCACGGCGATGATCGGCGACCCGACCGGCCGCAGCAAAACACGCCCGCAGCTCACCCATGACCAAGTCATGGCCAACGCCCGCAGCTTCCGCGCCCAGGCGTTCAAAATCCTTGATCCCGAAAAGACGAAAACGGTTTTCAACGGCGAATGGTTCGAGCTGATGACCTTTGAGGAAGTCATCAAACTCAACAGCCGCGTCACCCTCCAGCAGATGCTCCAGCGCGAGGACTTTGCCAAGCGCATCGCCAACAACGAGCCCGTGCGGCTTCACGAAATCCAATACCCGATCATCCAGGGTTGGGACTCCGTGAAGGTCAAGGCCGACGTGGAAATTGGCGGCACGGATCAACTTTTCAACATCCTCGTGGGCCGCGACCTCCAGAAGGAGGAAGGCATGCCGCAGCAAGTCGTCTTCCTCATGCCGCTCCTGGAAGGGCTCGACGGCGTGCAGAAAATGAGCAAGAGCCTGGGCAACTACGTGGGGGTGAACGAAGCGCCGGAAACGATGTTCGGCAAATTGATGAGCATCTCCGACACGCTCATGGCCCGATATTATTTACTCTTACTGAGTGAGGAAATGCCCGGCGGCCACCCGATGGATGCCAAGAAGCATCTCGCCTTCCGCATTGTCGAACGCTACCACTCGCGCGAATGCGCCCAGGCCGCGCTGGACGACTTCAACACCCGCTTCTCCAAGAAGGATCTCGCCAGCGCGGATCTCCCCACAATTTCCCTCGACGAGATCGGCGCGGACATCGTCTCCGTGGTCGTCGCGGCGTATGCGCAAGCGTTCCAGATCACCAAATCGCGCGGCGACGCCCGGCGTTTGGTGGAGCAAGGCAGCGTGCAGTGGGCGGGAGAGAAAGTCACCGACCCGAAAGCAACCCCGGCCTTCGCCAAAGGCGGCGAGCTGAAGCTCGATAAAACGCGCGCCGTGCGGGTAAAATAGCCTTCTCCATGAACCCTTTTGCGAATCAATTACACTTCAATGTGAATCAGGGCGGTGGTTTCATATCCGCGCTCTGCATCATGGCATTGAGTCTCTGGCTGCTCACCTTGATTTCCTTGCTTCGGCGGCAGGACATGAAAGATGTGGACAAGATCGTTTGGACGATTGTCCTCTGTGCGCTCAGCTTCCTCGGCATGGTACTGTATTGGTTCATAGCTCCCCCCAAGCCGGAACCTCCTACCCCCACTGAGGCATTACGGAAAGCCCCACACTACCCTCGATACTCCCGTTTCACCCAGCCTGAAGAATAGGGCTGCTCCAGAAGATTCCCCTTGCTCCCAAGCTCCAGCTTGGGAATGCCGTTGTCTTCGAAGCTCCAGCTTCGTCTGCGTGGCGTGCGTTCTGCCACCCCTGCCGGGGTGAGACTTTGGCGGGGCGGGTTCCGGGGGTGTCGCTTCGCTCAACCCCCGGCTATTCTCT
>SESG01032570.1_pt1 | contig 13110 bp, 15 predicted proteins | sample 3171421 | NCBI WGS metagenome assembly SESG01 (sample SAMN10866946, study PRJNA518727) | freshwater metagenome | biome: subpolar coniferous forest; feature: holomictic lake; material: water; isolation source: holomictic Lake 227, 6 m and 8 m depth | place: Canada: near Kenora, Ontario | collected... | reverse complement strand
GAGGCTACTTCTGCCACTCCTTTTACCGATTGAAGGGCGTATTTTAAATGCCAATCCTGAAAAGCGCGTAGCTCTTCGGGAGAATTTTTTCCTGTCTTATCCACCAGCGCATATTGATATACCCAACCCACTCCTGTGGCATCAGGCCCGAGTTCTGTTTTTACGCCTTGCGGCAATTGCGCTTGTATTTTCGAAAGATATTCAAGTACCCGTGAACGCGCCCAATACACATCTGTCCCATCTTCAAATATTACATACACATAAGAAAAACCATAATCAGAAAAAGCGCGCACATCTTTTACTTTTGGTGCGCCCAACAGGGCTGACACTATGGGGTAAGTCACCTGATCTTCAATAATCTGCGGCGGTCTGTCCCAAGTGGAATAAATAATTACCTGCGTATCGCTCATATCCGGTATAGCATCCAAAGGTACTTTTGTAATAGACCATATGCTCCACGCGATAGCAAACACCGTAGAGAGAATAACAAAAAATCTATTTTTAGCAGACCATTCAATAATGCGATTTATCATATGCGCCCCTTTTTAATGTTTATGCCCGGACATATATCCCAGGGCCGCTTTAAGTTGGCTTTCAGAATCAATCATAAAATTTCCATTGACTACTATCTTTTCTCCTTCAGCCAGACCGAGAATCACAGTATAGTAATCTTCTATTTTTTCTCCGAGCACCACATAGCGTGGCTCAAAATATCCATCTTTTAAAGCCACAAAGACAATACTTTTATTTCCTGTATTCATTACTGCTTCTTCAGGTATGGAAAGAAATTGTCCGCGGGGCGATCTAATTTTAGCATCCACATACATTTCAGGTTTCAAACCCAGATCTATATTATCTACCGCGATTCTCACTCTGGCACTGCGAGTATCTGGATTTAAAGCCGGATCAATAGAAACCACTTTTCCTGGATATTTTTCATTTCCTGTAGAGGCCGAAGTGATATCAGCAGAAGCGCCTCTTTTAACATATTTCAAATCATCCTGATATACCTGCGCATATATCCACACCTTTGCATTATTTTCACTCACCAGCAGACTTTTATCCGGAGAGGTCTTTACTGCTATCTCGTCAATCTGCGCACGACTCAAGCCCATAATTTTCATCCGTGTCTGAGCTGCCTCAAAATTATTTTTAGCATCTTTAATATCATCCTCACTGCCTTTTCTTTTTGCTTTATTATATGTCTTTGCTGCTATTATCAATTGCTCCTGTGCATAATAAAGTTCTGGGTCATTTGCTACCACTCCTGAAGCCGAGACCAGTGCGCCAAGTTCTCGCTTTGCGACAAGGTCAGTTCTCACATTTATCAACTGCTGTTTTTCAGGACTTATATTGACACTGACTCTTTCCATTTTTATATCTTTAGGTTCTTGTTTTTTCTCCATTTCCATACCTGGCATTGCTTCGGTCTGCTGACTTTTAGGTTTTTCCATAGGCACAAGCTTCATCCCGCATATGGGACAGTCACCCGGCTTATCAGAAATATAATCTGGGTGCATCGGGCAGGTGTACAATTGTTTTTCCCCTGTTTTTTTAGAACAAGATACAAATACCCCTCCGGCAATTAAAACCACTATTAACATAAAAATAATTCCAAATTTGATTTTCATTTTAGTCTCTCCTTTTTTTCTAAAACTTTATATTTTTAATTTTCCTCAGGTAGTTTTCCTGTCAGTTCTTCAAGCATTCTATAATGCATAAGATATTCTTCCATTTTTATATAATAATCTTTTTTCATTTCCAGTAGCATGCGCTCAGAATCCAACAACGCCATAAACTCAGTTTTTTTACTTTTATATGTGGCAGTCATTGATTTTACTGCGGCCTGCGTCTGAGGTATCAATCTGCTTTTATAAAGGTCCATTGTCCGAAAATTCGCATTGATTATTTCAAAATGTTCTCTGGCTTCAAGCACTACCTCATTTTTGGCAGTTTCCACATCTTTTTCCGCTGCCTGCGCCATTGCCCACTTTTCGCCAATATCCGCCTGTTGATTATTTAAAAACCACACTGGCAATTCCGCTTCAAACATTAAAGAATAATCATTTGTCCCAGGGGTCACCATTTTTTTATATGTAATTTTCAAATCCGGTATATAGTCCGCTACAGCCATATTGCGCATATTGTCCGAAACATTTTTCGCTGAAGCTAAAGCTTTTACCATAGGCGCATTATCCAGCGCCAGGGTTTTAACCTTTTCAAAATTATTTTTCAATTCAGGAATTATTGGTTCACTTATATCAAAAGCAGTAGCAGTCACTTCTATTGTCCTGCCCGTGACAGCGCCTATCTTTTCAAGACTTATTTCTCTCATTCTTTTTAAAGCCTGCAAGTCATTTTGAAGCATTTGATTTTCCAAATCCGCTTTTAGTACATCTTGTTGTTCCACGGTGCCGCTATTGTATTTTGCAAAAGCAATATCTGATAATTGTTTTACTATAGAGACCGCTTCTTCAGTAATGGCTATCAGCCTGTTAGTTTTATATAAATCATAATAGGCTTTTCTCGCTTCCGCCACGACTTCCTTTTTTTTAGCTTCTGCCATAAATTGCGCATACTCAGAGCGTGAAAGGGCGGCGCCGACTTTCCATATATATTTAAACGGCCAAGGAATGACTTGGGCGACGCTTATATTTTTTCCTGTCTCACCTGTCAAAGCCACTCCCGCATCATTAATTCCCATATATTCTATTCCTACCATAGGATTTGGAAGCCAGAAATCTTTATGTGAAGCTGAGTCAGCCGCAGCCGCCATTTTCATAACAGCGCCAAGCTCAGGATTATTAGCTACTGCCGCAGTTACCACGCTTTCTTCCGTTAAGACAGTGACTTCAGCGCTATAAAGCAAGGAAGTAAAACTCACCGCGACTAAAATAGCCAGCAGTATTTTTCTCATTTTATTTCACACCGTGCTTAATAAGTTCCAGCAGTTGTGGCCAATAAATAATCCCCAAAATAGTAATAGTAATAATATAGGCAATCCCCAGCCCTATGCCAGCCCAGGCAAGGCCCTTGCCTTTTTTTCCTTCTCTTTGTATTTCATTAAGTGCCATATAGCCTGCTGTTATGGCGAGTATGGCTTTTTCAATTCCTAACAGATTTAAAAAACATACCAGTCCCGCCACCAAAGCGAAAATTGCTAACCTGCTTTTAGTTTCCATTTTTACACCCTCCATATATACATTTTTTACGACCGCCTGCATTACAACAGCCGCACATTTCTATCCCACACTGATTACAAAATATAGCAAAATTAGCCGGTGAAAAAACGCTCCCAGCAAAAGCCTTAACAACCAGTTTTCCCGCCACTTCTTTTGATATATTTCTGTTTTCAGCATAGAGCGCCGTAGTAGATACAAAAAATATTGAAATACACACTATTAGCAAAGACATAAAAGCCGGCACCGCAATCCAAAAAGGAGATGCCGCTTTGCTTGTATCTTTATTCACATTTTCAATATTTATTTTAAGTCTGCTTTCAAAATATGGTGACACTTCTACTTCCTTCACTTTCAACAACAAGTCCTGTAATGCTTTGTCTTCCATTTTAAGCCTCCTTGCTTTCTTAATTATATAAACGCACAAAGTTATAAAAACTTGCGGTTTATTTTGGATTATTTTTAAGTGCTGAAGTTTAACTTTACTTAAGCTTTTGTTTTAAGGCCTGTTTTGCTCTAAAAAGAAGTGTTTCCACAGCGCTTTTGGATATACCGAGCACTTCGGCTATTTCTTCATAGGTTTTTTCTTCATATATGCGCATAGAAATGGCAGCGCTTTGTCTTGGGTGGAGTGAGGCAAGGGCTCCCCTTATTTGAGCTTCCTGTTCCAGAGCTATTATTAATGCATCTTGTTGTTTGCTTTTATCTACAAGTTCTATTTGCGGACTGGTTTCTGTTTTTTCCATTATCGCATTAAGGCTTAAACTTTTACTCTCTACCGACCGACTTTTTTTCCTAAAGTAATCCATACAAGCGTTATATGCTATTTTATACAAAAAGGTGGAAAATTTTGAAGTGACTGAATAGTTTTTTGCCGCGCGATAGACCTTTATGAAAACTTCCTGTGCAATATCTTCGGCCTGCGCCCTGTCAAAGGTAAGCCTGTATATAAAATTCACTAATGGTTTTGTATACTTCTCCGCCAGAAGTTCAAAAGCTTTTACATCCCCGCTCTTAAAAGCAAGCATTAGTTTTGCATCAGCATCCATATTTACCATAATTTATTATACCTCATATAATAAAAAAAAGGACCGCGTTTTTCACACGGTCCTTTTTTATTAGTGGGTGGCAGGTGAGGGGGATTAAGGGGTTAAAGGGAGGATAAAATACCTGCCACCCAGGTCCTTTTTAACACTTATTATTTAATATATTTATCTGGAGTAGTGGTAAAAGGCACCACGCACATTCTGCAACAAAGGTAATACTTTTTTCCTTTATATTCATATACTGCATACGCATCTTTCTTTTTAAACTTTGTGCCCATTACAGGACAAATTACTTGTTCCTGTAAATTGCCTTCTGCTTTTGACAGTACTACAGCTGGATTTACCTTAGCATTAACATCCTGTTTGGCGACGCACATTTTCGCACATCCTGCTGCACTTTCCTGTATTTCTTTTATTACCGTTTTATCTTTGCCTTCTACCGTTATGATAACGCCTGTCTTCGTATTTTCCACTTTAAAACTTGCGCCTTCTACCATAAGCGGACACTTTCCCTGACATTTCATTACCATACCACCCATTTTAGGACAACTTTTCATTCCCTGTCCTGCAAAGCCAGCCACCGCAAAAATAAGCATTGCACCTACAAGCAAACCTAATACTTTTTTCATCCTTTCCCTCCTGTTGTTTATCACCAAACTGGTAATCTATTTATATCATTAAATTTCAATTTGTCAAGTCCAAATAAATTTTATGCTTTTATCATTACCAGCATCATTTTAAATCTTTCTTCCCCCCGCAGTGCGTGAGGCACATTTCCCGGCATTATTATCAGCTGTCCTTCCGCAACAATACTCGGAACCCCTCCCACTATGACTGTTGCTTTGCCTTCCAAAATCTGCACCAGGGCATCAAAAGGCGCAGTATGTTCGCTTAAGCCCTGCCCTTTGTCAAAAGCAAATAAGGTCACAGTCCCAGCTGCTTTTTCCGATATGGTCTTTGACACTATGGAATCTTTCGCATATTCTACTGTTTCTTTGAGATTATAAATTGTGCTCATATGGACACTCCTTTTTTAAAGTCTTTTTTCGCCTGTAAGTTTTTGTAGTTCTGTTATGTCCTGAGTGACTTCTAGACACCCCAGATATTTTCCTTCCGCATCTCTTACAGGAAAATAATTTATATACACTATTTTTCCTTTGAAATTTATCCAAAACGCCGCATCTTCTTTACTACCTGTCTTAAACCCAGTAAGGATAGCGTTTACCTTATCCAAGCTCTGTGGCGGGTGGCAGTTTTGTACTTTACGGCCAAGGTCCATTTTTGTTCTTGGAAATAACCTGCCTGCCTTTGGTGTATTAAAAAATTTAACTGTGTCCTGTGCATCTACAAAAGAGACATCCAGCGGCAGTGCATCCATTAGTGCTTCTATTGTTTCTAAAGAAAGTTCTTTTAGATTCATAATAGTTCTCCTTTTTTTAATTTTTTAACTCTCGAAATATCCTAAATTGTCACATTCTTCTTTTATATCTTTCCATTCTTCCTCTGTGATTACATCCATAGCCACTGCATACAACACATTTGTTTCCTTTTGAGTGTGTGCCCCAAACTTTTCCGTCAACACCAAAGCAAGCCCTGCGAGCACTTCCATATAATAAGCGAAGTCATTTTTTTTCATTTCTTCAGGGGTCAGCAGTTTAAGCAACTGTTTTTTTATACTTTTCATTTCCGTATGTTCCGCCCACATAATTACGGGTGGTTCTATTATTCCGTGTTTTTCAAGCACTGGAAAAAGCGTATTTTCCTGTCTGACATTATGATTCTCGGCTTCCATAAGTTTTACGGCAATTCTTTTTATAGCCGCCATTTCATCAGTGGCCGCTTCAAAACTACCCTTTGCCTTTGTCTGTCTTATAAGCACAATAAGGGTCTCCATATATTTAAGAATAACTTTATGTTCTTCCTGAAACCTGTGCACTGGATGTCCCTCAGCCACTATTAAATTAGGTTTATTTATCGCATCCTTAAATATTGATAAATGCACATCACACGCCGTCATAAGGTCGTCTCTGGTAAACCCTTCACGCACCAGTTCCCCTTCCGCCATTGCCAATATCAAAGGATTGGTTTTTTCAAGAATTTCCTTAAACTCCTGTTTGAGCCTTTCAGCTTCCACTGGCGAGTTTTCCTTCGCCTTGAGCGCTTTCATTATTATTTTTATCTTATCTTTGAGTATTGTAAACTCAGGCGTATTTATATCAGTTTTCATTTTTTGTCTCCGCTTTTGGGTTTATAGAAATATATATGCCACTCGTCCTCGCCTTTTTTTACTGCGTAATTTGCCAACCCTTGCGTTTCTAGATAAGCCATTACTGGCGCTGGTTTAAACTTTTGAATCAGCAAAAACCCTTCGCCTTCAGAGATAGCGTTGGCTTTTTCTATAATGAATTGAAAAGGTTCGCCATCTATTTTTCTAGCATCCACTTCTGCAAAAGTTTTCATATTATCCAACCAACTTGGTTTCTCAGCCAAGGTTTCCTCAGCCGAAAATCTCCGTTTTAAAAAGCCATCCTGCAAAGCTGGAATATTTTTTTTTACATAATCTAAATACTCTGAACCCATACCTATGGCTTCATTTAGAGTATAAAGCATTTCATTTAAATATATTTTTCCAATCTCAGATGCTTTTTTTACTGTAGTTATTTTTGCCACTGTATTAAATAGCACTGGATTTTGAAGCCGTTTAAAATTTGAGGAGAGTCCGCTCAATACTTCTTTTAATTCCGGATATTGCGTGACAATGTCAAATATCGATGAGTCCTGTGTAATTATTGTTTTTTCAGCCATTATTTTTCTCCTTTTTTAGTGTATATCACCTTTCTTATGATATTCTACAAGATACCTCTAAAAAAGTCAAGTTTAATATTTTTGTGGTCCCGTTCATACCAGTTTTTCCCCGTATTCTCGCTTGCCTAAATTTTACTTAACTTTTTTCATTTTATATTTCAAAGTGAGTTTTATTTTATTTATTTTAGACATTTTTTTAATTTTTAGTTCCCGCCTGAGCGCATCCCCTATACTGCGTTTTGCTTCCAGATAGACCAGTTTGACTGGGCGTCTTTTTAAGTTTATATACTTGGCGCCCTTACCCGAATTATGTTTCTCCAATCTTTTCATATAATCATTACTTATTCCCGTATAAAAAGTTTTATCCTGACACAGTACTATATATACAGTCCATTTTTTCTTCATTCTTTCGCCAGTTTTATGCCTTCTTTGACAAGCGTTTCTGTGTTAAATCCAAATTTTTCCATAACTACTTCTCCAGCAGCAGAGGCGCCAAACCTGTCAATTCCCAGCACCACACCCTCACTTCCAGCAAACTCATACCAGCACATAGACGCCCCCGCCTCCATTGTCAGTCTCTTTTTTATTTGTGGCGGAAGCACAAAGTTTTTATACTCTCTATCCTGAGCTCTAAAAATTTCCATACTCGGCATAGAGACCACCCTTGTTTTTATTCCTTTCAAAGCGAGTTGTCCTGCCCCTGCCAAAGCTATTTGCACTTCCGAACCTGTAGCGATAATAATTATATCTGGAGTGCCTTCCACCTCTCGCAGAATATACGCTCCCCTTTGTGCCCCTTTGAAAATATTATTTTTTACAGTGTCCATAATAGGAAGGGCTTGTCGGGACAATATAAGGGCACACGGTTTTTTATTTACAATAGCCATATGCCAACAAGCAGCAGTTTCATTAGCATCTGCTGGCCTATACACAGTAAAACCTGGAATCGCTCTTAAAGCCGTGAGCTGTTCTATGGGCTGATGCGTGGGACCATCTTCCCCAAGCCCTATACTATCGTGAGTAAAAACAAAAATAGAATGCACCCCCATAATAGCCGCGAGCCGTATGGCAGGTCTCATATAATCTGAAAAGACTAAAAAGGTAGCGCAGTATGGAACAAAGCCACCGTGAAGTGCCAGCCCGTTTACCGCCGCTGCCATAGCGTGTTCCCTCACTCCAAAATGAATATTTCGATCACACTCTTTTTCAAAGCCCACGCATTCGAATCCATACAGGACTGTTTTGGTGGACCCTGCCAAATCTGCAGCCCCGCCTATAAACTGCGGGACTTGTTTTTCCACCGCATTCATTATTTTTCCAGAGGCCTCCCGTGTCGCCATGCCCTTTTCATTTACCGAGAAAACCGGTAAAGCCTTTTCAAACTCTTTTGGAATATCCGCAGTCATAAACTTTTCAAATACTCGCGCCTGTTCCGGATATTTTATTTTATATCTTTCAAAGAGTCTCTGCCAGTTAGCTTCTTCCTCTTGGCCTTTTTTTTCCAACATTTCAAACTCAGTGCTGACACTTTGCGGGACTTGAAACTTTTTATCTGGATCAAGTCCTATGTTTATTTTTGTCTCCCTCACGCCCTGTGCCCCGAGTGGTTCTCCGTGTGCTTGTGTAGTATCCTGCTTTGGACTACCAAACCCAATATGCGTCCGCACCAGAATCAGGGAGGGTTTTTCTTTTTGTAGTTTTGCTTCCTCTATTGCGCGGGATATTTTTTCAGTATCATTAATATCATAGACAGCCTGCGTGTGCCAGCCATAGCCATCAAACCGCTGTTTGACATTTTCAGTAAAAGAAAGAGAAGTGTCACCATCTATGGAAATATGATTGTTATCGTAAAGGTAAATAAGTTTTCCGAGTTTTTGAGTACCTGCGAGAGAGGCTGCCTCAGCAGTCACCCCTTCCATAAGGTCTCCGTCAGACACAAGCGCATAAGTATAATGATTCACTATATCAAAACCCTCGCGGTTAAAAGAAGTGGCCAATTCTTTTTCAGCAAGTGCCATCCCCACGCCTATAGCAAAGCCTTGCCCAAGCGGTCCAGTGGTGGCTTCTACTCCAGGGGTCTGCCCATATTCGGGATGTCCAGGTGTTTTACTTCCCCACTTTCTAAAACCTTTTAAATCTTCTATAGTGAGCCCATAGCCACAAAGATATAACAGGGCATATAAAAGCGCACTCCCGTGCCCAGCCGATAAAATAAACCTATCACGGTCATACCACTTGGGATTTTTTGGATTGTGTTTTAAATATTTGGTAAAAAGAGTATATGCGATAGGCGCCGCCCCAAGCGGTAGCCCAGGGTGTCCAGAGTTGGCTTCTTCCACCATATCTATAGCAAGCCCGCGTATGGTATTTATGGCTACATCACTGGAAGTTTTCATACTCTGCGCCTCTCAATTTTCCTCTCCCCTTTTCAGAAGAGCAAAACCAAAACTTTTATTATCTTTATTTTTTTATGGCTATCACTACAAGCAGTATTACTATCAGTGACAACAAGCCTGTTATAATAAACAGCGTCCAGTTTTGTTTTTTTACCTGTACATCTAAAGTATAATCGTAATCAAAAGTATCTGCTTTTATTTTTATCATAAGCGGTAGTTTAGCCGGACCTTTGTATTCTTTTGTAATGTCTATCACAAAACTCATTTCTCTTGTATCGCCGGGTAAAATATTTTGTAAATCTTTTTTGCCGTTTGTAATTTTAATGCCCGCATCTGTGGAGAGAAGTTCTGCTGTGACATTTGACGCAGCCCCTCCCAATATTTTATTTGCCATAAGGACTCGCACATTAAGTTTCTTAACGCTGAAAAGCATATCTGTAAGTCCAAACCAGTTGTCCGAATTTTTTTCTTTTACCACTTCTTCTGTAGTCACTTCCGCTATATTAAAATCTGGAAGCGCCATTGCAGTGACAGTGGGAGTGGGAGCTACGGTCGGGATATGTGTGGCAGTGGGAATGACGCGAGGTTTTGTTTTTGGTTTTATCACTGGCTTTACTGCTGCTACCTGAGTTGCAGTAGCCACCACGCCTGGCGTGAAAGTACCTGTGGCCTCAACAATCACAATTGAAATTTTTTTCACTGTGCCTGCTTCCAAGATATCTTTTGTTTCAGCTTTTTTTACGGCGCCAGCACTTATATAATCATCTGCCTCCGCACAAAAAATAGGTACAGAAAACCCCATTAAAATCACGACTGCGAGCAAAACCAAAAAATTTTTCTTCATTTTCCCCTCCGTCAATTGTTTTAAAAGTGTTTAACTACTTAATTATATCACTAAGGTGGCGCTATTTTCAAGTAAATCTAAATAAAAGAGATTGCGTTTTCAAAATTAATTGAAAACATTTTCTATAAACTTTACTTCTTCATTGCTCAGTGGTTTTCCTGCAGCTGCCAGATTTAGTTCCACTTGTTGCCGATTTCTAAAACCTGGAATGGTACACCCCAAAGCTTCAAAACTTAGCACATATTGCAACATTACGCGCGCCACATCTTTTATCTCGGACCCAAACTTTGCTTTTATTTTTTCCATTCTTTCATCGTTCTTTTTAAGCGACTCTGTTTTAAAATAATCCGAGCGCGAGCGAAAATCGCCTTTTTCAAACTTAGGCGGGTGTGCCACGGAATATTTTCCGAGTAGTAAGCCGTGTACCAAGGGAGAAAACCCTACTATTTTAATATCTTCTTTTTTCATAAGCTGAGCTGTCTTTGAAGCCGGAGCAATGTAGCCGGTGTCCATAGCATTACACGACCCCTGCAGTACATCTGGTTTTATTTTTGGCACGAGGCGAAGAAAGTCATCCTGTGAATAAGTGGACAGTCCTATAAATCTTATCTTTCCCTCGCTTTTAAGCTTATTCACTTCAGCTACTGCCTCATCCACATACTGGTCCTTCGGTCCAAAATCCCCATGATGAAAATAATAAATATCTACAAAATCCCTTTTTAAATTTTTCAACGATTGCTCGCATTGATGCCGTATATGCAAGGCCTCATAAGCGCTTTCAGCCGTACCCTTCACCCAGCCGACTTTTGTTGCAATAATAACTTTTTTTGTTTTTTTTCCAAGAGCTTTTGCAAGCATACGCTCAGAGTTTCCCTCACCATAAGAATCAGCATTATCAAAATGATTAACGCCATTATCCACAGCATAGTTGACGGCATCAATAACTTCTTTTTCTTCAATATGTCCCCACCCTGACTGCCCAGGTCCTCCGATAGTCCAGCATCCAAGAGATATTTCAGAGACATTAAGCCCAGTCCTGCCGAGTTTTCTGTAATTCATAAAACCTCCAATAAAATATTTAGTCCTGCTTCAATAAAAATATATTAAATTGCTTTTTACTTAAGTCTTATTTATAGTCCTCTGCGTGATAAGAACTCCTTACAAACACTCCGCTTTCCACATGTGTAAAACCAGTTTCAAGCGCCAGCACTTTATACTCTTCAAACGCTTCTGGTTTTAAATATTCCACTACTGGCTGGTTATTTTCTGTCGGCCTTAAATACTGACCTATGCTTAGGTAATCGCAATTAACTTTTCTTAAATCTGCAAAGACCTTTTTTACTTGGTTTTTTGTTTCGCCCAGCCCCAACATTATGCCTGATTTTGTCAATTTCGCGCCGGCTTTTTTCGCCGCCTTTAACACCGCTAAGCTTCTCTCATAGTTTGCGCCTTTTCTTATGGCATACAAAGTTTTAACTGTTTCCAAATTGTGGGCGAAGATATGTGGGCCTGCCGCTGTGACTGCCGCTATTGCCGATACTTTGCCTTTGAAATCAGGGACCAGCACTTCCACTTTTATTTGTTTATCATATTTTTTTATCTTATTTATTATTTGCACGAAGACCTCTGCGCCACCATCTGCCAAATCATCACGGGTCACCGAAGTGATAACCACATAGTTTAAGTTAAGCCGTTTTACAGCTTCCAGTAATCTGTCGGGTTCTGTCGTGTCCAAAGTGGTGGGTTTTGCTTTTGCCACATTACAAAAAGCACACGCACGCGTACACTTGTCACCGAGAATTAAAAAAGTAGCAGTTTTCCTTCCAAAACATTCTGAAATGTTTGGACAGCGCGCTTGGTGGCAGACTGTTCTCAAGTTTAGGCCTTCCAAGGCTTTTGCCGTAGGAGTCATTTGTTTGAAATCTATTTTTTTAAGGACCCACTCAGGTTTTCTTTTTATCTCAGCTATTTTCATTGTTCTCCGTTTTTAAATTCCACTTATCCTGAGTGTATTTTTTCAGCAGAAAGTTTTCTTTTATTTCTTCCTCGCCTGTCGTCACCGGTATCCTTTCAAGCTCAAAGCCAAGGACTCGCGTAAAGGCCTGAGTAAGGGCTTGTGTGGCCTGTTCTATAGTTAGACTATTTTTTAGGAGTTTGCTCAGACAGGTAAAGTTTTCCCAGTTGATTTTATTTTTGAAATACACTTCAGCGTTTTCAGCATTATCCATAAGCGGTATGGACCCGTGTTGAAAGATCATGCCTTTTTTTCTCGCCTGCGCATTGCCGCCAATTTTTTTATTTTTTATCACAATATCATATTCCTCACTCCCCGCAAAACAAAACTCACACCGAGCGCCAAGTTTTTTATTCTTGTATATCTCTTTGGCATAAGCCGGAGTGAGCCCCAGTTCTATATAAAAATCCATTATAAAAGAAGTCAGTTTTTCAAAAGATTCTTTCACTGTTTTATTTTTCATTCCGATATCATCCTGTGAACACACAATACAATATGTAATTTCTTTTTGATGAAATATAGCGCCGCCCCCTGTAATTCGCCTGACCACAGCCACGCCATCTTCTTTACAGGCACTTAAATTGAGAGTCTCCTCCACCTTCTGATACTTCCCGATAGAAATCCCAGCTGGCGACCAACCATATAAACGCAGGATAGGTTGTTTGGTTTTGGAATAAATAGAAAGCAAGGCCTCATCCATAGCCATATTGTCATAAGGGTTATTTTCAGTGAAAGGAATATACCGCCAGAGCATAAATGAGTTCCAGGTTCCAAGTTCCAGGTTCCAAGTTCCAAGATGAAACCGCGTTGAAATCCTGGGGTTCCC
>SESG01013353.1_pt1 | contig 13111 bp, 15 predicted proteins | sample 3171421 | NCBI WGS metagenome assembly SESG01 (sample SAMN10866946, study PRJNA518727) | freshwater metagenome | biome: subpolar coniferous forest; feature: holomictic lake; material: water; isolation source: holomictic Lake 227, 6 m and 8 m depth | place: Canada: near Kenora, Ontario | collected... | reverse complement strand
ACTCACCGGCGGTGGACAGCATGCCGCCGGTGCCGGCGGTCGGGTCGTAGAGCGTGCGGACAACACCGGGCTTGGTCAGCACGTCGTCATCCTCGATGAACAGCAGGTTCACCATCAGGCGGATGATCTCGCGCGGGGTGAAGTGCTCACCGGCTGTCTCGTTCGAGAGTTCGGCGAACTTCCGGATCAGTTCCTCGAACACCAGGCCCATCTGGTGGTTGTCCACCCGGTCGGGGTGCAGGTCGATGGTGGCGAATTTCTCGGCGACTTGGTACAGCAGGCCGGACTTGGCTAGGCGCTCGATCTGGGCATGGAACTCGAAGCGCTCGAAAACATCGCGGACGGCCGGGGAGAAGGCGGTAATGTAGCTGTACAGGTTCTCCCGGATGTGATCCTGATCGCCCATCAGTCGCTTCATGTCCAGGGGCGAGGTATTGTAAAAGCTCTGCCTAGCCTTACGCAGCAGGAACGGTTCCGGGTTCAGGCCCTGCCTCTTCTTTTCCTCAAGCTCGGTCAGGACGGCGGCCTTGGTCGACTCCAGGACGGAGTCCAGGCGCCGGAGCACGGTGAACGGTAGGATAATCCTACCGTATTCGGACTGCTTGTAATCACCACGGAGCAGGTCGGCTACCGACCAGATGAGGGCCGAGAGGGTCTGTTGGTTCATGCGCAGTCAAATCCTGCTGGTCGATATGGGCCGGGCTTCGAGCGTGGGGTCGGTGCACGCTGATGATGACGGCCATGAGCTGTCCCGTCTGGGTCTTGAGTCAGGAGAGTACGGACAAAGATCGCAGGTGGCAAGTGATCGGCCGCATCGCAGATTCGTCACGGCGCCATTGGAAAATCAGGAGGACGATAGCATTGCCGCCTGTGTTGTGCGCTTCCCAGTCATTCACAGGTCGTCGCCGGAGCTAGCGAAAAGGTTGAGCTATTGGGTGTTGGCCGGGCACCTGAATTCGGCGCGAGTCGCGGTGTTTTCTCAGTAGTATATCAAACACGCTGCGCATCTCACACTGCGACACTACCTGTTACAACCCAGCCAAGATAGCGTGCGTTATTAGATAAGCAGCTCTTGCATGCCAAGTTTAGTGCAGGAACTCGCAGTGCGGGCGTGTTGTGGCAATAGCATCAAAATTGTTGCGCTCGTAGGTTGCTTCATTTAGCGAGCCATGAGCACTTTTCTTGTTTTATTATATTTCAGTAACTTAGCCAAAAATGTGGGCGTGGAGAACATACCGATAGAGCGGCTCGGAAAGCCGACGGGGGAGAATCATAAAAGCGACACACTCTGAGAGTGTGCGCTAAAGTAATGCAACCTCATTCCGCGCTCTAATCACTCAGTTGACGCGAATAAAAACTGCGCTCAGTTTCTGCGCGTCAACAACGTGTGGAGCCAAAAATGGCTATCAGGAAGAGGAGAATCGGCCTTTCCGGCGGTGCTAGTGCGCCGCTGGATAAGGCCACCGCGGTCGGCATCACCCCGGACGGTCGGGTGTTGGTCACCGACGCTCAAGGCAATGTCGTTGTTTCCCAAAAGTTCGGGACGCAGGACGAAGCTATCGTGGAAGCGCAAAAGGTATGGGAGCAGTTCCCGGATCCCCAGCAGAGGGCCAAGTTCGAGAACTTCGCGTCGTGCTTGATCCGGTCGATCGACGTGGTGTCCACGACGGACCGCCACTCGGTGATACTCATCAATCGCGGAGGAAAGATTCTCACATCGTATCAGTGCGATGACGAGGAAGAGGCTCAGCGTGAGTCCAGCCGGGTCGTTGCAATGTTGCCCTAGTCGGACGGCGCTGCCGGGTTCGCCCGGCAGCGCATTCCTTTGTGGCCTAATGATCGTTGGTCCCGACGCGAGCGTTGCGTAACATGCAGAAAACTAATAAGAAAACCGATGGTGGAGTTACGCCGTTGGGGATAAATGATGAGGGGGTACCTCCACCCCTCCGTAGTCGCCTGCCTGAGAGCGTTCTTGTTACGTTCGATGTGGAGTGGGAGAAGCACCCGAGCAGCCCGCTTCGCAACGGCGTCATTGCTTACGGTCTTCGGCTTGATTTCGAAGGTAGCTTTACAACGAACATTGTTTACACGACTGGAAAAGAAGTTCGCAACAGGCTCACGCTGAGTCGTTTGATTAGGAGCATTATTGACAAGGCTTTAATGGAAGGAATCATTCGTGAGTTTCCGGAAAAGTTAACCCTCGTCACTCATTTCGGGCGGGGAGACTTGGCTGCCTGTAAGGACTTTCCGATAATAAAGAATAAAGTTGATGCTTTAAAAAACGTGATGACAACGGCAGGGAAAGCGTACAATTTAAATATTGATCTCGATCATAAGTCTGGGCTTCCGTCCGAGATTCTCCCGCATATGCCTGATGGTCGGGTTATGCGTTTGTCAAACGAATCTGGCGGCATGCGGGAAGTAACAGTCACGTTTCGTGATACTTCTCTACTGAGCTCGGAAAATCATAAGTCTCTAGAAGCAATCGGCGTTTTAGTTGACGTTCCAAAGGTCAGTTTGCCTGACGGCTTTGACAAGACCAGGATGAGTTGGTTTTTCGAAAAAAAGCGTGAGATAGCTGAGGCGTATCTTCTAGCTGACTTAGAGATCACTTCTAAGTATTACAGAAAGCTTGAAGGGCTCTTTGAAAGTCTGGGATTGGCAAAAGTACCCCCGACTCTTGGCGCTGCCTCTGTAAGCCTTTTCGAGCGTTCACTGAAAGGCTTGACTGATTCGAGCGGATATCCAGTGACCCGTGAAGTATTGTTTGGTGTCACAAAGTCTAAAGCGGTAAAATATTCAAAAACGACGTGCTCCTTTTATACCTTTTCATCCGAAGAGTACAGCTTTGAAAGGTCTATGTTCGACAAGGTCATGGGTATGGTTTATCATGGGGGGAGAACGGAGACCTTTCTAACTGGGCCGACGCCCTCCAACCACACACTCAACGATATCGATCTTATTACCGCGTATCCGACGGGCCAGACAGGCATCAGGATACCCGACTATAGTAGAGGGTTTCCGTCGTGCAATCCCGACGACTTCACGGCTGATGTTCTCGGTGCCGCCAAAGTCAGCTTTGAGTGCCCGCCAGACTTGCTCGTTCCTCTGTTCGTCGTTCAGACCCGATATGGCCTGATCGCTCCCCGGCGCGGGGTGACGCACGCCACCGCTCCGGAGATCGCAAGCGCTCGCCATCTCGGGATAGCGGTCAAGATCGAGTCTGGCGTCATCATTCCCTACACCGATGATAGGATACACCCGTTCGCAACGTTCGTGCGCAGCATGGGTGAGCTAAGAAACGCTCTGAAGGAGAGAAAGATAAATGAGAATGGTGATATCGTAATTGAGGACAATGCTGAATCATTAATTATTAAAACGGTGTCAAACTCGCTTTATGGCAAAACGGCCCAGGCAGTACGGGAGCGTAACGTCTTCGACTCACGAACTGGTCTCGACAAGCCTCTACCGCGCTCTGCCGTGACCAATCCTGCTTTCGCCGCTTATACCACAGGGCTGGTGCGGGCTGCTGTCTGCGAAATGCTGAATTCGATAGCCCGTGACCACATTATTGCTAGCGTTTCAACGGATGGGTTTTTGACTAGTGCCGGTATCGAGGATATCAGTCTTGACGGTCCGTCATGTCAGGCACTGGTGGAGTGCCGGAAGATGTTGACTGGAAGTCCCAAGCTTCTTGAAGTTAAGAAGAGCGTCGACCAGGTAGTCGTTCCGAGAAACCGGGCGACGTTCACCTCGCAGCGGGGGCCTGGGCGTAAGAGTGTGACCGCCAAGGGCGGTATCAAGGTGCCGGCGGGCGTGGGCAATCAAGATGACTGGCTTCTCAGCCTATTCTTATCACGCGACTACAACACGGCCGTTCCCCGCGAGGACCTGATCGCGACACGAGCCCAGTGGTCGCAGAACGCCGACTTGGTGAGCATCGCTCGGGCGCCGAGGGTGAACCTGGAGCCCGACCACAAGAGGCAATATGTCAACCCTCGAATGGAGACCATCGGTGGCGACGGGCCGCACGCCGGGATAGCACACCTCGCCCTTGACAGCGTTCCCTTTGAGACCGCCGAGGACGCTGTTCTCAACCGGACGCTCTTTGACGCTTGGCGGCACAAGACTGGCGGGTGCCTGACCGACCTGGAGTCGTGGGCGGCGTGGTGCGACTTCCGCGACGACATGAAGGCCACGCGGGGGGCCGGTGTCCGGACGAGGCGGACGGCCGGGGGCTCAGCCGACACCCTGAAGCGGGTCTTTCTCCGTGCCCTCCCTCGGGACAAGTTTGGGGTCTCGATGGAAGGGCGAACGCAGAAGTGGGTGGCCGGGTGGCTGACCGCGGCGGGCTACCGGACGTCGGTGCACAGCGTTAAGGATGCTGGGCGTCCCGGCCTTGACCCGGTCCCCCACTCGGTGGCGGTCACCGAAAAGACGGCGGCGCTGCTTAAGACGATTCTGAGGGAATTTCCGAGCTTCGCGTACGAGCAAGTCTTTGTCGCGGGGCACGTCCCGCTTCTCGCCGACGTGGTCAAGGCTGCCCGCGGTGCTCGCCAGCGCGCCCAGTCGCGAGGTGCGTGATGAAAGCTGCCATCACGAACAAGTTGCTCAGGGAAATGAAAACGCCGCCGGATGGCAGGAGGAACCAAGTCATCTTTGACACGGTTGTCAAAGGGTTCATTGTCGATATCAGAGCTTCAACGCAAACATACTCATTCATTGGTAAAAAGAAAGGAGGTATAACGAAGCAGATCAAACTGGGTAGGAACGGTGACATTACGATCGAGCAGGCTCGTCGGCGCGCTCGCGAGCTTCGAGCCGAGTTCGACCTGGGTCTTTACACGGAGGGTGACTCTAAAATAGTAACCAGTAAGCTGACCTACGGTAAGTTCCTTGAGGATCGCTACTTTCCGCACCAGCGCGCTCGCAATAGGGGGTGGAAAGAAGCTGAGCGACTGATGCGGCGGCGGGTGATGCCGACCCTTGGTCCTAAGTTGATAAGTCGGATAACTGAGGCCGATTGCGACCGGCTCTACTCGGGCGTGATCACCGAGGGGCGAACGCCCGCGACAGCGAACCGAGTGCTCGCTGGGCTGAAGCATTCTCTCGGGATCGCCGTCAGGTGGGGTGTTATCGACAAGAACCCATCCATGTCAGTCAAGGCCGTCAGAGAAAACAACCTTCGGGCTCGGTACCTGACACCTGCTGAGATCACCGCCGTAGTCCAGGCGCTGCGATCCGACCACGATCAGGTGGCTGCCGCCGCCATCATGCTACTGCTGCTCACTGGGGCGCGCTCCGGGGAGATACTGGGGGCTCGATGGGACGAAGTCGATGTTGAGCGGAAGTTGTGGGTAATCCCAAGGCCAAAGGGCGGGCGTGCCCTCCATCGGCCGCTCCACCCCTGCGCCTTGGGAATCCTCTCCTCGCTGCCGCACCGTGAAACCGAGCCCTTCATCTTCTCGCGAACAAGCAGTGGGAAGCCACGGAGTCTTCGAGCGGTCTGGGAGCGCACTTGCAGAAAGGTGGGGCTCGAGAAGGTGAGAATTCATGATCTCAGGCATACTTATGCAAGTCTATTAGTTGATAGTGGGGAGTCGTTGTACACGGTGCAGAAACTTCTTGGACACTCGACTAATTTAGTTACTCAGCGCTACGCTCATCTTTCCATGCGACACCTTTCAGATGCAAATGGGGTTGCTGCTGCTCCGGTTCTTGCAGCGTTTCAGGACATCATTACATGAGAGTATTGGCAACATGAGGGGAGAGTGATGACTAATCCGACTAACCTTCCCGGTACGATACCGCGGCTTATGACTACGGCTGAGGTCGCTGCGATACTTCGTATACATCCCCAGAGCCTAGAGCGCTGGCGACGCCACGGCGAGGGCCCTCCATTCGTGAAGCTGAACGGACGCGTTCGCTATCTGGCCGATTTGGTCGAGTCTTACGTGGTCGGCGCCGCGCGCGTCAGCTCTAATCAGGAGAAGTAGGTCTCTACTGACGCATTGAGATGTGTTGCGAGGCTGTGGCCTTGATGTCCGTCACTGCCGGCCCCTCCTTTTCAGCCATCAGGTAGGGTCCACAGAGTCCGAATCCGTTGTGCGGTCATCAAAGGTTCCCCGGCTCTTTGCCGGTTCTTGTTCGCCTTCAACAAGATGTAAAGCCCCAGTCCCTCTACGGTGACAGCGGTGTCCAGGTGTCCACCCGTCTTCCTCTCGACGGCGAGAACTTCTTCCTTCGCGGCCACTGGGGGAGGGGTGTGAGCCGGTGGTGTCGGACGAATGTCATGGCCCGGTCGACACCTCCGTCTGCGGAGGACGCTCGTGCCGTGCCACGCACAGGAAGCCCTGCCATGACCGATGAACCCCGAGTAAAGAATGTCCCACGCCGCCTTTTGAAGCTCCGCCCCTGCGTCCCGGCGCTGGCGGTGTTGGCGCTCGCACTTGTCGTTGACCACACCCCCGGCCGCCTCGGTCTGGACATGCTCGATCGGTCCGCGTTGGAGACCTCGGAGCGGACACTCGACGACACGGCCGCCATCTTCGTCGCGGCGCGGGCGGTCAACTCGGTTGTCTCAATGGCGCGCTCGCTGACCGTTGGTGTCGGCATAACCGTCTCGCCGGGCGAGTTGCTCGATCCGCTCGACCGGGCGGTTGACGCCGTCAACGACGCCCTCCTTGCGGGCATGATCGCCGCGGTGACGGCGAACATCGTGCTGGTCGCCGCCGGCCATGTTGGGCTCCCCACCCTGTCCCTGCTGGTGGCGGTGTCGTTGATGGGGGTCACGTCTCTCGCCGGCGTCCAGAGCGTCCACGGACTCCTTGCCCGCCGGCTCTGCCTCATCGCGCTGGTCACGGTGCTGGTGGGGAGACTCGGCTTGCCGACGGTGGTGTTGTCGGCGGACCGCTGCGCCGAGTTCATCGCGTCCGGGAGGGTCGAGCAGGCAACGGCGGAGCTCCGCCGTCTCGGCGCGCCCGCCTCGCTCTTCTCGATTTCCCCGGTGGAGTCGCCGGCATCGTTCGAGACCGTCCGGGCTGCGGCGGCGGCGATCTCCACCGAGCCGGGGCCATTCGTCCTGTCGCTCGCGACTCTGGCCGGTGTCACTATGCTCCGTGTGGTGGTGCTTCCGCTGCTGCTGATCGTGATGCTCTGGCGGCTCGCGAGAATGCTGACCGCCTGATAGATCGTCCCGACCTCACCAGCCCTGACGGCCAGGTCTCTGTCATGACCCAAGGGGCTTCGCCCAGGCCGTCGAGGTGGTGGTCATCACCATCGCGACCGTCTTGATCCCGGTGCATCCTCGCGGCCATGTGGCGGGGTACGCGAATGTCGTCGGCGTGAGGCCACTCACCGCCGGTGAGATTTCATGGGAGCGAGAGCGTCCGGTCGTGCGCCTCTTCATCGCCTCGCCGCCCACGATACCCACCCCTAGCTGCCCCGCCGCGACATAGACTCGCCTCTCCCCAGGGGTGGTCTCTGCACGCGCGCGGCCAGGAGGCCGTCAGATGACCTACGAAGTTGCCCTACTTGCTCTGCGGGAAATCGCACGTGTCGGTCCGTCAGACGAGCCAGCGGACATCGAATTCGACAGCTTGGAGGAGGCCGAGAGGCACGGCATCGACGTCGGCCTCTTTCAGGCCGCCGACATCGCGCGCCGCGCCCTGGAAGAGCTCTCGGTTCCCCCGCTTTACTCCGACACTCCCGTCAACCCCGGCGAACTCAGCGGCGCCGATATCCAGCACCTCGTCCATCTCAACCGCGGCCTCCGCGAGCTGGAGGGCCGGCTCCACACAGCGGCCGTAGCGCTCGCCCGAGAGCTCGGTGCCCGGAAGCTCGACCCGGGTGACTGGCTGGATGACTTTGAGATCGGTTTGTCCATCGAGCTCTACCCGCCGGTCGGCGACCCGACCTGGGATGGCGATGATGACAACGCCGTCGGCCGGATAACCCGCCTTGTCACCCGGACCAGACCCGACCCGCCGTTCGGCTTCGGGTCGGCGTTGGACCACACCGAGCCCGGGCGCGAGATCGAAGGAATCCGTCAGTGCTGGGCCCTCCATCAGGCGCTCGATCACATCGGCCTCACCCCCGGCGACCTCGCCCGGATTGGGCTTTGCTGGGGCGATCTCGCGGTGACGCTTCAGACAAGCGTAGCAGTCCCCGACTTCACGCTGGGGTCAGAGAAGGAACCCTGACCGTGTTCTGGAAAAGGTCCGTGAGGCGCTTCGGCGCCTCACAACTTGGTCAAGTTGTTTGATCTGGGCCTTCGAGCGATCGGGCTCGCGACCGGCGTCCGGAGGACGGGGATACCCCCCGAAGGGGGTATCCCGCCCCCGGGCCTCGGCCCTTTCGGGCCCCACGGAGGAGATAAGCCGACAGAATTGTCAGCTTATGTCAGATGGTTACGCGAAGCGCGACCATCCTCTCGGCGGGTCAAACTGGGTGGCGCCCTGGGCAGGTGGCCGGACGGCTCGGCGAAGGGCTCCGCACCCTGGATTGGCCCCCGGTGCCAGAGAGTGGCCCGCCTGGCTATGCGACCGGGATTGGCGATGGGGTGGTGATGGTCACGGCCAGCTCTCGCAGGCGGTCCATTTCTGCACAACCTCGCGAGGGCATCCACGTGGGCGCCCGCACGGCTCCCCCCGGTCGGCCCGATATCATTCCCGCGGGTGGCGATCCTGCTCCCCCCCTCAACCTCGCAACCCAGGCCCCGGACCTGCCAGGTCCGGGGCCTTTTGCGTTTCCGTGGAGCTGACATTGATTGACATCCCTGACGACTCCATCGTCCGCGAGCGCCGCACCTCGGGCGGTCGCTTCGCTCTCTTTTGCACGACCGACCTCCCGCGGGACTGCGCGCTCCCGTGGTGGGGGGTGACCCTCGACGTCAATGGTGACGGTGTAGGCATACTCGTCCGCGTCGACGAAAGTGTCGGCGAAACGGGGTGGACCCTGGCCGCGCTGCTGGCCCTCGCCGTCGCCAGGGGGCGCGCAGAGGCGGCGGTCGGCCGCTCACGGCTGACCGCCGAGATCGTCCAGCACCTGGTCCGGGCGCTCGAACTCGAGACCGAGCGGCGCGCCGGCCTGGCCGAGGCCGGGCCCCTCGCCTTCGAGGGGCTGGAGGCGGGGGAGGGCTGGCCGTGGCTCTCGGCGGAGTTCGCCGACGAGGGAGGCGTCGAGTTCTGCGCCAGCCTGACCGGCGACGCTGACGAGGGCGTCAACCTTGAGCTGCTGCTGACCCTCATCGACCAGCTCGTCGCCGACGCCGCCATCGCCATGCCCGGCGCCGGCCAGCTCGGCGGCATCGGCCTGCTGGTGCGGCGGGCGCTCGATACCGTCGTCCGCCGTGACACCTACCTCAGGCGTCGCAGCTGAGCCCTCGCCAATCCAAGGAGACCTCCATGCCAGCACTCCTCCGCCTGCCCCCGATCGTCGTCGACCTACTGGTCATCATCGGCATCGCCCTCATCGAGCGTGCACTCTCACACATCGAACGCTCCTGATCCTTGCTCTAACTGCCAATGTCCGTCCACCGACCAGACCCCGGTGGCCGGGCATCGGTGGCGATGCTGGAACTGCTGAGAGCACTCGATAGGGAGGATTTCGGGCAACTTTTGACACCGCTGCGAGAACAGGCCATCGGAGCGCCCGACCGCATCGGAGGGCGACGAACCTCACCGGAGATACCCTCCATGTCACCTACCCAGACTCCTGCGACCGAGACCCCCGAGCAGCCCCTCCTGATCTCGACCGCTCAGGCCGCCGCCATGCTTACCGTCAGCCCGATGACCCTCGGTCAGTGGAGGCGCAGCGGCGTCGGCCCCGCTTACATCCGGCTGGCGACCCGGGTCTTCCGGTATCGGTTGACGGATGTTGCTGACTTCATTTCCCGCGGCGTGGCGAACCCGGCGGCGAAGGTCGTTGCCGCCTGCGGCGCGGGCCTCACCGCTTCCGCTTCTGAGGCATCCGAGGTCGGCGATGGCGTGGAGGACTCCACACCGACCGAGTGATCAACCCGCACCGGGGAGTGCTGCCCCGGCCATCCGCACTGTCTGTCACGAACCTCGATAGCGGCTTGGCCGCTATCGAGGTGCTGGGCCGATCGTGGCGGTGACTTGTTGCGTCGCCGCCGGCGAAAGGTCCCAAGCGGCACGGCCGCTTGGGACCTTCATGGGTACCGCTGAGCACGCCCTGGTCAGTATGAGGGGAGCCGGCCCGACATGAGCCTGTCGATGGCTATCAGCGCGACGTCGTCACCCTTGAGGCCCTGGCTAAGCGCAAAGTGCTTGAATCGCAGATACCTCTCCTGGTCGATGGTAACGCTGAGCCGGTGGGTCCGAGCGCCCTCCGGCCGGTGCGGCGGTGTCAAGGGCTCCATTACTGGTCTCGCCACTCCGTGGGCCGGGTGGGTCGTGGTGTCTTGCTGCATCATATGATCCTCACGAGTTCAGTGAAGGCCGCCTCCAGCTCCCGCACCGCCGGGGACCTCTGGAAGCGCTCTGTCGCGGTCTTGCCTCCGGTCAGGGCGAGATCGACACGGTGGTGGATGGGCGGCAGCATAGGCAGTCTCTTCGCCACCAGCGCGCGGACTAGGTCGCCCATCGACACCGTCCGGTAAGTCGCGTCGTTCGGCGCGACCACGAACCGGGCGCCGATCGCCCTCGCCATCGCCACTGTGGCAAGGGTCGCGTCGAGGTCGTGCTGTCCGGGCTTGGCCGGTATCACGACCATGGACGCCGCCGCCATCGCCTGCCCGGTGATGTCGCCGTGCCCCGGCGGCGTGTCGATGACGACGACCTTGAAGCCTCCGCGCCTGAGCCTGTCTAGGTCACGGGACAGGCTGGCCGGGGTCGCCTGGACCAGCACCGGGCCCTTAATTTGGTCGCGGCGGTTGTGCCAGGCTGTAAGGCTGCCCTGCGGGTCGATATCTGCGATCGCCACTTGGGCGGGCTCCGGCTCCGCAGGGGTGGGCGCCTCATCGCCCGGCGGTGCGTCCACGAGCTGCTGTTCGCGCCATTGCGCCCTCAAAAGACGGTCGAACAGCACCGAGAGCGACGCGGTGAGCAGGCTTTTTCCGACGCCTCCTTTTCGCGCCGCCATGGCGATGACGATCATTCCGTTTGCGGTGCCCATGCCCTGCCTCCGTGGGTTGTTGCGAGTGCGTGCATGCGCCCGCAATGCCCTGTTACGGCGGTGGCCGGCGGAACCGAGAGCCGTGCCCATGGGCACGGCTCTCTCTAAGGATCGTGGTGGTTCGTGGGCTCGACGGCCGCTGGCCCGGGGTCACGACCTTGATGTCCTGTTCGCGGTCGGACGCGAGACCACGGTCGCGCCCGATGCCTGACGGGTCCGTGCTCACACGGTCATCAGGCCCCGAAAATCTGACCAACTCGATGGAGGGAACACGATGAAGCTCATAACCCTGAAACTAGCGTCCCGCATGCCGGCCCTCTACGCCACTGAGTCCGTACCCGCCGAAGACAAAATCGTCCAGGTTATCCGCGAGTAATTCTAGCCTGGAGTGGCCCCCTCGATCCCTCCGCACGTCCTGCCCGGCCGCACCGCTGATGCGGGTTCCCGCAACCCCGCGCCCGCCGCGGGTTCGCGCGGTCGCGCAGACTGAACCAGCACCTGCCTCAGGGCATGCTTTCCTGCCAACCCAACTCACGAGGACCCGACCATGCGCGCCGTGATTACCAAGTCCCTCATGGCCAAGCCGCCGGCCATCCCCGTAGGCAAGGCAAAGTTGCTGATCTTCGACTCCAAAATCAGCGGCTTCCTGGTCGAGGTTCGGGCGAGCTGTTCGACGTACTACATGAAATGGCGCGACCGCCGTGGCCGCACTCAGAACCTCAAGCTCGGCCGCCACGGCTCCGACATCACCGCCGAGCAGGCCCGGAAGCGGGCGGTCGAGCTGAGGTCGGCCATTGCCCTCGGTGGTGACCCTCGCGCCGACCGGGAGGCCGAGAAGGCTGCCCTGACGGTGTCCGAGTTCGTGGAACAACGGTTCATGCCGCACCAGAGGTCGAGAAAGAAGTCATTCGACGAGGACCGGAAGATGCTCGCCAAGCGCATCCTCCCGGCCTGGGGCGGCAGGCTGCTCGGCGAGGTAACGACGGCCGATGTGCAGCGCCTGCACGACTCCGTCGTTGCCGAGGGGCGAACGCCTGCGACGGCGAACCGCCACCTCTGTGTCGTGAAGCGGATGTTCAGTCTCGCGCTGCTATGGGGTGACGTCGCCCGAGACCCGGCAAAGCCCATCCGACTCCACCGGGAAAACAACCAGCGCTGTCGCTTCCTAACCGAGCCCGAGGTCAGTGGCCTGGTGGCTGCTCTTGACGCCGAAGATGATCTGGTCGGTGCGGCAGCCATCCGGCTGCTCCTGCTGACCGGCGCTAGGGCCGGCGAGGCCATGGCGGTGCGGTGGGAGCACGTCGACCTCGCCCGCCGAACATGGACACTGCCTGACCCGAAAGGAGGCCGGCTGACCCACAAGCCCCTCGGTACAGCCGCCGTCGCCCTGCTGCAGTCGCAGGCGAGGGTGGGTGGGAATCCCCACGTCTTTCCAGGCGAGCGTGCCGGCGACCACCGGCGGTGTCTCAGGTGGACGTGGGCGAGGGTCTGCCGGGCGGCGGGGATCAAGGGATGCCGCCTGCACGACCTGCGGCACAACTTTGCGAGTCTGCTGGTCTCGAGAGGGGTGTCGCTTTTCGTAGTCCAGAAGCTCCTCAACCATAGCAGCCCGAGCATGACGCAACGCTACAGCCACCTCGCTCCAAACCAGTTGCTCGAGGCCAGCGACCTCGCCGGTCGAGCTCTCGCTGGTCCGGGCGTTGTGGGTAGCGAGGGGTGACTGGGAGTGAAGGGGGTCAGCTTCCCCCTTCACCTTTTTGTCTGGTGGGCCCCTGCATGATGGCGTTTGTCGGTCAACGCGGGCTGCTGCAGGCCCGTGACGACTCGCGCCGGGCTATGAAACCGCTGTCGGGTGGCTGAGAAGTGGTTTTCAGCATCGGGGTGGAGGGCGGGTGGACGCCCTTCTGGGGGGTGCCGCCGGGCATCGCTAAGAGACCACTAACCCCTTGATCCAGTTGGTGCCCCCGGCCAGACT
>SESG01007988.1_pt1 | contig 13113 bp, 12 predicted proteins | sample 3171421 | NCBI WGS metagenome assembly SESG01 (sample SAMN10866946, study PRJNA518727) | freshwater metagenome | biome: subpolar coniferous forest; feature: holomictic lake; material: water; isolation source: holomictic Lake 227, 6 m and 8 m depth | place: Canada: near Kenora, Ontario | collected... | reverse complement strand
CTTCATGGAAAACGCTCTAGCAGCTTGAAGCTGCCCCCGCTTCGCGCTCCCGCGCGAGAATGCTAAACAGCGCAATCATTCAAAGCGCGATGGTCGAAAGGCCATCGCGCTTTTTTTGGCGCGGTAGCGCCCAGGGATACGACCCATAGGTCCTATAGGTCGCATACGGCCTATTTCACCAACTCCCGCAACACCGCCAAATTCTCCCGATCCTCCACCAACTCCTTCCCCTTGGGCGTTTCCAGCACTTTTGGGATCGCATCAAAACGCCGGTCGCGCATAAGGAACCGGAACGGAGCCAGCCCGATCTTCCCCTTGCCGAGGTGCTCGTGGCGATCCACCCGCGAGCCGAGCCCCGTCTTGGAGTCGTTGCAGTGGAGGGCCACCAGACGCTCCAACCCCACAATGCGGTCAAACCGCTCGAAAGTCTCCTGCGCGCCCGCGTCCGTGGAAATGTCGTAGCCTGCCTCAAAGAGATGCGCCGTATCCGCGCAAACGCAAAGCCGGGCCGCGTGCGCCGCGTGCTCGAGAATCCATGCAAGCTGCTCAAACGTGTGCCCGATTGAGGTGCCCTGGCCCGCCGTCGTCTCCAGCGCCACCCGCGTCTTCACCTCCGGCAGCGTGGCAAAGACCGCGTCCAACCCGGCAACGATTTTTGCCAAGCCTTCCGCTTCGCCCGCTCCCATGTGCGCGCCGGGGTGGAGCACCAGGAACGGCAGGCCGAGTTGATCCGCCCGCGCCAATTCCTCCGCGAGCGCGCGGCGTGATTTTTCCGCGAACTCGGGATTCACCGCCGCAAGGTTGATCAAGTAGCCGCTGTGGCCAAACACGGAACGGAGTTCGCTCCGGCGGGGGTGTTCGTGAAACGCTTGCAGTTCGGCCTCCGTGAACGGCGCGGCGGCAAACCACTGCATGTTGTTTTTTACGAAAATCTGCATCGCCGTGCAGTCCACTGAAAGCGCGCGGTCAATGGCCAGCGCCACGCCGCCCGCGATGGACATGTGCGCGCCGACGAGCGGGAGCGGTTTACGGGAAGGCTTGGCGGTTTTCATGGGAGGGATCATCGCGCAAAGGCCGCAAAGAACGCAAAGGAAATGCCCCTCGTCTCTCTTCTTTACCCCGGCCTCACCTCACTCTATATTGGCCCGCAATGTTGCGTTTACAAACTTTGTGGGAAGGTCGCTGGATCTTCGCGGTGCTTTTTGTTTTGACGGCCGCGCTGTGGTATTCCCGTCGGCACATCACTCTCATCCCAAGCCTGCTTGGGCTTGGGTTGATCCTGTTTAGCGTCTATTTTTTCCGCGACCCGGATCGCGTTGCGCCCGCCGACCCCAAGGCGGTGGTGGCCGCTGCGGACGGAGTGGTATGGGATATTCAGGAAATCCATGAACCCGACGTCACCCAAACGAAGATGAAACGGGTGGGGATTTTCCTCTCGGTCTTCAACGTCCACACCAACAAAGCGCCCATCGGCGGCAAGGTGATCTATTCCAAGGAACACGCGGGAGCCTACCTCGACGCGCGTGATCCGGCGGTGAGCGACAAGAACGCCTGCCGCACCTGGGGCTTCCAAAACGACCGCGCCACCGTGGTGGTGCGGCAGTTGACGGGCCTTATCGCGCGGCGCATTGTCGGGTGGTCAAAGGTCGGTGATACCGTGCAAAAAGGGGAGCGCTTTGGCATGATCCGGTTTGGCTCCCGCACGGAAATCTATGTTCCCATGGACGCTGAAATCACCGCGAAAAAGGGCGACCGCGTCGAGGGCGGCGTGACGGTGATCGCGCGTCTTCCCTAAGCAATACTCCATCTTTTCATGAAAGAGCCCCTGAACGACTCGCCGAAAATCTACCTGCTGCCGAACCTGATGACGGCCGGCAATCTCTTTTGCGGTTTTGCCGCCTCGCTGCTCATCGTCAAGGGGACGCTGGCGATGGAGACGGGCGAATCCCTGATTTCTTTTTTCAAGCAAACCTATTTTCATCTGGCCATCTGGCTGATTCTGGCCGCCTGCGTGTTCGACATGCTGGACGGGCGGCTGGCGCGGCTGGGCGGGCACGAGAGCGAGTTCGGGCGCGAGTTTGATTCGCTGGCTGACGTGATCTCCTTCGGAGTCGCCCCGGCGTTGTTGCTTTACAAAATCGTGCTCCAGGATTTCGAGCAGGGCTGGCTGGTCGCCTTTCTTTATTTGCTCTGCGGTGCGCTGCGGCTGGCCCGCTTCAACTGCATCGCGGCCAAGGGAGGCGGCGCCGACAAGGATTTTCGCGGATTCCCGATTCCCGCCGCAGCGGGGGTGATCTCGTCGGTGACTCTCTTCCTCCTCTGGTTTGAGCAACCCGAACGGGAACTGGGCAGCTTGAAGTATCTGCCGTCCGTGATGAAGTATCTGCTGCTGGCGCTCATGATTTTCCTTTCCTTCATGATGTTCTCGAAGTTCAAATACCCGAGCTTCAAGGCGCTGAACTGGCGCACAAAAGGATCCATCCCGCGCTTTATTTGCATCTTCCTGCTCCTGATTTTCACGGTGCAGAAATACATGTGGATGCCGGCGGTGATCTTTATCTCCTACCTGCTCTACGGCTTCCTGCGCCCGTTCCTTTCCCACAGGATGCGGCATGAGATTGAAGAATCTGAGGAAGAGGACGAGCCCACCCCGCCACCGCAATAGGGGGCGGCTACTTGAGTTGCGCGAGCTTTTTGAAGTCGATCTTTTTGAGCCACACCCGGAGCTCGCTTTGGTCGAGGTTGGTCACTTCAATCTGGATGAAATACCGCCCCCCGGCCACCACGGAAAGCGAACCGCCGTTGGCCTCCTTCTTGAAATGCTCATAGCCGGGCATGCCGTCGATCTCCACGGTTTTATCATAGCCGTCTGGAGTTTCGGCGTTCCCTTTCCAGAGCGCCGTGGAGGCTTCAAAATAGCCTTTGTGCCCGCCCGCGTCGATGATCGTCACCGTGACGACCGGCACGTTCTCCTGATCCCCCTTTTGGTAGGTCTGCGTGACCGTGCTGAGCTTGAAGATGTCGATATCCGTGGTCGATCCCGCAGGCTTCTCGGCAGTCCACCCTTCGGGTGTTGCGGGCAGGAAGGGGAGCAGCGCTTCGTAGGGAACGACCGGCGGCGGAGTGGGGCGGGCCAATGGGGTGGGGCTCGCAGCGGGAACGAGAGCGGGGGCGGCATCGCTCGTTTGGGTTGCCTGCGGGCTCGCAAAGCCCCCGGTTACAGACAGCAACAGAACCACCGTCAGCCAAAGAAAACGCGTTTTCATGGGGCAATCTATCCTGCCAGCCAGGGAAAATGTCAAACCTTCTGCGTGTCGGCGGCTAGGGGGCTTCGGGCGGCAGATCGTAAACCATCAGCCCGGGGTGAAGGTAAGTGACCAGGCTGCGCGGGCGTTCCCAAAGCGGTTTGCGGTCGGCACGCAGCACCCGGTAGAGTTCGCCGATTTTGCGCCAGGCCTCTTCCTTGCCGGATTGCGGGCGCAGGCTTTTCAGGTTGTACGTGCCAAAGTCTCCTTGGCAGAGCGCGACCAGCGTGACGCCCTCGGCGCGGAGCGCCGCCAGGTCGCCCAGCTTGTCCACCGACTTGCCCAGCACCCGGGCCGAGAGCCCGGGCTGGTAGGGGAGAAAGCGTTTCTCCTCCGCCGTGGGCAAAAGCGTCCGCGAATCCTGGGCGATGACCGCGGCGGGATGATGCGCGTTGATCCACGCGGTCAGTTCGGTGCGGTCATCGACTTGAAAAGCGCGGTAGTAACTGCGCAAGTCTCGCTTGGAAAGCCCGGCCACCTGCAACGTCCCCGCGACCAATGCGAGCACGAGAGCGGCCTTGCGCCAGCCCGGGCGCGCAGAGAGTTGCCCCGCCCCGAGCGCCGCGCCGCACACAAACAGGGCCGTGGCGGGCAGGAAGTAGCGGTCGTGCGTTTTGGGTGAAAAGGAGAGAAGCGCCAGGAAGAGAATGGGAAAGAGAAAGAGCACCCAGCCCAGTGCGGTACGGTGGGAGCGTTGCGCGTAAAAATTTCTCCAGAAACAGAGGAGCAGCAAACAAAGCCCGACGTGGACATTATCCCGGAAAGCCGTCAGATAGACCGTGTGCGGCACCGAGCGGGTCGTGCCCCGCTGCCCATGCACCACATAGTCCATCTCGCGTTGAAAACTCGTCCCAAAGGTCGCCAGCTTCAGCAGCAGCGGGAGATTCACCAGCGCGAAGGCCGCCACGAACGCGCCGAGAAACACGCCGAGCGCCGCGCCACGCCGGCCGGGCTGGGTGTAATGGGGAATCAAAAACAGCGAGAGCACCGGAGCAAAGACGCCGATGTATTTTCCCGAGACCGCCAGGGCCGCTCCCGCGCCAACGAGCGCTGCGGTCGTCCAATGGGGCCGCTTGCTGTAGAGCGCCACGGCAAGCAACCAGGCGCTGAGCCCAAAGAGGAGCGCGGTGTCTTCCTTAAAATAGTGTGCAAGCTCAAAAAGCTGGTGGTGAGTGAGCAGGAGCAGCCCGGCGGCGACCCCCGCAAAGCGCCCGCCCACAATCCACACCAGCGCGGCGAGCAGGGCGACCGACCCGGCGGCAAACCCGGCGGAAACCGTGCGCCCCACCTCGACAACACGCTGGGGGTTGGTGAGATCCACCCCCGCAGCCAGCACCGCCAACCGCGCCGTGGAAAGCATCAGCATCGGGTGGTTGAAATTCCAATGCGCCGTCTGCACCTGCTCGACTTTCCCGCCTTCATCCGGGTGATAATAGAAGGGGAACCCGTTCACGCGGGTGAACAGGGCGAGAGCGGCGACGAACAGAAGCGCCGCGAAGAGCCAGATTTGCAGGGTTTGTTTCACGTTATTTTTGGGAAGCTGCCGACGCTGCAAAGAAGCGCTGGAAGAAGATGAGTTGGTAGGGAAGCGCGTTTGCCCAATAAGGCCCGGTGTGGCCGCCGGGCCGCTCGGTATAGTCGTGGTCGATTTTCAGCTTCAACAAAGCGTAATGGAAACTGCGGTTGACCTGGATGAAGAAGTCGTCCACGCCGCAGTCGATGGTGAGCGCCAATGCGCCGTTTTTTAACTGGCCGATGTTATTGATGACCGTCCGTGCCTCCCATTGCTCCGGGTGTTCCTCAAGGGTGCCAATGCGTTTGCTGATGTTCCAATTTTTGGGAAAAGGGCGGATGTCCAGACCGCCGCTCAAGCTGCCCGCCGCGCCGAATATCTCCGTATGCCGTAGCGCGAGGAACATGGCGCCATGCCCCCCCATGCTGAATCCGGTGATGGCGCGTCCCTTGGGAGTTGGGATCGTCCGGTAGTGCTGATCCATGTAGGAAACAACCTCCTTGGAGACGTAGGTTTCATACTGGTAGTCGGGGTCAGCGGGGATGTCGAAATACCAGCTGTCCGCACCGTCGGGGGAGACGAGGATCACATGAAAACAGTCGGCGAGTTCCCCCAGCGGGATGATCTGATTCCAAGTGTCATATCTGCCGCCAAAACCGTGCAGCAGATAGACCACCGGGTAGTTTGCTGTGTCAGCAGCATAGGAATCCGGCACGGCGACCAGAGCCGGGATGTTTTTCTGCATCGCATCGCTGTGGATGTTCAGCGTCTCAACCTTTGCCGCATGGCTAACCGCAGCAAGGGTGAGCGCGACAAAGGCGAGGGCGAAGACCTTGAGGCGGACTGGAAGCATAAGAAACAGGGGTCGGGAGGTGAAACGGGGGAAGGGCAAATTACGCAAACGTGCCGCCGTTGTGCGCCCAATGCGCGGGGGAGATGTCGGTGAAGTTCATGAAAACGCGGTTGCCGCCGATACGGCAATGCTGAGCGACAAGCTCCGTCAACGCAGCGGCCAAGGTATTGAGCTGGTCTGGAAGGCCGATGCTTTTGATATCCAGGAATGCGGCGGGCGCGTCCGATCCTCCGAAATACAGCGTCTGGACGGGATGCACGGAGACCATGACATAGGCCTCGGGTTTCCCCATCTCCGCAGCGAGGGACTTGGATACTGCCGCGGCCAATGCGGCTTCGGCGTCCTGTGAAAGAGGGGCATTTGTGGTGATGGAGAGGTAAGGCATGGACGGAGAATAGGGGATCGGAGGAATTTTGCGAAGTAGGAAACGCCTGCCCCTCAAAATGAGACCACGGGGAGCAGGGATGCCGTAGTCATAGACAAATGCAGAATGCGCCTTTCCAAAAATACGCGCCGGAACCCGCGCTTTCCCCGCTGGAACGCATCGACCGGGTGATCGCCTCGGTGCCGCCCGGCCACCCGTTGCAGCGGGAGTTGGTGGAGCTGCGCGCGTCCCTGTCCGAGAGCCAGGGGACGATGGAGGAAGCCCGCCAGACCATCGAAAAGCTGGAGCAGATCGTGCAAAAACTGAGCGCTCCGGCGAACCGCATCGGCACGTTTCTCCATGCGCCCAATGCCGAGACGGCGCAGATTGTTGTGGGCGGTGCGGATTACTATTGCAACGCCGATCCCCGCCTCGCCCTGGGCAATCTCAAACGGGGGACGCGGGTGCTGGTGAACGAGGCGTTCGCCATTGTGGGCGATCTCGGCTACGACACGACCGGCCCGGTGGCCAAGGTGACGGAGGTGCTCGGCGAGGAGCGGCTGCGCGTGGGGACGGAGCACGGGGTGCAATCCGTGGTGCTCCAGCGCGGGGCCGATCTCTGCGCAACCACCGTCAAATCCGGCGATGAAGTGCGGGTGGACTCCAATTTCCGCGTGGCGGTGGAGGTGCTCTCGCGCTCGAAGGCCGACGATTACTACCTCGACGCGGTGCCCGAACTGCCGTGGGAGAAGGTGGGCGGGCAGGAGGAAGCGCTCGCGGCGATCAAGGACGCCGTGGAACTCCCGCTGTTGCACCGGGAGCTTTTCGCCCGTTTTCGCCATCAAACACCGAAGGGCTTCTTGCTCTACGGCCCTCCGGGCTGCGGCAAGACGCTCATCGGGAAGGCGACGGCTTACAACCTCACCGCCATGCTCTCCGCACAAAGTGGCGCGCCGGTGCGCGAGTGCTTCATGCACATCAAGGGGCCGGAAATTTTGAACATGTGGGTGGGCGAGAGCGAACGGATCGTGCGCGAAATCTTCGCCACGGCGCGCGAAAAACGCCGCGACGGTTTTCTGCCGTTTCTGTTCATCGACGAAGCCGAGAGCGTGCTTGGAACCCGGCGCGCTTCGCGTTACTCGAACATTCTCTCCACGCTCGTGCCGATGTTTTGCGCGGAGATGGACGGCATCGAATCGCTCAACGACGTGGTGATCATCCTCGCCAGCAACCGGGCGGATTTGATCGACCCGGCGATCCTGCGCCCGGGCCGCATCGACCGCAAGATCAAGGTGAACCGGCCTGACCGCGAGGGGGCGCGCGAAATCTACAAAATCTATCTCACGCCCGATCTGCCTTACGACCCGAAGCTGGTGGCGCAGTCCGGCGGCGCGGCGGGAACCGTGGAACGCTTGGTGGAAAGCCTGCTGGACTGGCAGTTCGGGCGGCGCGACGAGAACCGCTTCCTCGAGGTGACGCTGCGCAGCGGGCGCAAGGAGCTGCTCTACCGGGGCGACCTGGTGAGCGGGGCGATCATTGCCTCCATTGTGGAGCGGGCAAAGGCCGTGGCCATCAAGCGGGCCATCGCCACCGGCGGCGCGGAGGGGATCAGCGAGTCGGATTTACGCTGTTCGCTGGATGCGGAATACACCGAGAACGATATTTTTCCACCGACGGACATCACCGAGGATTGGCTCAAGCTGATTGATTACGATGCGGAGAACGTCGTGCGCATCACCCCCGTGCGCCCCGGTCTGGCAAAAGCCGCCCCGCACACGCATGTGGTTTAGGGCCAGTTCACGAATTTGAAAACAAATCTGGAACTCAGGAACTCATGAAGAGGATGAAGCAAGGGAGCGGCTGCTATTTTTAGCCTCCATGCCATTTTGGATTCACACCCTCTCTTTTCCTGAGTTCCTGAGTTCCAGATTCTCTTCTTCTCTTTTAAAAATCTGCGTCAATCTGCCAAATCTGCGGATTCTTATCTTCTATGAACAGGGTGTTTGGCATCGAGACGGAATACGGGATTGCCGTGGACGGGCAGGAGAATGTGGACGTGGTGGCGGAGTCCATCGAGATCGTCCGCAGCTACACGGAACACGGGGCGTCGATGAAGTGGGACTACGACCTGGAAGACCCGCACCGGGATGCGCGCGGCTTTCGCGCCCGTGAACTGCTCCAGGACACGGATGAGGCGGCGTATTACGAAATCGACAAAGCGCGTCCGCTCAGCTTCGAGGAGATCAAGGGCGACCTGGTTTTGAGCAACGGCGCGCGGTTTTACAATGACCACGCCCACCCGGAATACAGCACGCCGGAATGCACGACGCTGCGCCAGTTGGTCGCGCAAGACAAGGCGGGCGAGCGCGTCCTGTGGGAAAGCGCGCGGCGGCGCAACGAGCGGATTGCCGGGGCGCACCCGGAGCGCACGGTGCGCTTATACAAGAACAACACTGACTTTGTGGGCCATTCCTACGGCTGCCATGACAACTACCTCATGGCGCGCCAGACGCCCTGGGAGCAAATTGTCACCGGCAGCATTCCCTTCCTGGTGACCCGCCAGATCTTTGCGGGCGCGGGAAAGATGGGCGTCGAGGGCGAAAACACCCCGCCGCAGCCGGGCGTCTTCCAGATCTCCCAGCGGTCGGATTTCTTCAGCGTGCTGGTCTCCATCGACACAATGAACCGGCGGCCCATCGTCAACACGCGGGACGAGCCGCATGCGGACATCGCGAAATACCGCCGCTTCCATGTCATCATTGGCGACGCCAACATGAACGAGGTGGCGACGGCGCTCAAAATCGGAACCACCTCGCTCGTGCTGGAGCTGATTGAAAAAGGCCGCGCGCCCGCGCTGGAACTGGCTCACGCGGTGGAGGCGACCCAGTCGATCAGCCGCGACGCGAGCTGCGAATGGATCGTCGAACTCGCGAACGGGCGGAAGATTTCCGCCATCGACATCCAGCGCCTCTACCTCGCCGCCGCCCTCCGTCACTGCGACCAGGGCAGCCAGGAAACGCGCTGGGTTTTGAGCGAGTGGGAGAGCGTCCTCAACGACCTGCAAACCGATCCGATGGACTGCGCCGACCGGGTGGATTGGGCGGCCAAGAAATTCCTGCTCACAACCTTCCGCGACGAGGAGCAACTCGACTGGGCCGACCCGTGGCTGCAATCCATTGACATGGAATACCACAACATCGACCCCGTGGCCGGACTTTACCACGAGATGCAGCGCACCTGCGCGGTGCGGCGTTTTCTGGATGAGGAGGACATCCGCAACGCCATTTTCCAGCCGCCGCCGACCACGCGCGCTTTTTTCCGTGGGCGCGCGGTGGCGAAGTTCAGCGACGCAATCGCCTCCATCCAGTGGGATGAAGTCGTATTCAAAACACCCAACGGCCCGCGTTCCGTGCCGCTCGTGGAGGCGTTCGACGACGAAGCGCTCGACGCCCTCAGCGCGCGGATGGAACGGGCGGAGTCGGTGAGTGATCTGTTTTAGAGCATTTCTGACTCGAAAATTTTCATGCCGCGTGGAGCCCCGTCTGCGGGGCATAGGTATCTCGGAAAAAATTCAGAATCCCCAGCCATCGCTGTGTGGTGGATCTGCTGGTGGATCGGCCGCTCCGCGGGCGATTTTCCAAAGCACATCGAGCGCAGCGAGCGGATTTTGTTTGCAACGCCCACCCCCGGAATCGCGCGCGGAGCGCACGATCCACCTTTTGCATTTCGGCGTTTCTTTTTGAGAAACGCTATAATAGGCAAAGGCGGCTCCGTCCCCGCCTACGCCCTCGGCTTCATGTGCGGGAAGAACACCACGTCGCGGATGGACTCCGCGCCGGTGAGCATCATCACCAACCGGTCGATGCCGATGCCGACGCCGCCTGCCGGGGGCATGCCGTGCTCCAGGGCCGTGAGGAAATCCTCGTCGATGTTCTGCTTCTCCTCGCCCGCCTGCTCTTCCAAGCGTTGGCGTTGGACGATGGGGTCGTTGAGTTCCGAGTAGCCGGGGGAGATTTCCTGGCCGTTGATGACCAGTTCATACACGTCCACCACGTCCGGGTTCGCCAGGTTTTGCTTGGCCAACGGCACGAGTTCCTTGGGGCAATGCGTGACAAAGCACGGGTTGAAGGTCTTCTCTTCCACCAGCTTTTCAAACACATGCTGGGTCACTTCAAAGTCCGCCATCTCCGGGGAAAGCTCCACATGCATGGCGCAGCATTTCTCGCGCCGCTGCTCCGGGGTGAGGGAGAACCAGCCGGGAACGGCCTCTTCGATCAGCTCCCGGTACGGCGCGCGCCGCCACGGACGGGTCAGGTCGATGGTGCGGATCACGTTCCCCTCGGCGTCCTTGTGGTCGATCTTGAGCGTGCCGACCACCTTTTCCGCCGCCGTCGTCACCATCTCCTCCACCATGTCCGCCATCATCTCAAAGTTGGCATAGGCTTGGTAGACCTCCAGCATGGTGAACTCCGGGTTGTGGCGGCGCGAGACCCCCTCGTTGCGGAAGTTGCGGTTGAGCTCAAACACCTTCTCAAAGCCCCCCACCAGCAGGCGCTTCAAATACAACTCCGGGGCGATGCGCAGGAAGAGATCCATCCCAAGCGCGTTGTGGTGCGTCTTGAAAGGGGCCGCCGCCGCGCCGCCCGCGATGGGCTGCATCATCGGCGTCTCCACTTCGAGAAAACCGCGATCCTCCAGAAAACGCCGGATCTCCCGCACGATGGCGATGCGCTGCTTGAAAACCGTTTTGGATTCCGGGTTGGCCAGCAAATCCAGGTAGCGCTGGCGGTAGCGCGTCTCCACATCGGTCAGGCCGTGCCATTTGTCCGGCAGAGGACGGAGCGCCTTGGAGAGGACGGTGAGCGCCTTGACCCGGAGCGACAATTCGCCGGTCTTGGTGACAAAGGTCTCGCCCTCCACGCCCACAAAGTCCCCCATGTCGAGCAACTGGAAGATGGCGTAGGCCTCCGGCCCGACTTCCTTGGCGTGGATAAAAATTTGCAGCCGCCCGGTGGAGTCGCGCAGGTCAAGGAAATGGCTCTTGCCCATGTCGCGGTGGGCGGTGATGCGGCCCGCGATGCGTTCCTGGTTGCCCTCGGCAAAGCGCTCGCGCACCTCGGCGATCAAGCCGGTCACGTCAAAGCGTTGGCCGTAGGGGTCCACGCCTTTCTCGCGCAGAGCGAGCATTTTTTGTCGGCGGGTTTCAAAGAGGGCATGCGTCTCGTCCATATTTGTCAAAAAGGGGAGTCAAACAGGCCGGGAGGGGAAAGTCAAAACCCGAGGCGGCAAATTGATCGCCCGCGAAGGATGCAGGCGTGCAAAATAGTTTTGACAGCGAAGGGGGGCATGGCGTAAGCCAGTGAGGTTCCTGACCTAAAAAAGACATCCATCCCCACCTCCATCCTCCCATGAAGCGTTTCATTTTTGCCCTCCTGTCTGCCGTTCTGTTAGCCGCCCCCGCCTTCGCCAGTGGGCCGTGGGATGCCGGTGTTCCGGGGAATACAACAAAGGTCAATCCCTCCAATCCCACCGGAACCTATCAGGGTAGCATCAAGGGAGTAAATATTGCCGGAATTTTTCGGGTGGGCACATCCCCCTCTGGATCGACGGCTGCACCAGGCTATTATAGCTATTATATTCATGGATCAGGATCCAACACGATTGTAACCTCCCAGTATACTCCAGGCTCCGCCGCAGGCATTGCCACCCTTTTTATGGAAGGCGCCTCTGGAGTTGCGAATGTGGACGCCATCGTGGATCTGGCTGGGCGAACGCTCTCCGGCGTGATGGACGGCGGCACCACGCGCGCTAAGCAGCTTGCCGTTACGAATCCGCATTTCAAATATGTTATTACTCTCACAAGTACTAATTCCTTTGGTGTACCTGTCATTACTTCCTCCACAATTTCCGCTCCAGGCAAGTGGGTGGTCACCGATAATGCTTCCTTCAGTGGATACTTCAATGCCAAGCTTTCGAAAAACTGGGCGGCGAACACCTTCAGCGGAAGCGGGCTCTTGACGATCAGCAAGTTTGATCTCGATCAATTTACGGCGCAAGTAAGTAGCACTGACTCTTCAGTTGCGAGTGCGGCTACTCCAGACGGCAATGTTTCCAGCCATGACGTAAACATCAAGGTTGCCGGATCCAAGACTGCGAACACGACAAACCTCTCTGCTGTCACGATTCCTGATGGCCAACCAGTCATCAAACAGATCACCCCATAACTTGTCCTTTTTGCTGCCGCTCGTGAAGCACCTTCGCGCTTTCCATTCCGGGAAAGAGATCCGCAAGCGAGATGGGTTTACCCTGATCGAATTGATGGCGGTTATAGCCATCATCGGCATCTTGTCCACCTTGATGCTGCCCGAGATCGGAACCATCCGTGAGCGGGCGGAAAAAGTGGTCTGCATGGGCCATCTCCGTTCCCTGCATGTCGCCTTGGGTTCCTACCTCAACGACAACGAGCAGTGGCCTCAACTCCCCAAGGATGCCAATGGGGCCGAGGCGGATCTCTCCCCGCAGGACGAAGAACAATTTTGGTTTGACGCCCTCAAGGATTATGGGATTGGGGTGAAAGACTGGCAATGCCCCACTCTGACGCGGCTGTTGGGCCTCAACAACCCCAACGCCGACACCTCTGAGGCGCCCAAAATGCACTACACGCCGACCCATTTCGACGACAATCCCTTGACGCCCCGGAAGTGGGCCGCCATGCCGTGGCTGGTCGAGAACGGCGACATCCACCACGGAGGCGCCCTCATTATTCGTGCCGATGGAGCCGTACGAACGGACATGGAAGCGGTGAACGCCTTCGGCAATTAGAGAACTGTTGGATCATTTGCCCCTGCCCTCTCCCGCTCGGCGCATCATACCGGCATGGCGCGTATTTGCTACGATGCCATTTCGCATCACGATGCTGACCATCGCAGGCAATCTATAACCGGGAATGAAATTTCGCGCAAAGGGACGCAAAGGACGCAAAGACAGAATCTTGGAAGGACAGAACGCAAAAAAACGCAGTCACCTTGAAGGTGAGGAGCATAAAATCCTTAAGTTTTTCTCTTTGCGTACCTTTGCG
>SESG01011527.1_pt1 | contig 13166 bp, 7 predicted proteins | sample 3171421 | NCBI WGS metagenome assembly SESG01 (sample SAMN10866946, study PRJNA518727) | freshwater metagenome | biome: subpolar coniferous forest; feature: holomictic lake; material: water; isolation source: holomictic Lake 227, 6 m and 8 m depth | place: Canada: near Kenora, Ontario | collected... | reverse complement strand
CTTCTTCTGAATAGCTTTTTACCACGTCCCAGTTTTGTTTCGCAGGTTCATTGAAGATCTCATAAATTATGTTGGGCACTCCTGAATACTTCCTTGCCATTCCGGCAAAAAAAGCCTTTGATTCCTCCAAATGCAACTCTGCGTTATGATCATGCCAGTCGATCAGGACATAAATCCCTTCATGGATGGCCTGATCTATTACGATGGTCATGAGCCTCATCTGTTCTTCCCGGCTGGTCAGATAGCCACCTTCCGGTTGAACAGCCATTGAGGCTCTTAAAATTGAAATATGGAAGTCTTTGGCAAGCCAACTGACGGCCTCTGCGTTGTAATACTTCTTACCTCCCCAGAGGCTCCACGAAAGTGATATACCTCGCAATTGGGGCGACTGTCCCATTTGATCCACCATTTGATTTCCATCAACCCGGAGGGCTCCGTGGATATCGACAGGACGTTTTGGCTGAATCGCCGTTAACTCAACTGAAAACGATAAAAAAGCAGAAAAAATGAGAATAGTACGGAACATGTCAATTGTGTTTTGGAAGTGCTGTAGTGATTTAAACTTCCAAATTTACATTTTTTTTATGACTGCTGATTATTTGGATATTAGCAGATTAAAAGAGATAGCTAATGAAACCGGATTTGAAACCTGAGTTGATAAATCGCGGAGTTTGTATTGGATGGTGTAGGTTCCGGCTGTCAATTGACCAATTACAATCGTATCATTTCTTAACATACACGGCAATTTCATCATACTGTTGAAGTGCTTTTCAATGTTAACTATGTTGCCGGTTTTAGTCACCCCATCCAGCAAATTGTACTGACAATCTTCAAACAATACCAGCCTGACATTGTCTGTTGAAGTCGGTGAAAGAGGAATAATCTTCATATTGTACTTTCCCGGATCGTAAATTGGGGTATATTCGACCGGAGGAACCAAAACCTGTTTGGTACAGGAGAATATTCCAAGGAATAAAATCAGAGGTAGACAACGGATAATCATGACTGATGACTTTTATTTGTAATTTTATATCAATTATCATACCAAACAAAATGAAAAACTTGATTTCTGTTCTCATTATCTTTCTTTTTGCTGCCACTCTTTTTGCACAGACACCCAAAAAATATGTCCTTGTCCTGCATGGCGGAGCCGGAGTGATGTCGGAAAAATCGATGACTCCGGCCATCCAAAAAGAATACCTGTTGGTGTTGAACCATGCGCTCCAAACCGGTGATTCTGTTCTGGCATCAGGTGGCACGAGCATGGATGCAGTGGGGAAAACCATCATGGTCATGGAAGACTCTCCGTTGTTTAACGCCGGCAAAGGCGCTGTATTTACCCACGAGGGAACCGTCGAACTGGATGCTTCCGTTATGGACGGAAAAACATTGGCAGCCGGTGCCGTAGCCGGGATTAAAGACATCAAAAACCCAATTCTGCTTGCAAGAGCAGTTATGGAAAAATCCGAACATGTCTTGCTTACCGGAAGCGGAGCCTCTCAATTCGCATTAGAGCAAGGGTTTAAACCCGTCCCAAACAGTTATTTCTACACCGATAAAAGAAGGCAGCAGTTAGAGGAATTGCTCAAAAAAGAGCGCATAGCTGGCATCAATGACAAACATGGAACTGTAGGTTGTGTGGCCCTGGATACCTTCGGTAACATTGCAGCCGGCACTTCAACCGGTGGCATGTCCAACAAAAAATACGGCCGGGTTGGCGATTCTCCCATTATCGGCGCCGGAACCTATGCCAACAATAATACAGGTGGATTTTCCTGTACCGGTCATGGCGAATACTATATCCGGCTAGGGTTTTCGAGGGATATATCTGCCTTGATGGAATACAAACAAATGGATGTTCAAAAAGCCTGCCAGGCAGAAATTGAAAAATTAACAAAATTGGGCGGCACAGGTGGTGTGATTGGTTTGGATCAATCAGGAAACGTCGCCATGGAATTCAACACATCCGGCATGTTCAGGGGATTTATCAAATCAACAGGTGAAAAGTACGTGGCCATCTTCAAATAAATGATGGTCTCCCGGGTCAATCAGGCTTTGAATTCCTTCGGCCATTGTTTAGGTTCACTCTTTAACAGGCAGTTCTGTTCAAAGGCTATTCAATCAAAAAATACAATTGTCATCCAAAGAAAAAAACCAGGACTTTCGCCCTGGTTTTCTTTTGAATTATTTGTAAAGTACCGGCTTCCCGAGCCCTACTGCTTCCAGAGGTTCGAGTTGTGTCTTGGCATCACCTACGACCACGTAATACATTCTCGAAGGATCAATGTATTTGTTGGTAAATTTCACTTGCTGTTCCACAGTAAGTGCTTTGACATAAGCTTCCTCCTTTTTGATGTAATCTGCAGGAAGATTATTTCCCGTCATGGTATTCAGCATTCCCATCAATCCGCTAAGCGTCTCAAAACGCAGCGCATTGCCCTTGAGCAGGGATGATTTGGTGAAATCAACAAAATCCTGAGAATTTCCTTGTCTGTATTTCTCCATCTCAGTTTTGAAAATAGTCACTGATTCGACCGTAGAATTGGTACGAACTTTCGAAGATGCGATAAACTCACCAAAATCATTGCTTCCGCTAAAATTGGATCTTGCACCATAGGTAAAACCCTTTTCTTCACGCAGAATAAGATTCAAAACTCCATTGAATGAACCGCCAAGCTTATAATTGGCCACTGAGGCTGCATAATAGTCAGGATTGGAACGCGGAATGGAAGGAGTGCCGATAGAAATAACCGATTGTTTGGCCCCCGGAACATCGACAAAATATATTTGTGATTTTTCCGGAGCAGCAGGCATTTGAACCTTTGGTATAGTTACATTTTTGGCAGCCCATTTTTCATTCAGGGAAGTCAGGGCTTTCATCACTTTGGCTTGGTCAATATTTCCAACCACCAGCATTTCAGAGATCGATGGAGAAATGTATTTGGCATAATATTCTTTCAGATCATCGATCGTAATCGATGCCACTGAGCTAGCCGTTCCGGAGGCATCAACGGCAAGAATGTTGTTGCCGAAAATAAGTTTGTTCAAAGTCTGGGAAGCAAGGAATTCTGGATTGGCTGAATTTCTTCTGATACCATTGATGATCCTGCTTTTGGCCAGGGCAAATTGCTCCTTGTCCCATCTTGGCTCAAGCAAAATCTCTTCAACCAATGCCAATGATTTTTCAAAATTGCGCGTAAGCATACCACCGGAGCTGCGAAATCCACCTGATCCAACTTCAATGGTAATATTTTCATTGTCAGAGCCTACACGGATAGAAGCGCCCACCAGGCCGATTGCATCTTCAAGTTCCTCAGGCGTTTTGTTTTTGGTTCCTTCGTTCATCATGGTAGCAACCAGATTGGCCACTCCTGCCTTGGCTACATTGTCCAGCTTATGCCCGCCATCAATTTTGATGGAATACTGAACCAATGGCAATTCGGTCTGTGAAATACCCCATACTTTGAGTCCATTTGGCAATGAGGCTGACCAGGCTTTTGGAATTGTAACTTCCGGATCTGGGCCAGAGGCAGGTTTGATGGACCGGTCAAGCTTTGTTTTTGTTTTCACAATCGCTTCATCGGCAACTTTAACATCCTTAACTTCAGCAGCTTTGGTAACATCTTCCTCCACAACTCCAGCGTTGACAGATCCGGCTACGATTAAACTGACATCGCCTTTGGGAACAAAACTTGTCTCAATAAAATTCTTCCCTTTGAGGTATTTGGCAAAAACAGCTTTGACATCTGCCATGGTAACTGCCTGGGTATTGGCCAGATCTTTCTTGTAAAATTCCGGGTCTCCGGTGTAAATATTGTATTCTGCTAATGTAAAAGCCTTACTTTGAACACTTTCAAAAGAATTATAGAAGCGTGTTTCATCACTCGCCTTGATCCTGGTAAGATCCTCTTCTTTAAAACCATCTTTTTCAAATTTATCAAAACCCTCGAAAACCGCTTTTTCAATCTCTGTCAAATTAACACCCGGATTGGCTGTCACAGAAACAGTAAATGAACCTGCCAGTTCCTGTGAACCATTCCTGGCCATGACGCGAGATGTCAGTTTCTTGTCTTTGACCAAAATCGTGTAAAGCGGAGACTTCTTGGTTCCGGCCATCAATTCACCCAAGAAATTCAGGGCATAGGAATCTTTTGAATAGCGCTCGGCGGTGGGGAAAACCATCGTCAGCATTGGAACTTTGGCGAAATTATCTTCCTGATAAAGCTTTACCGTAGCAGGCAACGAAACAGGTTGGGGTTTGCGCTTCCCAATCGCTTCACCTTGAGGAATTTCACCGAAATATTTTTCAATCATTGCTTTGACTGTCACCTTGTCTATGTCACCTGCAACTACCAGTGTTGCATTGTTAGGCGAGTAGAATTTTTGATGAAAGGCCTTCACGTCTTCCACAGTTGCATTGGTCAAATCTTTCATGTCACCAATTACAGTCCAGCTGTAGGGATGACCCTTGGGATACAGCGTGCGCGCAATCACCTCCTGGTTGAAACCATAGGCAGCATTGTCGACACTTTCCCTTTTCTCGTTTTGAACCACATTCTGTTGGTTGACCAGAGCCGATTTAGTGACCATATTTTCGAGATAGCCCATGCGATCTGACTCCATCCAAAGCGCCATTTCAAGCGCGTTTTTAGGAACTATTTCGTAATAATTGGTCCGGTCCTGACTGGTACTCCCATTCAGCGTTCCACCGGCTCCCTGGATATATTTAAAAAACTGATCTTCAGGCACATTTTCTGATTTCTGAAACATCATGTGTTCAAATAGATGGGCGAAACCTGTCTTTCCAAGCACTTCCCTGCTCGAACCAACATGATAATAAATGGCAACTGCGGCGATAGGATCAGACTTATCCTGGTGCAACACCACGGTCAATCCGTTTTTTAAGGTGTATTTTTCAATCGGCATGGATAACCCGGCCTCTTTGGCCTTCAACTCAAAAGAAAAAATTAGAAATGCACCAAAGAGCAACATCAAAACGATTTTTTTCATAAAAAAAATTTTAGTTAGTAAAGTAAACCATAGAAACAAAAACGAACTAAATTGCATAAAAAGTATTGATCTTATGATGCGATCATGTAAGTATGTAACTTAATGAATAACTGATATTCATCCGTTTATGTCACTCGGTTTGAACTTAGACTACATCAATGCCCTTTGGTTTACTTTTCCCTTTTTTTTTTAATTTTACAACTTCAGATCAACACTGTTAACGACTAAAACTTCTATTATGACCAGCGTTTCGCCAACGAAGAGGGGTTATCAAATAACCTTCTTATTGTTCGCCTTTGCCGTAATATTTTCTGCTACACAAGCCCAAAACAGGGATGGAAAGATTTTACAGGGTGAAAAATGGCAAAAGTTTATTGCCGGAAATTCAAAAGCGGATTTTTATGTTTCTCCTACCGGGAATGACCAATGGAGCGGAACATTGCCGGAATCCAATGCCGCCAAAACAGACGGTCCTTTTGCTACGATACTGCAGGCTCAAAAGGCTGTCAAAATACTCAAATCAAAAGTTTATTTTCCAAAAGATCCTCCAGTAGAAAAAAGGTGGATTGGATCTCCCCATCCGCTCGGACGAGGTAAGGACATTCTGGTTTATATTCGGGAAGGTCATTACTATTTAAACCAGCCTTTGCAATTTGAACCGGCCGACGGTGGAGAACGTGTCGAAACCAATTTGCCTACAGGCGCCTTCGAATACCACAAAATAAAGGACCATTATGTCACTTATGCGGCCTATCCGGGAGAAAAGCCGGTCATTTCAGGCGGACTACCCGTTACGGCATGGAAGCAGAAAAAAGGTGTCTGGACTGCTCAACTCATTGCAGACTCGGTGAGCATGTTCCTGATCGACGGAAAAAAGCAAACTTTGGCAAGAAAACCAAATACCGGTTATTTTATTCCAACCTCCGTTTCAAAAAAGACGGATGAACTAACTTTCAGCAAAGGAGATCTTGAACCATGGAAAGATCTGGCCGGAAACAGGGTTGTGATGCTTCTGCGCTGGCATACAGGAATCAACAGTTTCAGCAGAATTGATTCCAAAACTGGTACCGCCTTCCTGAAAGCTCCGCAGGAAGGTATCGTTGTTGTACCACCCAGATATTACGTCGAAAATTTGAAATCCTTGCTCGACACTGCGGGGGAATGGTATTTTGATAAAAATGCCAAAGAACTCAGTTATATTTCACCACGCGAGACCGGAGATCCAAACCAGGCAAGCGCTTCCATAGCCAAACTAAATAAATTGGTCGTTGTCGTGGGTGAAAAAGGTCATCCGGTGCGGAACCTGAGGTTTTACGGATTGATTTTCGAAGGTCTTGAAGCCGGTAACAGCGCCATATCCTTCGAATATGCCCATGCCTGCGAATTGGCCGAAAGTACCATCCGTTCGTGTGCAGGAACCGGAGTATATGTAAAGGCAGGCTGCTATCAGACAAGAATTCAAGGGAACAGCATTGAATCCATAGACAACGGTGGAATTTACGTCATCGGCTCACTCAAACCTGTCTGGCAAAGCGAAGTGGATTACAACAAGGGAGTTACCACCGGAACCGGAGGTGAAAGTTCAAAAATTATACGCGAAACGGTCATTTCCCATAACCGCGTTTCAGATTGCGGAGGTAACAGTATCTACGCAAGCAACTCCCTTTCAACCACTATCTCTCATAATTATATCACCAAAACCAGAGGCAGATATGGAATCGATGTGGGTGACTGGTCCAACCAGGAAGATGCCCTTGATGGAAACTACCTCGTCGAATACAATCATCTGGACGATGTACAGCAGGATGCCGATGATTCAGGTGCAATAAAGACTGCCGGAATGGTCTTCAATTCTGTGGTGAGAAGGAACCTGATTCATCGGGTTCACGCAGGATTTTTCAACGACAATGTAGGATTCTGGTTCGACAACATGTCGCAGGGTTGGGTGACTGAAGAGAATATTTATTATGATCTGGAACAGGGAGAAATGAAATATTGTGCGGCTCAACCCGAGGACAATACCTATCGGAATAATTTCAAAATCGAAAAACCAATCTATGAACCGGAGATTTTTCTGGAAGGAGAACCCGATTTTCGCTACAGTAAACTGAATATAGTTCCTTCCGGACAGCCCTCCGGCTCCTACCCTGCCGGCAGCGTAATCCAGCTTTCAGCGGAAGTTTTCAATAACGGTACTTCAGGAATATCTCCTGTTGAAATGTACCTCGACGGGAAAATTTATGAAAAGAAACTTTTCCCTGTCATCACGAAAAACAGCCAGATCATCAATTTTCAACTGAGAATCTACGATGCCGGAGAACATCTCCTCTCAATTGGTACAACACCACATCAAAAAATAAACATTGAAGGATCCAAACCACCTGTCGTATTTGAAAATTTCAAACTATCATCCGAAAGGTGCCTCGAAGGTGAAAAAATCAGCCTTCAGGCGACAGCCAAAAATCTTACTTCCCAAAATCAAAAACTGACTACTGCAGTATATCTGGATGACCACACTCAGCAGGAGACCAGACTGGAATTGAACGCAGATGAGTTACGAGACATCCACCTCGATCTGCAAATTCCTGCCGGTACCCATACCGTCAGAATTGGCAATAGCGCTGCCGCTACGATTCTCGTTCAACCCAAAAACAGCTTGGATATCAGCCAGATGAAAATTCTGGAGTATGGTTCTCCAAGGGCAAAACCCTTTACAATTGAAGCTGACCCTCAGCACAACAGGTATAAAATCTCTGCCTGTGGCTCTGATTTTTACCATGCTGAAGACTCCTATGCTGCGGCCTATTTAAAAGGAATCAAGGGCGATTTCGTTGTTGCGGTCAAAATCAATCAGTTTGGCGAACGAACCCATGAGTGGTTCCGAAGTGGCATTTTTGTTCGCAATGACATCGCAAAGAGTTTCGATGTGCAGCCAGGAAGCAAGGGCTCGGTTTTGCTTTTTGGGACTCCCGGACGAGCAGGCATCCAATACGATGAATTTGCCAATGGCTGTATGCACAAAGCCAGCAGCCAAAACCTGCCTGAGCACAGTAAAACACCAATTTATCTGAAGCTGGTCCGTCATGGCAACAGTTTCAGCGGGTATGTGAGTTTGGATGGGATCAAATGGATCATTGAAAAACAATCGACGGATATTCCTTCATTGAATGAATCCGTCGATATCGGCCTTGCCGCCGGCGGACCGGATGCCCGTCAATATTGGGTGGAATTTACAGACTGGAAAATTGAAGTTGCCCAATGAAGAAGAAAGACACGAAAACAAGCCGACGCCTGTTCATTATCATTTTTCTGGTCATCATGATTCCGGTTTTGATTGCATCCCGGATTTGGAAACATCGTCATATACCCATTGAAAAACCTACCGGGAAAATTGGCTTTCATGAAGTCCGGACAGAGCACAATGGGCTCCTCCTGCCTTGGACAACCTGGGAAGATGCATTAAAACGGGAGATGAACTGGTATTACCATGCCCCTATCGGAAAATCGGGTTATCCGGTTTATTTCTATGCCACTTTCATCGGTGATGATTACCTTCCCTACAAAAATGAAATAATCCCTTGCACGCAGCTAGGGATGGGCATCCTTTCCTATCTGAAGTATTGGGAATATTTTGGAAAATCGGATAGTCTGCCATTGAAATATGCCGAACAAATGGGTGTATTCCTTGCTGATCTGGCATCGACTCCAAATGCAGGCATTTATTCCAATTTCCCTCGCTCCACCGGAAACCATGAAAATATTCCGCTGACAAAAAGTTCGCAGGGGGATGCCAAATATGGGGAGCAGGTGATCGAACCCGACAAGGGTGGAATTGCCGGATACGCTTTTCTCCAACTTTACAAAAAAACCGGCAAAGTAATCTTCGGACAGCGAGCGCTGGACGTAGCCAGGGTGCTGGCAGAAAATATGCGGCATGGAGACAAGTCGCACGCGCCATGGCCTTTCAGGGTAGATGCCTATACCGGGAAACACTGGGGCGAACGCAACGGAAACATGGTTTACATCCTGCGCTTGTGGGACGGACTTGCAGAAATTGGAAGCAGTGAATTTTTAGCTCCACGCGACCGACTTTGGCATTGGATCAAGGAGGTACAGTTGAAAGCCTCCGACAGCAAAGGCAGCTCACACTGGGTACAGTTCTTTGAAGACATGACCGAAGAAGACAACCGCAACTCGTGGGCTCCTCTGGAAATGGCCAGGTATCTGATCGAAAAAAAGGAAAAACTGGATCCAGAATGGAAAACCATGGCGCAACAGTGCATCGACTTTGCAATGGATCATTTTGCAATCCAAATGCCGGGAGGTGTTACGCTGATGGGAGAACAGGATTCTGACCTGCGTCCGTGGGGAGGTGCATGTTCCAAACTGGGAGGGGTTGCTGCGCTATTCTATGCCGCAGGTGGCGGTGACCAATACCGCGAAATTGCCCTGCGTAACCTGAACTGGGTTACCTATTTTATCGATACGGATGGTGGTCCGGCGGCTATGTGTGACCTCAAAGAATGGAAAAAAGGTTCCTGGCAGGAAGATTGTCACACCGATGTGGTCCACAACTTCATCGATGCACTTCAGGCTATCCCGGAATTTCGTTCCACTCAAAAATAACAGGTGTTAACCCATTTCACGGAATGAAAATCAAATACGAGAATGGTATAAACCAAAAATCAGAATCTTAAATCTTTCAATATTCTTTAGACTACTACAAATTCCTATTCATTTTTAACGATCGAATCAACATGAAAAAACTACTTTGGCTTAGCGTACTCACACTATTCAGCGTCTCACTACGGGCGCAAGTTGTGGACCTCAGCAAGGCAACAATTTTTGCCTCCAAAAACATCCCTTCTCCCGTCAGGGAGACCGCCATCCGGGTACTGAAGGAGGAAATAGCCCTGCGAACATCTGTGCAGTTGAAAGAGACGGAAAAGATCGGTTCGCAACCTGTCATCGCGATTGTCCTGTCATCCGAACAGCAGGCTTCGGGTATTGCTATTCCAGTCAATGGTTCAGAAGCTAAACCTGAAACAAAACCCGAAGGTTTCCGCATATCGGTCGATCAATCCGAGGTTAAAAAAATTCTGTGGCTAATTGTAGCAGATCAGCGGGCAGCCATATTCGCCGTCGGCCAGCTTTTGAGAACCGCGGAGCTTACCCGTGGCAAAATCTCATTTGATGCCAAAAACGCAATAGCCACCTCACCCAGATATGCCATCCGTGGCCACCAGATCGGCTACCGCAATACCGCCAATTCCTGGGATTCATGGACGATGGAGCAATACGAAAAATACCTGCGCGAACTGGCACTATTTGGCACCAACAGCATCGAAAACATCCCTTTTCACGATGGAAAGAACAATCCCCTGATGAAATATCCCCGTGAAGTGATGAACAAAAAAATCAGCGAAATCTGTCACGAGTACGGTTTGGATCACTGTGACTGGATACCTGCGGATGTTGATCTGTCTGATCCGGTGAAATTCAAGGAAGAAGTTGCAAGGCACAGTGAATATTACAAAAATTGTCCTTATCTGGATGGTGTTTTCTTTCCTGGAGGCGATCCCGGCAGCAATCACCCAAAAGATGTCATGCCCTTCCTGAAAGCTGCAACCGCTGAACTGAAAAAATACCATCCCAAAGCAACCATGTGGATTTCGCTTCAGGGCTTTACGGATGAACAGGTAGATTATTTCTATCAATATCTCGAGAAGAATAATCCGGATTGGCTCACAGGCGTTGTTACGGGTCCGAGCAGTCCAGATCTTGCAGCCACCAGGTTCCGTCTCGCGAAAAAATACCTGCACAGGCACTATCCCGACCTGACCCATACGATTCGCTGCCAGTATCCGACATTGAACTGGGACCAGGCCTTTGCGCTGACTGAAGGCAGGGAAGTATGCAACCCGCAGCCTATGTATTATGCAAAAATTCACAACCGTTATGCACCGTTTACCGATGGATTCCTCGCCTATTCCGACGGATGCCACGACGACATCAATAAGATCACCTGGAGCCAGATGGCATGGAACCCTGAGCGCCCGGTTCGCGATGTGATGGTAGAATATGCCCGGTTTTTCTTTGGTTCTTCGCTGGCTGAAGCAGGCGCTGATGGTATTCTGGCGCTCGAACGCAACTGGGTCGGTCCGACTGAAGAAAATGGCGGAATTGAAACCTCCTATTCTTTCTGGAAAAATCTGGACATGCAGCATCCTGAATTGAAAAACAACTGGCGGTGGCAAATTCTCGTGATGCGTTCCAACTACGATGTATTCGTCAAGCGAAGAAAAGCCTATGAACAAAAACTGGAAAATGAAGCCAATATGATCTTGCTTCAGGCACCCAAAATTGGATCATTCAAGGCCATGGAGCAAGCGCTGGAAATCGTGAACAAAGCAGACAAGGAACCGGTGACATCTGATTTACACAAGAAAATTGAGGACGCTTGTGATGCCTTGTTCCAGTCCATCGGTTTGCAAACCAGCGTGAAGAAATACAATGCCAGCGGATCAGAACGGGGTGCCATCCTTGATCACCTGGACAATCCGCTCAACAATCGATGGTGGCTCGCTGATGAATTTAAAAAAGTTGAAAAGCTGGCTACCGAAAAAGAAAAAACCGACCGTCTGGAGTTGATTGCCAATTGGGAAAATCCCGGAACAGGCAGTTATTACGACAACGTATCAGACATTTCAAAAAGTAGTCATGTCACCACTTTTTCAGACGATGCCACAGACGTAGCCTGGTGGGAGGATGGTTTCAGCCGCAAAAGGCTTTCGACACAACTCTTCCAGAACTTTCCTGTGCTGAAATACAATGATCTTGATCCGAATGGCAGGTATTTGATACGTATTGCCGGTTATGGCGAAGCCTTGCTCAGAGTCGACGGAGAAAGGATTGACCCTACCGTTTACAACAAAGGGTATGAGGAATTCAAGGAGTTTCCGCTTAATCCCAAGTATGTGAGCGACGGCAAAATCGATGTTACATTTGATCAGCCGGAAGAATCGAAGTTAAACTGGAGAGAGAGATCAAAAGTGACAGATGTGTGGCTGATCAAACTGAATTAGCCGAATAATCTGACATGCAGATAAATTACAGATTAAGAATTATGGAAAGGATTGGTTCAGCCATAGGGTCGCAACAATTCCCTTTGATAATTTTTAATCTGTAATTTTTAATTTTTAATGAGCCAGTGATTGTATCAGCCCTTCACACGCATCTTCCAAAATATCCAGTACCAGCTCATAATCCCTGGTATCTCCATAATATGGATCAGGCACATAGGTATAGTTTTTTCGGACTGCGAAATCTGTCATGCTGCAGATTTTAGAAGAAGCCGTTCCGGCAGGAGCCATCCTGTGCAGGTCAGCAACATTCTGTTGATCCATACCAATGATCAGATCGAAATGATCGAAATCCTCCTGCGGCCTGACAGGCCGGGAGATGGAGGTCACCTGGTATCCCCTTTTCCCCGCAATATTGATCATTTTCGGGTAGGCGCCCTGACCTTCATGGTAGCCGGCTGTTCCGGCAGAATCACAAGTGATTGTTTTTCCAAGTCCTTTTTCTGCAATCATGTGGCTAAAGATGGCTTCAGCAGCCGGTGAACGGCAAATATTTCCCAAACAAACAAATAAAATTCTCATCGCTATTGTTAAAAAAACTGAACAAAGAAAAGAATAAAATGTCTTTTGCTTCTCATTTTGTACTTTCGCCAAAAAAATAGCTGTTAGCTTTTGGCTTTTGGCTGTTAGCTTTGGGATCTAAGGCACTTGAAAAGCAGGTACAATTATGCCATACAATTTTCCGTAATTATCGGAAATACTTTCAAAGTCCTGGTAACCAAAAGCTAATCGCTAACGGCCAAAAGCTAAAAGCTAAAAAAATTAACAAATATCTCAACGCTATGAGCCTCATCGGAAATGTAATCTGGATAATTTTTGGTGGATTGGTTGCCTGCCTGGGCTATATCTGGGGTGGATTGGTACTTTGTTGTACCGTTGTTGGAATTCCTTGGGGATTGCAATGTTTCAAAATCGGTATTGCGACCCTCGCCCCTTTCGGGAAAACTGTGAGGCCAAATGGCAGTTCGATCCCCGGACTCTCTTGTCTGCTCAACCTCATCTGGCTGATTTTTG
>SESG01001029.1_pt1 | contig 13174 bp, 6 predicted proteins | sample 3171421 | NCBI WGS metagenome assembly SESG01 (sample SAMN10866946, study PRJNA518727) | freshwater metagenome | biome: subpolar coniferous forest; feature: holomictic lake; material: water; isolation source: holomictic Lake 227, 6 m and 8 m depth | place: Canada: near Kenora, Ontario | collected... | reverse complement strand
TTGGAATGGCCCGGACCGACTTTAGAGCAGCCCTGGCGCCGGGCCGATCTGGGCGGCGGCCCCGAGCAGGCAGCCGGCAATCGCCCTGGCGGCAGTGGCTCCGTTTGACAGAAAAGTCAATGCAAGTCAACTTCTGGTCAATCGGGGTGTAGCGGATTGAAGTTAGATGTGCTTTAATAGACGTGTAGCCTCTCGAATGGGCAAGGCAGAGCGGCCGGTCGGCGATGCCGGCGGGCGGCGAGTGCAAACGTGGTGGTGGTGCAAGTCATAATTTAAACAGAATCGAGCGAATCAGAAATGGCCTACTCCGACTCCAGGAAGTCACAGAGAATGCTGCGTGCGGCAGGCTGGCTGCTGCTCTTGATGATTGGGGCCGCGATCTGGTGGCACTTTCCAGCCGGACGCAAGGCGGCACCCAACGTCGAATCGACTCCGCTGGGCAAGGCCAACCCAGCCAGCAACGCGCCGTCCGCTCATGGACTCATCGCCCGACCGACCACAAACGCTCCGGGATTACTGGTGGGACCAGGCGTCACGGAGTTTCTGCTGCTCATGCAGCAGTGGCGGCAACAGCATCGGAATTACCGCCTGACGGTTGAGACGACCGGTCCGGAAGTGGAAAGCACCACGGAGGTCTTCCGCTTCGTGGCCAAGCAGGGCACAGTGGTGAACCGGATGAAGACGAAGATGCGGCAGCCGATGCCGCTGGACTTGGTGATGGAATCCGAGGGCGAGCGTGTGCGCGCCTATTTTCCCGCGCTCGAACAGGTGGCGACCGTCGATTGGCAGCAAGAGACCGCGTGGGTGCTGAAGCAGATTGGCTGGGGGGGCGAAGCCCTGGACGTAACGCTGCCGGTGAAGCTGGCGCGGGCGAGCTTTATCGAAACCGGCCCGGACTATCGCGCGCTAACTATGGTTTTTCCCGGGGCGCTCTTCAAGATGCCGCCGGCGGCGGGCGACCTGTTCCTCACCATCCAGCTCGACGACACCGGCAAGGTGTTGTCGCTGGAGCAGCTCACCCTCGGCCTGCGGGTGGTTTCCAAGCTGAAATACCTGGACGAAGATCCCGCCCGGATTGAGGCGGCCTCGCCCAGGATTCCGGCCACGGCGGTTGCCACCGAGAAGTCTTTCAATGAAATCCTGCTGAAACTTGCGAACTGGACCAGAACCCCCTCCGCCAAACCTATATGAACAGTCGTTTCGAGATCCCGATTGATTCGTCCGCTTACAACCTGTTCGCCGTTGACGATTACCTGCGCAACATCCGCACGCCGGAGGACCGCCAGAAGCTCATCCGCACGGTGGGGTATTCGGCCCGGTTGCGGGAGGATTACGAGAAACGCCATGGGCTGCCCCGCGGTGCCGTCGAGGTCGCCATGATGGCGGAAGATCAGCGGGTCAAGGCACTGAGCGAAAAGCTCTCCCAGAAATTCTGGGTGGCGGTCGAGCAGAAGGTGAGCGCGCAGGAAATGAAGCAATTCTACCTCGAGGTGGAATCCATGAGCACCGGTTTGCGCTCCCTCTATCCGGAAGCGGTCCAATTTCTGAAGCAGTACGGCATGTTGTCGCAGCGGAACAAGAAGACATTCTACGGCGACTACCAATTCGGCAACGACTACCGCATCATGCTGGCGAACACCTGTCCGGGGCCGAAACCAGACCCGTGCAACCCGGACGTTTGGTGGTGTACGGAAGTCTGGGCCTATACGTGGTCCCTGGTGGCCTGGCAGGCGTTCGCGGCCATTTGGGCTTCGTTGCTGTTGTTCGCCTTTATTCTTCTCGTGCTCTGCGTCTCGCCGCCGTTGCAGGTGCCGTGCTGAGGTCATTTTATGCTTATCATTCCTCATACCTTGTCGCTCATCACGACGTATCGCTGCACGGCGGCATGTGATCATTGCTGCTTTGGCTGCTCGCCGCAGGCACCCGAGGGCATCCCGGCGTCGCGGATGCGGAGCTATATCGAGCAGGCGGCGGAGATTCACTCCGTCAAGGTGGTGGTTTTCACCGGCGGCGAATGTTTCCTGCTCGGTCGGGAACTGGACGAACTGGTGAAGACGGCGGCCGACCACAAGTTCGTGACGCGGTTCGTCTCGAACGGCTACTGGGCGACGAGCCTGCCCGCCGCCCGGCGCCGGTTGAAGACACTCCATGAGTGCGGCCTGCGCGAGGCCAACTTCTCCACGGGCGAACAACACGCCCGGTACATCCGGCCGGAATACGTGCGCAACGGCGCGATTGCCGCGGCGGAACTGGGCATGGCCAGCCTGGTGGCGGTGGATGCCTTCGGCGACAGCGTGTTCGACTTCGACGCTTTTATAGACAATGCCGAGTTCCAGAAGCACGTGGATGCCGGCACCATCGTCCTGAAAGTCTCGCCTTGGATGCGGTTCCGCGGTGAGCGGCGACTTGCCTATACCAAGCAGTACCTCCAGAAAATGGAACAGCACCGCTCGTTCGGTGTGGGTTGTGCCACTTTGCTGAAGGTCCTGGCGGTGAACCCGGCGGAGGAGCTGGGCATCTGTTGCGGCCTGACCCTCGAGCAGATTCCGGAAATGAAGATCGGCTCGCTGCGGGAGCATTCCATCCGCGAACTGCTTGCGCAGGCGCCGGATGACTTCGTCAAGATCTGGATCTATCTGCAAGGGCCGGACGCCGTGCTCCGCTACGCCCGGCAATTGGACCCGAGCATTTCCATCCCGCGCCAGCAGGCGCACACGTGCGAGGTCTGCCGGTATGTGTATGGCAATCCCCGCATCCGGGAAGCGGTGATGCGCCAGCCGCCCGAGAACATGCGCGATCTCATCACGCAGTATGTGCAGGGGCTGGCCATGCCCCTCGGCGAAGTGGACTCAAAATTCGCCGCCCGTGTCGTTCGCGGCGGCGGCGACGTCAAACAACTGAAGCAACTACACCGCGAGACCCGTTTCAAATGTCAATGTGTATAAAATCCGACGTTTCCCTCTTGCTGCGGCGGCTTGAAACCGCGGGCTACTTTGTAAACTACGGCCTGCTGGGGGACGGCAATTTCCGGCCGTATGACTGGGAGAAGATGGCCGGGCTGTTGACCGGTGACTTTCAAGAGCTGTGGCGGTTTTTCCTGCTGGGGGGGCGACTGTCCTCGACGCGGCTGCGTGAGTTGCTGGGGGGAGCGGCGTTCGACTGCCTGATGGAACTCAACGTCTGCCAAAGCCGGAACCGGGAAGTGACGCTGGGCTCGCTTTCGCTGGTGTCGTATCGCGGCAACACTTTCCTGGTGGATCGGGGCAACTCTCCCCGGGCTTACTTCGGCGACGACACCAAGGCCCTGATGACGCTGCTGCCGAAGCGTGAACAGGGCCAGTGCCTCTGCCTTTACTCGAACAGCAGCGTGGCAATGCTGCCGCTGGCGAGCCGCTCGCAAATCCAGATCACGTACGCTTGCGGTCCACACAACGGGGAATTGGTGGAAGCCAACCTTCGTCTGAACAACGCCGGGGCGGCGCCGCGTTTCCAGCCCCGTCCCGCCGTCCGCGACAGCGGCAAGTACGATGTCATCGTGGCGGCTTGTCCGTCCACCTTCGAGCCGCCGGGGATCAAGATGCCCGCCCCGATTGCCGCCGGGCGCGACGGTCTCAAGTATCTCAAGGAACTCCTGGCGCAAGGCAGTCGGTTGCTCTCGGCCGAAGGCTGCCTGCTCACAACGTTTCTGTATTTCTCCGAGGCGGACAGCCAGATCATGCGCGAACAACTGGCCCGGCTGATCGAGCCGCATGGCCTCGGCTACCGGCTGGTGATTTGCAGCAAGCACCTCATGCAGCCGGGCGTGCCCGTGTTCAACATGTTGTTCGGCCTGGCGACTGCCGGCCGGGCGGACGCGGCCGAGGCCACAGCCAAGAAGATGCTGAAGCACGTTCGCACGATGAAATTCGAGGCGGCTTACCTGATCAAAGGCAAGTTCCTGCCCGCAGCGGCCTCCGCGCCACGGGAGATCATTGACTACAGCGACACGTATTATGGTTCCTGGACCTTCTGACCCATGAAAAGACGAACATTCATCCAAATGGTCGGCGTCTCCGCGTTGGGGTTGCCTTTCATGTACAGCCAGTTCAAGTCGGACGCCTGGAAAGCCGGCCCGAAACTGGTGCCGAACCCGCAGCGCCAGGCGCTCTCCCTGGCGTTTTCCCCGGACGAGCAGGGTGTGATCTCGGTGCTGCGCCAACGCTCGCCAGCGGTGTGCCTGTTGGGCGGTGGCGTGTTAACCAAAGCCAGCGGGCAAGACCTGCCTTACCTCAATCTCCTGACCGACTCCGCCGAGTTCAGCACGCTTAAGCGCGAGCTGCATGCCTTTGGCGTCCAGCCGATCTCGACACCGGAACTGCCCGCGAACTTCATCAAGTTCCAATATGAGGGAAAGCCCTACTCGGTGTTGAACATGGAACTGGCGGCTTTCCTCCCGCAGAACGTGCTCGGGCCGCAGCTCAAGCTGCTGCCGCTGGCCCACAATTTCCTCGTGTATTCCGCCACGGGGAAGTGGGCGATTGATCCCTACGGCGCACTGCAATCCAAAGGTCGCGGTGACCTTTTCCGGATCCGGCGCCTGCAAGATCCGGAAACTCCGGTGGGCGGCCTGGAGCTTTGCCTGGCGGTGGCGTTCGACCAGAGCTTGCTGGGCTTGGAAGCGCCGGCCGGCCACTCCGCCTTCGAGCAACGCGTGCTCGCCTCTACGGTCGGCGACGAGAAACTGGCCACTGCGGTCTTCCATCAAACGCTGAGTTTCTTCCCCGACCTATTGGAATTGAAGGGTTGGGAGTTCACGCGGAGATATGTGACCTCTCCGCTCTGCCTCGCCGCGGCGGCGGCGGCACCGCGGATTGATTTGAGGCGCGTCTGCGCCTCATTGCGGCAGGTTGAAAAGCGAGGGGGCGAGGTTTCCAGCAGCCACCTGATGCTCGCCATCAACCGGGAGATTCGGAACCTGGAGCAGACGCCGGGCTTTGGCATCGGGCTGCCGGATTACATGGCGGCCAAGAAACTGCCGATCCGTCGCGGCGACCTGATGAACGAGGTCTTGCGGGGCAGCCCCGTTGCGCTGGCTTGACCATGTATATGAGCCGGCAATTCTCATTAAGGCGTTCCAGACCCGTTTGGTGTCCACCCTTTAGGGTGTCGGGGGGCCGGAAACACCCTAAAGGGTGGACCCTAAACGACGCACGGCAGTCATGGGCAGAATAGCTGTATATGAGCCGCACCTCCATCCTGATGGCCGGGCTGCTGCTGTTGTTGCTGAACCTGCCGCTGGCCTTCGGGTTGGTGCCGATGAACAAGTACTACGGTTTTCGCACCGCGGTTTCGATGAAGTCCGACGAGCATTGGTATGCCGTAAATGCCTGCGGCGGGCGGTGCCTGGCCTGGTGGTCGCTCCCCATCATCGCCATCGGCATTGCGGGCTGGTTCATTCCGGAGAGCTACCGCGAAGCTTACTCCCGTTACACACCGTTCCTTGTTTTTGGAATGGTGGCGATTGCCTTTATCAGCGTCGGCGTTTGGAGCCGGCGCTCTTTGCCTTAACACAAAAGTTGATTTAGCACAGCGGACAGAGTGTTGCCGGAAGACTCGGGTTCCCTTCTGCGCAAGTAAGCGCGGACGGAGGCGGGAGTCATCCTGGCAACCAACTAATGGAATGTGATATGAGAACTATGAGTTCGTATTTTCCGAAGTGGCGGTGTGGAGCCGGCTTCGCCCTCATCACCTGCGTCACCATGACCTGGTGGATGACGCGTGACGCAGCGGCGGCATGCATGCCGGTACCGCCCGGCTTGATCGGTTGGTGGGCGGGGGAAACCAACCCCAACGATGTGCTGGGCCTGAATAATGGGTCGGTGCAAGGCGGGACAACCTTCGCCGCCGGCGAGGTCGGGCAGGCGTTTGTCTTTGATGGCACCAACGGCTACGCGCAGGTGCCGGATGCGACCGCCCTCAGTCCGCAGGTCGGTCAGGTGGGTGAAATGACCTTGGATGCCTGGGTATTCATGGCGCGGTTGCCGCAGTTTGATGGGCCCACCGGGCAGGCAAACCGGGCCGTCGTGGTAAAAGGTTCGCCGGGTAACTGGGAATATGGATTTGAAATCATGACCAACGGCGCGCCTTTCTTTGCCGTCTGGCAATCCGGTGGCAATGGCTACACTTCCGTCAGCAGCACGAACAGCCTTTCGCTCGGCACGTGGCACCATCTGGCCGGCACGATGCGCAAAGGGGTCTTTTGCCGGCTTTACGTGGACGGGCAGCTCGTGGCGGAATCCACGAGTTTTTCCGGCGACACGACCGATGGTGCCGCCCCGCTCTACTTTGGCCGCCGCGGAGACGGGCAATACTTCGACGGGGCGGTGGACGAAGTCTCGCTTTACGGCCGGGCGCTGAGCAGCAGCGAAGTCAACGCGTTGTTCGGCGCGGGCACCGCCGGCAAGTGCGGCGCTATACCCGGGGCCGCCGTGCCCTATTTCACCGATTTCGAGAACGGCGCCGGGCCCGAATGGATGGTTCCGAATGCGGACAACTCGGAATCGCTGGGGTTCACCCGTTTTGCGGGCCGTTTCGGCAACAGCCTGCAAATGCTAACCCTGACCAACCTGGTCCCGGGTCAGACCTATACGCTGGGATTTGATTTCTATGCCATTGACAGTTGGGAGGGTGGATCGAGCGATTACTTCAACGTCGCCGTCAACGGCACGCAGGTATTCCACCAGAACTTTGGGAATTACGGGACGCAGACGTTCCCCGCCGTTCCCGACGAGGGCCGGGCGAATTTCGGCTTCACTCCCGGTTACGTGGATGCCATTTACCGCAATATCGAAATTCAGTTCGTCGCCAGCAATGGGCTGACCACGCTCGCTTTCAGCGGGCAGAATCTGGAGGCGATGGACAACGAGTCCTGGGGCTTCGACAACGTCAGCGTGCAGTTGAGTTCGCTGCTTACCAACACCTTCATTCACTCCACCAGCCTGCCACCCGCGGGCAGCACGAACAGCGTCGCCATCGAGAACTTCACCGTCTCCGCCAACTGGCCGCTGGCGGCTTCCGCGACGAATGGGGCGAACTTTGTCCTGCGCGAGGCCGGCGCGGATGGCGTCCTGGGCAACGGCGACGATACGATTTACGCGCTGACGCCTTCCTGGCCGGGCGCGGGAGGCAAATCGGTGGCGCTGGCCATTGTCAACGCGCCGCTGCAACCGGGCCGCTATCGGTTCCAGACGACCGCCAGTTTGGCGGGCACCAACGGCGTGCCCCTGACGGTCTTCACCCGGGACTTCAGGATCGTCAACCCCGTCCTCGGCCGGATCGAACTCACGAGCGATGATATCCTGGCCACTGCCACGCCGCTACCCGTCACCGAGTCACCGTTTGGCAGCGGTTTCTACACGGCCTATGGGTTCGGCACGTTCAGCACCACGAGCGACGTGGACTACTGGAATTTCAACGCCGAGGCAGGCGATGTCGTTTCCGTGCGGCTCGAAGCGGAGTCGCAAGGGGTTTACCCGCAGCTTTACCTGCAGAATTCAACTGGCGGCAATGTCGCCACCTACGGCGGCGATTACAGCGGGGTGGTTGGCTTCCAGAATCTGACCATCAGCACGCCGGGCACGTACTACCTGCGGGTCTGGAGCGGCAACAACCGTTCCCGTTATGCCTTGCGTCTGGACCTCACCCGCAACGGCCCGCAGTTGGAGAACGAATCGAATGACTCCCAGGGTGTGGCCAACCAGATCAACCTGAACTTCAGTCCGGGCATCGAGCAGGGACGGATCGCCGGCGCCATCCCTGCCGCCGACACGGCGGGGGATTTCTACCGGCTGGGCATGTTCAACCCCGGCAATGTTATTAATGCCAATGTGCTGTATCCGGACGGCTCCACGCTAAATGCCAGCCAGACGGTTCTGAGTGTCCAAATTGAGGGCAACTCGGTCCCGCTGGTCACCGTCCCCAACAGCGCGCTCAATTTCACGGTCCTCGCCAGCGGTGTGTATTACCTCCGCGTCGAAACCCCGAACCGCAATCTGCGCGCCCAGTATCTGCTCACCGTGAACATTGCCGACACCGTGCCCCCGCTGATCACCGATGTCAGTCTGCCTGCTCAGAATTCGACGACCACCGGCATTGTGGACCGCTTCACGTTAACGTTTTCCGAGGATCTCCTGGCGAGCAGCGTGAGCAGCGTCACGAATTTCGAACTGCGCTGCGCGGGCCCGGATGGCGTGGTCGGCACCGCCGATGACGTCATCTACCACCCGGCGCTTTCGGCCAGTTACGCCAGCGGCCTAGCGGCGTATTTCACCATCCCCGATGGCCCCTTGCAGCCCGGGCTGTATCGCTTTACTGTTGGCACGGGCATTCAGGACCGCGCCGATAACCATCTCGCCAGTGCGTACGTGCGGACCTTCACGGTGGCCAACATTCCCGGCTACGTGCTGGAAAACCGCAACAACGATGTGCTCGGGCTGGCCACTCCCCTCGCCCCACCGGCCCCCGGCCTCTCCGACGGCACCGTGACGTGGCTCAGCAACGTCGGCACGCCGGCGCAGCCGGAAGGCATTGCCGCCGGACGCTTCAATGCCGATACAAATCTGGATGTGGCGACCGCCAACTGGAGCGGCGGCAACGTCACCGTTTACACCAACAATGGCGGCGGCATATTCACCGCCGTGACAAATGTTGGTACCGGCTCCGGTCCCATTGGCGTCGCCACCGGCGATTTCAACGGCGACTCCAAGACGGACCTTGCGGTCGCCAACTATTACTCGAGCACCATCAGCATTCTGATCGGTGACGGGAATGCCGGCATGGTACTCTTGACCAACCTGGCGGGCTTCAGTAACCCGTACGGCATTGTCGTGGCCGATCTGAACAGCGATGGCAAGGCCGACCTGGTGGTTCCGAATTATGGCAACGGCACCGTTGGCATACAGATCGGCAATGGCGATGGCACCTTCCAGGTCCTCAGCAATTATGCCGCGGGCGCTAATCCGGCGGGTGTCGCCGTGGGCGACGTGAATAATGACGGCCGACCGGACATCGCGGTTGCCAACTACGGCAGTGCGACGATCAGCGTCTTTACCAACGCCGGCAACGGTAAGTTCGCGCTCGCTGCCACCGTGCCCTGCGGCCCGAATCCGCGCTCGGTCGCCATCGCCGACGTGACCGGTGACGGCAAGGCGGACCTCATCGTGGCCGATGCGGGCGACAACACGCTCAACGTCATGGCGGGCAATGGCGACGCCACATTCCAAGCCCGCAAATACTACTACGGCGGCTTCGTAAATCCTTACCAGGTGGCTCTGTCGGACTTGAACGGCGATGGCAAACTCGATGTCGTCGTTCCCGGTTACGGCAACAACACCTTCAGCATCTTCCTGAACGACGGCGCGGGGGTGTTCACGAACTATTATTCCTACGGTACGAGCGGTAATCCCATCGGCGTCGCGGTCGGCGATTTCAACGGCGATGGCCGGCCGGACCTGGCCTTCTGTCATTACTATGGCAATATCGTCTCGACGTGGGTTGGCAGTGCTTTGAACCCGCTCCTGGAAGATCCGCCGGGCAGCGGCCTGCGCACCGCCTTCGGTCGCGGCAACCGCTCGAATTCCAGCGATGTGGACTTCTGGCAGTTCTCCGGCAACGCCGGCGATCAATGTATTGTCGCGGTGGACACGGTCGGTAATCCCGGCAACAGTCAGCTCTATTTCCAGATACAGCAGGCGGACGGCAGCGTGATGCACTACCCGGACGGCAGCCAGTCTTCCTGGTATCCGGCCAATAATGGCTGGGGACAGAGCGGTGTGGTCACGCTGCCCCGGAACGGCAACTACTTCGTTCGCGTCGCGGCGAACTATGACTACCAGGGCGAATACCGCCTCCGCGTGACGCTCGCCCGTCCGCCCGTGCAGTTGACCAGCGAGAGTAACACGGGCATTGGTTCGGCTTGGGCCGTGCCGCTCAAGCTCGCCAGTGGCAGCCATCTGACCAGCAGCACGGCCGGGTATCTCAGCGTGGGGGATGGCGCCGACTATTACACCTTCGGCAACCTCCTGGGCGGCACCACCCTCTCGGTGGGCTTCCGCCAGCCGAGTTCCAGCGGCATCGCGCCAATTCTGTACCTTTATAACTCCGCCGGCGCACTCATGACGAACACCGCGCCGGGCGCCACGAATCTGGTATTCACTATCCCGCCCGGATCCAACGGCGTCTATTACGCGGCGATTTCCGCCGCGCAGGCGGCGTATCCCTCGGGCCTCCCGACGGCGATCAGCTTCAACGGCAGCTCGAGTTACGTCGATGTTGGCGCCTGGACGGCCGGCACCCAGTGGACGTTGCAGGCTTGGGCGAATCCCTCCTCTCTGCCGGGCGGTCGCCGGGCAATTGTGGGCGCCGCCTCGCAATGCCTGGACTGGAGCATCGTGCTGCAGGATGGGCAGTTTGGCATCAATCTCACTCCCCCGGGAAGCTGCAACACACTGTATCGTTCTGGCGACCCGGTCACACCCGGACAATGGTATCAAGTCACCGCCACGTGCGACGGCACCAATGCCTCGCTCTATGTCAACGGCCAGTTGCGAGTGAGCGGCGCCTCCGCCACTTATACCGGCACCGCGCAAGGCACGCGTATCGGCAGCCACGTTTGCTGTGGCGACTATTTCCCCGGCTTGATGCGGGACGTCCGCATCTGGAACCGCCCGCTCACGGCCTCGGAGATTGCCACCAATATTTACGCCACGCTGACCGGCAGCGAACCGAACTTGTTAGGCTACTGGCCCTGCGGCGAAGGTAGCGGGCCGACCACGGCCGACCTCAGCACGTTCAATCATGCCGGGACCCTTGCCGGCGGCGCGGCTTGGGTTACTCTCGGACCACCCAATGTCACGCAACCCAGCCTCAAGGCGCAGTACCTGCTCAATTTCGATCTCACCTGCCCGACACCCCCGGTCATCACCGCCGTCAGCCTCCCGGCCAACAACACGACCAACAGCGGCATCATCAGCGGCTTTACCGTGGGTTTCAACGAGGACCTGGATCCGCGCTTCACCTGGCTATCGCGTAGCGTTTCCCGTTTCAACGGCCATTCCTATGTCCTGACGGACGCGGCGACCGATTGGGCCAGCGCCGAGGCGGCGGCGGTGGCATTGGGTGGACATCTGGCGGCGATTAGCAGCGCCGATGAAAACAATTTTCTCTACCAAGCCTTCAGCCGCTCGGCCAATGTCTGGATCGGCCTCAACCTCTTTACGGGCGGCCAGTGGGTATGGTCCAGCGGCGACCCAGTCAGTTATCTGAACTGGGCTGGCGGCCAGCCGAACAATGGCAACGGTTACGAGTTCGCCACTCAGTTGCGCACCGATGGTGGGTGGGAGGACATCGCCTACTGGACCAGCTTGCGCGGTATCGTCGAGGTCGCGAGCACAACCGATGCCGATGGCGACGGTTTGGTGGACAGTTTGGATCCGTATCCGAATGATCCGCTCAATGGATTCGACCTCCGTGCCGCGGGACCGGACGGTGCGTTCGACACCGCCGATGACATTCGGTATCATGTTTACTCCACCGGGTATTCGAGCGGACTGTCGTCCGGGTTCGCGATTGCGGATGGCCCGCTGCAGCCGGGGAACTATCGGTTCCAGGTGACCACCGCGCTCCGTGATCGCTTCGCCAACGGGTTGCCGGCGGCGCACGTGCAGTACTTCACGATCGCTGCGGTGGCCGGTTTCGTCGAAGAAAACCAAAGGACCAATGGGGTTTCCACCACGTCCCTCGCCCCGTCCGCCTCCGGCCTGTCCGACGGCTCGTTTGCTTACACGTTCAGCGCCGGGGTTGGGGCGCAGCCGTACTACGTCGCCCAGGCTGACTTCAATGGCGACGTCTTCCTGGATGTCGTCACTGCCAATTGGAACGCCGGCGGCGTCACGGTCCTGACCAATGACACGCATGGGAACTTCGTGGTGGCCACCAACATCGCCACTGGCCCCAATCCGCCGAGCGTCATCACCAGTGATTTCAACCGGGACGGCAAGGCCGACCTCGCGGTGGCGAACTGGAGTTCTGGCACGGTCACTATCCTGTTGGGCGATGGCGCGGCCGGGTTCACGCTGGCCACAAATCTTCCGGGCTTCACAAATCCGTGGAATCTCACCGCCGCGGATTTCAACCACGATGGCGTGTTGGACTTGGCGGTGCCGAGTTACTCCGGAGGACGGGTCACCGTGCTGCTGGGCGACGGCACCGGCAATTTCACCAACTCGGTGAATTACACCGTCGGCAGCAATCCGGAAACCGTCCGGTCGGGCGATCTGGATGGCGACGGCAACCCGGACCTCGTCGTGGCTAACTACGGCAGTTCCACCTTCAACGTCCTGCTGGGCAGTACGAATGGCGATTTCACGCTGACGACGAATTACGCCACGGTCAGCAACCCGCGTTATACCGCCCTGGCCGACGTGAACGGCGACGGCAAGTTGGACGCCATCACTGTCAACAATGGCAACTACGTCAGCGTCGCCTTCGGCAACGGCGACGGCACCTTCCAGTCGCGGACGGATTACAACATCGGCAGCGGCGACACATATCAGGTCGTTGTGGCGGATCTCAACCACGACGGCAAGCCGGATTTGATCATCCCGGGTTACGGCGTCAACCGGCTCTACACGATGCTGAACAACGGCGATGGCACGTTTGGTTCAACCCTGTCGTACAACAACCTCAACAATTTCGGGGGCAACCCCATCAGCGCGGTGGTGGGCGATTACAACCACGACGGCCTGCTGGACATCGCTACCGTCACCTGGAATTGGAACAACGTGGCGGTGTTGTTGGGCAACAATACCGAGGGTTTGCCCTACGACCCCGCCGGGACCGGCCTGCGCATCGTTGCCGGTCGCGGCAATCTGGCGGACAGCGGCGACCTCAGCTACTGGACTTTCTCCGCGCAGGCGAATGACCGGTTGTTGATCGCGGCAGAGTGTCCGGGCAATCCGGCCGCGTCGCAGTTGCTCTTCCGTATTTACTACCCGGACGGCAGCCAATGGACCTATTTCTACCCGGATTACTATGGCCGGGGACAGATCAGCCTCATCGTGCCGGCGCCGGGAACGTACACGATTCGGGTCGAGCCCAACTACCAGTTCTACGGAGAATTTCGGTTCCGGTTAACGCT
>SESG01010488.1_pt1 | contig 13178 bp, 13 predicted proteins | sample 3171421 | NCBI WGS metagenome assembly SESG01 (sample SAMN10866946, study PRJNA518727) | freshwater metagenome | biome: subpolar coniferous forest; feature: holomictic lake; material: water; isolation source: holomictic Lake 227, 6 m and 8 m depth | place: Canada: near Kenora, Ontario | collected... | reverse complement strand
GGCCTATCTTGCGAAGCATGGTTTCTGCCTTTGTCTTGCCGTATTTGGCTTCAAGAGCGGCCACGGTCTGGATAATGGAGTTTGGTCCTATTTTTGATGGTGTACTCATTGCGGCAAAAAATGGTTTTTATTGGTCGTTTACATTGCAAGATAACGTCTCTTGATGTTGGTTCGAAAGAATTTAATTCAAGGGGAGGCTCATGATCCGGATATCGATATTCTCTATGGTCCATTGTGCTCGAACCATTACTTTTTCAGGAAAGAATCCAAATGGTTCGGCGGGTTGATAAGGCTCGATTGATCCTGGATTCCACTGTGGGTATGCTTCGGTTTTGTGTTTGACGGAGGGTATAAATGCGCTGAGCGTATAGCTGCCGGGTGGAAGATCGGGGAGGGTGTAATGAAATGTTCCGTTTTTGTCACGTAGGGCCATCGTGCTGCAGGATGAGTTTGAATCGCTGCTTTTTGCCTCCACAACAACCTCAGCACCTTTTGCAAAGCATTTTCCCGATATGGTTCCTCTTTCAGCACTACGTGGCAGCTTGTTTAAAGGTATGGGCAGCGGTTTGCCGCTGTTGCTCTCTGGTTCAGGAAATCTGAACAGAAGAGAGGAAGAGCCTGTGGGAACAAGCTCAGCACTGCAGAGAGCGATTTCTTCGGTTTTTGAGTTATATCGCAGGTCATGATTTCGGTCGTTAACGGCAATTACTCTGTACGATCCGGCCCTTATATGGTTGAACGCAAATACTCCGGAGCTGCTTGCCTGCAAAAGGTAATCAGGTTTTTCGTTCAAAAGGTTATTTCCGTGAGGCTTTGCGGGATTATCGGCATAAATCAGTACAATGGCATTTTTGGCCGTTGAATTATCTCTGTTAAGGATTTTTCCTCCGATTGTTCCACTGTCGATAATCGCTCCAGTGGAAAATGCGAGGCTATAGGGTGCTGCAAAGGTACGTCCCTGGTAGTCCCGGAGGTTTTTGTCGAGGGTGAGCGTATAGGTGCGCCCTTTCTCAAAAGGTTCGACGAATTTTATTTCGGCATTTTTTCCGGAAACGGCAATATCGTAGCCGCCAACGTCCGGGGAGAATCGGAGTGCATTGAGCAATTGCCGTCCGGTAAGAGCGTAGTTGAAAGTCAGGAGGATCCTGTCAGTGGAGACATTGAGGGCTGAGGGTGCTGGATCGGAAAATACAACCTGTAATGAAGTTCTGTCGAGCGGGCCTCCTGAAGGTGGACGATCGGAGGCGCAGCCTCCGGTAAGCCATAGCAGAAGCGAAATAAACACTGTAATAATGCGGAAGGTATTCGGCATGAAATTTCTGTCGCGGCCTGTGTGAATGAGGCTTGATTGTATGTGTCGGTGAAAATTCGTAAATTAAAAACTTAAGTAGTACTATGAAAGTTTTTGAAGAAAAATTATAGATTGATTGTCATATAGATGTCCAGACGAAATTTTAAAGTTCTTTACGTCTCTGGTGAAGTTTCTCCTTTTGTAAGAATCAGCGCACTTGCTGATTTTATGGCATCATTTCCCCAGGCTATTGAGGAAGAGGGATTCGAGGCCAGAATCATGATGCCGAAGTATGGTACCATCAATGACCGGAAGTTTCGACTTCATCATGTGTTGCGTCTGTCCGACATTGAGGTTCATCTCAAGGAAAAAACTGACTTGCTTCATGTCAAGGTGACTGCGTTGCCTTCCAGCAAGATCCAGACTTATTTTCTCTACAACGAGAAATATTTCAAGCGTAATGGCCTTTTTACCGATATACACAGTGGCAACGACCTGAAAGGAAGCACGGACAAGGTTGTTTTTTTCAATGTTGGCGTGCTCGAAACCCTTTTGCGGCTTGGGTGGAAACCTGATATAATCCATTGCCATGACTGGTATGCAAGTCTTATTCCCCTTCTTCTGAAAACGGTTTATGCAAACCATGAGTTTTTCAGTGAGGTAAAAACGGTTCTAACCATTCACAATATTTATCGTCAGGGTGTTCTGCCTTACAAGGCTTTCCAGAAACTGCTTCCTGATGAGGTCTGCTCTGCGTTGCATCGCAGCAATGATGAGGTCAATATGCTCTATACAGGAGTTGAGCATGTCGATCTTCTTACCACGACGTCAAAACGTTATGCCGAGGAGATTGTGCAGGATGGTCTTCAGACTTTCGGGCTTGGTCGGGTTCTTGAGGAGCATCAGGGGAAATTTTATGGTATTCTCAATGGTATCGATAATCGCCAGTGGAACCCCTCGACGGACAAGCTCATCAAGAAGAGGTACAGTATCGAGCATATGGAGGGAAAGCTTGATAACAAAAAAGCCATGCTTGAGGAGGCAGGTCTGCCCTATCGTGAAGGTGTGCCTGTAGTGGGAGTAATCGCCAATTTTGATGAGTATCAGGGGGCTGTGCTGTTGCAGCAGAGCCTTCAGGAGCTTGTTTCCCTGGACATTCAACTGATTATTTGTGGCTCTGGTGACAAAAAATATGAAAAGCTTTTTCAGGATTTTGTTGCGGAGCATCCTGAACAGGTGAGCCTTCAGGCTGAATATTCCGATTCGTTTTTTCATCTTGCCATTGCAGGGATGGATATTCTGCTGATGCCGGGGATGATAGAGTCATGCGGCATGATCCAGATGTTTGCCATGAACTACGGTACGATACCGGTCGCTTATGCGGGGGGCGGGATTGTTGAAACCATAGACGATCTTGATGAAGAGAGAGGTTCGGGATTTATTTTTCATGAATATACCCCTGAATCGCTTGTCGAAAAGCTCAAGGAGGCACTTCAGTGTTTCCATGACGAGGAGTGCTGGCTGCAGATGGTCAACGTGGGAATGACTCGTGACTTTACGTGGAAAGAGTCGGCTGAAGAGTATGGCCAGTTGTATCGCCAACTTCTGGAAAAATAGGAGAAGTATGGCCGAGACAATAAAGGTTCTTTTTCTCGACAGGGATGGTACGATCAATCGTGATACGGGTTCTTACATTGCCACAAAAGAACAGATCGAGCTGATTGACCGGGCTGATGAGGCTATTGCTCTGGCAAGGTGTGCCGGGTTCCGGATTGTTATTATAAGTAATCAGGCGGGTATAGCCAGGGGTATCGCGACCGTGGAGCAGGTTGAAGAGGTTAACCGTTATCTCAATGAACTGCTTTCAGCCCAACAGGCGGGTTTCGACCGCTGCTATTACTGCCCCTCTCATCCCGAGTATCCTCATCCCGAGTATGATCGGTTTATGGATTGCCGGAAACCTGCACCAGGCATGGTTGAACGGGCCATAGGGGATTTTCTTGCTGAAGGGTTTGTTGTCGATCGAAGCGCATCGTTTTTTGTCGGGGATAAAACTGTTGATGTTGAATGTGGCCTGCGTGCCGGTCTGAGGCCGGTGCTTGTTCGAACAGGCCATAATGAGGAGGAGCTTTGCCAGAGAAGAAACATCATCCCGGAATTTGTGGCTGATGATCTTTATAAGGCTGTTACGGAGTATATCCTTGTCGTTTCCTGATCCTTTTGCAGATCTGAACCGCAGCGTTTTCAGCTTATGCTGACTCTTTACCTGCACATTCCTTTCTGTAAGGCGCGTTGTTCTTATTGTGATTTCTATCTTGTGACGAGCAAAGTGCATATTGGTGCTTTTTTCAGCGCTCTTTCTCTTGAAACCCGGCTTCGCTCACCCGATTTGAAAGGCAAGACCATTGGCGCTATTCATTTCGGTGGGGGCACTCCTTCGCTTGTGCCTGTGCATTATATTGCGGAATGGCTCGACGAGCTTGCCGCGATGTGTAATTTTGCTCCCGATATCGAAATAGCTCTTGAGGCTAACCCTGAAGATCTCTGTGGCAGTGCAATGGATGATCTTCGTGCTGCCGGGATAACGAGGCTCAGTCTTGGCGTTCAGTCTTTTATGCCCGACAAGCTTCGAGTGCTTGGTCGGGCACATAGTGCTCCTGAGTCGCAAGAGGTAACAGCCAGTGCGCTCCAGCTCTTTGAATCGGTAAGTGTTGATCTGATATGTGGTGTTCCCGGAGAGGACTTGTCGCTTTGGAAAGCTGATTTGCAAGCTGCTCTTGCACTGCGTCCCCAGCATATCTCGGTTTATATGCTGTCGCTGGAGCCCAGGACTCAGCTTTTCCGCCATGTTTCCAAAGGTCTGCTGACCGTGCCGGATGACGGCGTTCAGGCTTCCATGTATGAAGAGGCACTTTGTGCACTGGAGGCTCAGGGGTACAATCATTACGAGGTTTCCAATTTTTGTATGCCTGATCATCATTCCCGGTATAATCTGGCAAGCTGGAAGCGTGAGCCTTATCTTGGGTTTGGCCCTGCGGCACACAGTTTTCTTGTTTCGGAAGAGAAAGAAATCCGTACGGCAAATGTTTCAAGCCTGAAACGTTATATCGACTCTCCGGGAGAGGCTGTGGCATTTCGTGAAGAGTTGTCGGCAGAGGAGCGTTTTACCGAGCAGGTTTTTCTCACACTTCGAATAAACAGCGGTCTGGATGTTGAGTTTTTGCGAAAAGGAAATAAATTAGGTCACCGACTTTCACAGATCATTGAACAATTCAAAGAGAGAGGATGGATAGAGCAGCAGGAAAGTCGTCTTTACCTGACAGGGAAAGGTTATTTGTTTGCCGATCTCATTGCCGGGGATTTTATTTTCGGGTAACCCACTACACCAGAGCACGTTTTACCTATGACACATCGGACGATTAACCGCCTTTTTGCCGCTCTTCTTTTTGCCGTTTCAGAAATTCTTTATCTGAAAACCATGGCGCCTACCTTTTCCTTCTGGGATTGCGGGGAGTTTATTGCCACGGCCTTTACCCTCGGAATTCCTCATCCTCCCGGTTCACCACTCTTCCTTTTGCTTGGTCGTCTTTTTTTGATGATTCCTTTTTTTGGAGATATCGGTGCACGGGTTAATCTGATAAGTACTCTTGCAAGCGCGGCAACCATCATGCTGACCTACCTTATTACGGTGCGCCTGATGATACTCTATCGCAAGAGCGATCCGGACCAATGGAGTACGGCTGAAAAGGTTGCTGCTTACGGTGGAGCGTGTATTGGAGCCCTTGCCCTTGCTTTTTCCGACAGTTTCTGGTTCAACGCTGTGGAGGCCGAGGTCTATGCTGCCTCATCGTTTTTTACCGCTATGGTTCTCTGGCTTATTCTGCGCTGGTATGAAGAGGATCCCGCTCCCGGTCATGAACGGTGGCTGCTGGTTGTCATGTACATGATAGGGCTTTCGATTGGCGTTCACCTGCTCAGCCTGCTTGCGGTTTTTGCTGTAGCGATAGCTTACTACTTTAAAAAGTACGAGTTCAGCCTCAAATCATTTGGTCTACTTGTTCTTGCTTCTTCAGGACTGTTTTTTCTCATCTATATCGGCATCATCAAGGGGCTTCCGATTCTTTTGCAGCTTGCCTCCTGGTGGGGATTTCTTCTCTTTCTCGGGCTTCTCGGTTTTGCAACGTGGTACACACACACGCATCGCCATGCGCTTCTGAACACCCTCTTTGTGTCGCTGTTTCTCATTATTATCGGCTATACCTCTTATGGTCTGATCTATGTGCGGGCGCAGGCTGGGCCGCCCATCAACGAAAACAATCCTTCAACAGCAGAGAACTTTTTTTCCTATCTCAACCGTGACCAGTATGGGGATATGCCTCTCTGGCCGCGACGCTGGTCGCCAGAACCTGCGCATCAGTATTACTACCAGAAATATTCGGGTGAGCTCGACTATTTTCTCACCTATCAGATGCAGAAGATGTATGTCCGCTATTTTGGCTGGCAGTTTATCGGACGCGAGCACGATATGGAGGGGGCTGATGTTGACTGGTCGGTGCTTTGGGGAATTCCTTTTCTGGTAGGGCTTGCAGGGGCTGTAACCCATTTCCGGCGCGACTTGAAGATGGGATTGGTCGTCGGTTCGCTTTTTGTGCTGACCGGAGCCGCGCTTGTTATCTATCTCAACCAGACTGAACCTCAGCCGAGAGAGCGGGACTACAGTTACGTGGGCAGCTTTTTTGCCTATGCTCTCTGGATAGGGATCGGTGTTGAAAGTATCTGGCTGTGGCTTGCCGAACGGCTTAAGGATAACAGCCGTCGGAAGCAGTTTCTTCTTGCCTTGCTGACGGTTGGATGCAGCTTTTTTTTCATTGACGGCAGGATGCTCTGGGCCAACTACCGGGTACACGACCGATCCGGCAATTATGTGCCTTGGGACTGGGCCTGGAATATGCTGCAGAGTTGTGAAAAAGACGCCATATTGTTTACCAATGGTGATAACGACACCTTTCCCTTGTGGTATCTTCAGGAGGTCGAACGTATCAGAACGGATGTGCGCGTCGTTAACCTGAGCCTTGCCAATACAGGGTGGTATCTTGAGCAGTTGAAAAACAGCCGTCCCAGGGGGGCGAAACCGGTTGCATTCAGCATGAGTGACGGCGAGATTGCCGGAATTACCTACGTGCCCATCGATTCAGTGGATGCTGTTCTTCCTGCCATCGAGGCTCGTAGGCAATTGTTGCGTGAGTCCACTCTTCACGGGACTGCTTTGCCTTCCGCACCTGCCGATACCATCAAATGGTTGCTGAAGCCCGGATTGACCTACAATGGCCAGGGATATCTCCGACCGCAGGATATTGCCGTCTATGAGATTCTGATGAACAACTTTGCCACCCGTCCGGTATACTTTGCCCTGACGGTTGATCCTGAAAGCATGATCGGGCTTGAAAACTATCTGCGTCTCGATGGTCTTGCCTACAAGGTGGTACCACTCAAAAGTGCAGATCCAATGAGCTATGTTGATCCGGCTTTGCTCTATGGCAACCTTTTGGAGCGTTACCGCTACAGAAATCTCAACAATACCGAGGTCTTTCTTGAAGAGACATCAAGAAGGCTTTGTGGAAACTACACACCTCTCTTTGTCCGTCTTGCCCTTGATCTTTCTGACAATCCTGACGGGGTTATTCTTGTTCGGGATCATTCGGGAAAAGAGAGGAAAGTCAGGAGGGGAACCCTTGCACTGCAGGTTCTTGATACTTCGGCCAGACTTCTTCCGTTGTCTCAGTACCCCCTCAATCCGGAACTTGCCAGTTCGGTGATTGCTCTTTATGTGCGACTTGGCGAAAAGCCGAAAGCCTCTTTGTATATTAATTACCTTGAAAAACTGGCCAGCCACTCTTCGACGGCATCCGATCCGCGTCTTTTTTATGTTCTTGCAAGGGGATACCGTGCGGTTGGCCGGCAGGACGAAGCCAAACGCATTATCGAATCCCTGTCACGGGAACTCAGGCAGCCAGAGCTCATAGAGAAGTTTGAAACAATGAAGGAATAAAATCTTATGCAGAGCAGCATTCATGCAACAGCAGTGATCGGCCCCGGTGCCGTTCTCGCAGAGGGAGTTTGTGTTGGTCCGTACACGGTTATCGAGGACGATGTCGAAATCGGAGCTGGTACCACAGTCGCTTCTCATGTCCATATTGCCTCAGGTGCGCGGATTGGAAGTGATTGCAGGATTCATTCTGGTGCAGTGCTTGCCACTGAGCCCCAGGATCTCAAGTTTGCCGGTGAAAAAACGTTTCTTTATGTCGGCGACAGGACGGTGATAAGGGAGTGTGTTACCCTTAACCGGGGGACTATTGCGAGCGGTAAAACCGTTGTTGGCTCCGATAACCTGATTATGGCCTATGTTCATGCCGGGCATGATTGTGTCATCGGCAATCATGTTATTATCGCTAATTCTGTCCAGTTCGGCGGTCATTGTGAGGTTGGCGATTATGCCGTTATTGGCGGACTGACCGGTGTGCACCAGTTTGTGCGGATTGGTCGATTCGCAATGGTTGGTGGAATTGCGAGAGCATCGCTTGACGTTCCTCCCTTTGTCATGGCAGGGGGTCATGAGTCGTTCCGCTTTGAGGGGCTTAATTCCATCGGTCTGAAACGGCGTGGGTTCACCTCTGAAAAGATAACTCTCATTAAGGATGCCTACCGCATTATTTTTCAGTCGGGCCTTCTGCTTGGAAATGCCCTGGAAAAGGTGAAATCGGAGCTTCCACAGGAAGCGGAAATTATCGAGATTCTTGACTTTTTTGCATCGGGCTCTCACGGCAGGAAATTTATACGCCCCTTCAATAACTGATTTTAACGATACGAATGTATGTCACGATGGGCCATTGGCATTGATCTCGGAGGAACAGCTATCAAGGCAGCAGCAGTTGGAGAGGAACGGGGAATAGTGATCTCCAGCAGCAATCTTACCGATACGGCTTCAGGCCCTGCGGGGATTGTCCGTCAGCTTGCGGCCATAATTGCCGACTTGTACCGCAGTGCATCCCTTACCAATGAACCCGGTGATTTTGCCGGTGTTGGACTTGGAGTTCCTGGTGCGGTCAATGCGGAACAGGGAACGCTCAGTTATCCGCCAAATCTTCCCGGATGGACGATTTTTCCCTTGCGGGACGAATTGCAGCTCTGTCTGAAGGAACAGGAAGCGCTTTCGATGACCGCTTTTCTTGATAATGATGCTAACGCTGCAGCGTTTGGTGAAGCGGTATACGGTGCAGGCAGACAGTTTCGTGATTTTCTCATGGTTACTCTCGGTACCGGTGTGGGAGGAGGTATTGTTTTGAACCGCAAGATTTATCGTGGAGCTAACGGTACGGCAGGTGAGGTGGGATTCATGATTATTGACTTTGAAGGTTCCTCTGTTCATGCTGGAATACGGGGTACTCTTGAGAGTCTTGTCGGCAAAAAGCAAATGGTCGAACTTGCACGACGGATGATTGAGGCGAGTCCTTCAGATTCTTCTGTTGGTATCTTGTGTGGCCACGACTATACAAGGCTTTCGCCACGTCACCTTGAACGTGCAGCTCTTGAGGGTGACGAAGTTTCCCTTGCTGTCTGGCAGCGGGTAGGCTCAATTCTTGGTGTGGGACTTGCCAACGTCGCAGCCCTCATGGACATAAGAAAATTTGTCATTGGTGGGGGCATTTCTGCTGCAGGCTCTCTTATTTTTGAACCAGCACTTGCACAGCTTAAAATGTCAACGCTTCCCTCGATGCATGAAGGGCTTGAACTGGTACCTGCGCTTCTTGGCAACAAGGCGGGAATACACGGCGCTGCGGCCCTTTGCTTCGGCTAACCATAAAGAGAGGCTTTGCCATGCGTGAACAGTTGCTTCATCTGCTTTTTCCCAATGTCTGCGTTCTCTGCCGGCACCTCCTTTGTTCCGGCGAAGAGCAGTGCTGCAGCTCCTGTGTTGCGGAGTTCGACCAGTTCAAAACACCTCTTGCCGCAGAACAGATGCTTCGTCATTCCATTGCGACCCGTTACGGCGAAAAATTTCTCTTTGAACGGGGATGGTGTCGTTACCTCTTTCATAAAGAGAGCTCTTTGCAGCAAGCACTTCACGCCATGAAGTATGAAGGCTTGTTCAATCTTGCGACCACTTTCGGACGTCAGTTGGGCGAGTGGATGCTTTCCGGGGGTGATACTGAAGCTATAGAGTGCATTGTGCCTGTTCCCCTTCACCGCCTGAAAAAAATTGAACGTTCCTATAACCAGTCGGAAAAAATTGCCGAAGGTATTGCAAGGGCGATTGACAAACCGCTCCAGCCAGAACTTCTTCAGAGAAAACGCTATACTGTTTCGCAGACCGGACTTTCGCTTGCTGCCCGCAAAAAGAATCCCGAAGGTGCATTTCTTGCCGCCAAAAGCGTTGCAGGTCGAAGAGTGCTGCTTGTCGATGATGTTATAACAACCGGCGCGACAATGGCGGCTGCAGCTTCCGCCCTGCGTCAAGGAGGGGCAGCCGCTGTCTCTCTGGCGGCTGTTGCACTGGCAGCAAAGGAGTGAAGAGCCTATGGAACTCTTTTATACTCCGGTCGAAAATATCGATCTCAAGACTCAGACACTTGTCATCGAGGGTGATGAGTTTCATCATCTTGCCCGGGTACTCAGAAAAACAACAGGAGAGAAGATTCTGGTGACCGATGGCAACGGGTTGCGCTGCGAGGTGAGGATTTCAGATATCGCCAAGAGGTCGCTTGATGGAGAGATACTTGCTCACACAATGGTTGAACGCCCAGAAACCTCTGTGACGGTTGCGCTTTCGCTCCTCAAGACTCCCCAGCGGTTTGATCTTTTTCTTGAAAAAGCTACAGAACTCGGTGTATCGGCCATCATTCCGATGATAACGGCACGAACCCTCTCCCAGCCATCGAAGGAAAAGATAGAGGGCAAGCTCAATCGCTGGAAAACCATCATACTCTCTGCGGCGCGGCAGTCAAAACGATTTTACCTGCCAGAGCTCAGTGAGCCGCTCTCTTTCAGAAAGGTTACTGCCCTGCAGGGCTACGATCTCAAACTCATTCCTTATGAGCTATCTGAAAAAGCTCCGGATGTAGAATGCAGAGGTAAAAAGATACTCTTTCTTATAGGCGGCGAAGGAGGATTTACTGACGCAGAGGTAGAAGAGGCCAAAGCCGCCGGATTTAGCGACATCTCATTGGGAGCAACAATTCTCAGGGCAGAAACCGCCGGTATTTTTGCAGTTGCTTTTGTTCGTACCCAGCTTCTTGGTGGTGAGAGCCGGGCGTGGTTTTAAAATTATAGAGAAAGATTATTGAAGGAATGAAGAAAATAAACGAGAAACATCATGAGCCGCATGAAAGCAAACCAGATTATTCTTCTTCTTATTGTTCTCTGCATTTCCGCCATGTTTTTTGCCATGATCCGATATTTTCTCATGGCTATTGTTCTGGCGGCTATTTTTTCAGCTCTGGCCATGCCGCTCTTCAACCGCTTCGAACGCTGGTTAAGGGGACATAAAAGCCTGAGTGCGGCAATGACCATGTTCACCCTGCTGCTCATCGTCTTTCTTCCCCTTTTAGCCTTGCTCGGTGTTGTTGCCTCGCAGGCCGTAAGGATAAGCCGCATTGCCGTTCCCTGGGTACAGCAGCAGTTTCAGGAACCAGCCGCATTCAACCAGCAGCTTCGTTCCCTTCCCTTTTATTCTGAACTTGAACTCTATCGTGAAGATATCCTTCAGAAAGCAGGAGAGCTTGCAAGTCAGGCAGGCTCCATGCTTTTCAGCTCTATTTCCTCTTTTACCTATACGGCGCTTAACGACATTTTTCTGCTTTTTATCTTTCTCTACACCATGTTCTTTTTTTTAAGGGATGGAAAAGAGCTGCTTGAAAAGATACTTTCCTCTCTTCCCCTGACTGCAACCGATCAGCACAGACTGCTTGAGAAGTTTCATTCAGTGACTCGGGCAACCCTGAAAGGCACAATGGTGGTGGGTATTGTGCAGGGCTCTCTTGCAGGACTTGCCCTGCACTTTGCCGGAATCGACAGTGCCATTTTCTGGGGCACCATCATGTCGGTACTTTCGATTTTGCCGGTTCTTGGTTCCGCGATTGTCTGGCTTCCGGCGGTCATCTACCTCGCAGCAACCGGTCAGTATCCCCAGGCCATCGGGGTTCTGCTCTTCTGCACACTTGTGGTTGGCCAGATTGACAATATCATTCGTCCTGCACTGGTTGGCCGGGACACACAAATGCACGAACTGCTTATTTTTTTTGGAACGCTTGGAGGTATAGGTCTGTTCGGGGTATTTGGCTTCATTCTTGGCCCCATTGTCTCAGCCCTTTTCATGACCGTCTGGGAGATGTATGGCGAAACCTTCAGGGAATACCTGCTGGAGGTCAAGGGAGAAAAACCGGATGAACCATGACGGCAACAAAAAAGCGGCCTCGAAGCCGCTTTTTTATTATTTGCATTTTCAGTACCGAGAATCTCAGTTGCTTCTGACAGCCTCTTCGGATGAAAAGAAAAAGGCAGCTTCGATTGCGGCATTTTCAGCAGAGTCAGAACCGTGTACGATGTTCTCGCCCTTGCTGTCAGCATAGAGCTTGCGCACGGTACCTTCATCAGCCTGTGCAGGGTCGGTTGCGCCGATCAGGGTGCGGAAATCAGCAACAGCATTATCTTTCTCAAGGATAATCGGAACGCAAGGGCCTGAAGACATAAACTCAACCAGTTCGCCATAAAACGGACGCTCACGGTGAACAGCATAAAATTCTCCGGCAGTTTCCTGGGTAAGCCTGATTTTTTTCATGGCTACAACACGAAACCCGGCGCGTTCGAATTTGTCGATGACGGCACCGATAAGCTGCTTGCGTACGCAGTCAGGTTTCAGGATGGTAAGCGTTCTTTCCATTGTTTTAGTATGCATTTGCGGTTTGCGGAAAAAAAAGTTTGTGCGAAGATACAAAAACTTGTCGGATTAATGAAACCCGCTTGCATCTTGCCTCGCGGGTGGTATCGGACTATAGCGCTTTTCATTGTTGACGGGAATATCCATACCTTTACCATAATTTATCTCTGCTGGCTACACGCAATGATCTCTTATGCCGTAGCGCTTGCCAGTTTGCAAAACTCAAGAAAAAACCGGGAGCATGACAGAACAGGAACTTCTCATGGTATTGGCCGAAGGCGAAGGTTATCGCATTGAATTCAAGGAATAGCTTGCCAGTCTGGACAAGGAGTTTGTTGGATTCGCCAATGCTTCCGGCGGTTTCATTTTCCTGGGAATTGCCGACGACAAAAGACTCAAAGGTTTTGAGACAACCAATAAAGTCAAGTCGCAGATCCAGGATATAGCCCGCAACTGTGATCCTCCGGTTCAAATCCTTTTTGAGGAATTTCAGAACATTCTGATCGTCGAGGTTCGTGAAGGAACGGACAAGCCATATCGCTGCTCGTTTGGTTTCTACAACCGGACTGGGCCCAATGCCCAAAAAATGAACCGGGCGAGATTCTGGAATTTGTCAAATCCGAAGGCAAAGTCCGCTTTGATGAGTTGATCAAACGTGATTTCAGCGCCGAGGATTTTGATGAAACAAAATTCAATCAATTTTTGCGCATGGCAGGAATATCGAGGGTCATGGAAACAACTGCCATGTTGAGAAACCTGCACGCAGCAGACATACAGCAGGGTCAATGCTTTTATTACAATACGGCGGTACTCTTCTTTTCGAGGAACCTGGCAGATCACTACTTTCATACCTGTGTAACCTGTGCCCTATCTCAAGCAGCACCTTAAAGTCCGGTACGAATTTGACGGATCGCCCGCGCGCAAGGAAATTCCGGAAATTCCCTATGAGGCTCT
>SESG01023825.1_pt1 | contig 13181 bp, 16 predicted proteins | sample 3171421 | NCBI WGS metagenome assembly SESG01 (sample SAMN10866946, study PRJNA518727) | freshwater metagenome | biome: subpolar coniferous forest; feature: holomictic lake; material: water; isolation source: holomictic Lake 227, 6 m and 8 m depth | place: Canada: near Kenora, Ontario | collected... | reverse complement strand
TATTCGGGAGTCTCAAAACTCACCGCGACGTGGCTCATTGCCGCTAAGTTATAGATTTCATCTGGCTGCGTTTCTTGAATGATACGGACAAGATTGCTCCCATCTGTCATGTCTCCAAAATGAAGGAAGAACTTCACGCCGTCCTCATGCGGGTCATGGAAAAGATGATCGATACGGTCGGTGTTAAACAGGCTCGAACGCCGCTTGATTCCATGAACGATGTAACCTTTTCCCAGCAATAGTTCCGCGAGATATGCTCCATCCTGTCCGGTTATACCTGTGATGAGGGCAACTTTCGGCATGCAAACTCCTTGATTTGTTTCGGCCACGGTACGCGAATCCCTTTGTTTCTAGTCTCTTCAGTCTCTTCTGGCTTCCGCAAAGTTGACTTTATGTCGCATCCAATCCACGCCAGATTCACAACGCTGAACGTCCACCCGACGTGGGTTCTCAACAAATTTCTGGCTCCGCAATCCGGATCATCGCTTACCCACTTCCGCAAGAAAAGGAAGAACAGCGTCCTTTTCCGAAACGCAGACTTCAAAACCCGCCAAGGGCCAGTCGATACCGATTGAAGGGTCGTCCCACCTTATCCCGCCTTCGCTGGCCTTGTTGTATTCGGCGGTACACTTGTAAACAAACTCTGCCGATTCACTGATGGTGACAAATCCGTGGGCAAAACCTTCTGGTATATAGAGTTGAGTTCGATTTTCAGCGCTCAACTCCAGGCCAAACCATTCGCCGAAGCTGGAACCCGGGCGGAGATCGACAGCAACATCCCACACGGCTCCTTGGATCACTCGCACCAACTTGCCCTGAGCAAAGGGCGGGTTCTGAAAATGCAGCCCACGAAGTACTCCCCGGGTACTGGTGCTGTGGTTATCCTGAACGAACGTGCTGGCGACTCCGTTGGCTGCGTACTCGGACTGTTTGTACGTCTCGAAAAAGCTTCCCCGACCGTCACGGAATACTCGGGGCTGGATGACAACTAGGCCAAGTATCGGTCCACGAGCAAATGACCCAAGCACGTTATTCGGTGTCGTGAGCGATCCTGAACAGGTACTCACCGTAGGTGGATTTTTTTAGAACCTCGGCCAACTTGAGAAACTCAGCCCGGTTAACAAAGCCCTGACGGTACGCGATCTCTTCGATGCAGGCAATCTTCAGCCCCTGCCGGTCTTCGATGGCTTTGACGAAGTTGGTGGCGTCGACCAAGCTTTCGTGGGTACCGGTGTCGAGCCAGGCAAAGCCTCGGCCCATCAGTTCCACTTGCAGTTGACCACGCCGCAGGTACTCCCTGTTCACGTCGGTGATCTCGTACTCGCCTCGGGCCGAAGGTTTGAGGTTGACGGCAATGTCGACCACCTGATTGTCGTAGAAGTACAGCCCAACTACGGCGAAATTACTCTTCGGTTGGGCAGGTTTCTCTTCAATCGAGAGCACCTTGCCCGTCTTGTCAAACTCAGCCACACCATAGCGTTCCGGGTCGGCTACCTGATAGCCAAAAACCGTTGCGCCGGTTTTCTGGGTCTTGGCATTCGCCAAGAGCTTCGAAAAGTCATGACCAAAGAAAATGTTGTCGCCGAGGACCAGGCAAACGGAGTCGTTACCGATGAACTCTTTGCCCAGCACGAAAGCCTGCGCCAGCCCGTTGGGCACGTCCTGCACTTTGTACTGCAACTTCAGTCCCAAGTCCGAACCATCGCCCAGCAACTCGCGGAAACGTGGCGTATCGGCCGGTGTGCTGATCACCAGAATCTCTTGGATCCCCGCCAACATGAGCGTGCTCAGCGGGTAGTAGATCATGGGTTTGTCGTAAACCGGAAGCAGCTGTTTGCAGACCACCCTGGTGGCCGGGTAGAGTCGGGTACCGGCTCCGCCGGCAAGAATGATGCCTTTCATTTGGTTTCCTTTAACAACGACGCTGCGTGTTCAGTCATTGCCGACGAATAGGACGGCTTCTTTGAGCGTGATACCCAGTGTCTCAATCAGGTCTTCTTGGGTGTCTTCTTGACAATTGACACCGGGAATTTCTTCGATCCAACCAATCCAAACTTGGTCAACTTGTTTGATGAGCGCCGTGTAAGTCATGGAAGACTCCTTGGTGCTTGATTGCCCCCCGGGGCAGCCGCAGCCCCCACAGCGGCCTGGCCGCGAGGAGGCGAAGGCGGGGGGCGCGTCAGTCCAGACGAGCGGTCTGGCTGGCTTGGCGCCCCCCGGCCTTTTTCACAGAATACGAATCCCTTTGGTCTTGATGTCGTGGAGGATCGCCCTGCGTCCCCGGTCGAAATCGGCCTGGGCAAACCCATGGATTTCGAGGCGGCGATCAACTAGGCGGGCCGACGACTGCAAGGCAAACTCAGCCGCGGGCTCGCTATCGGAAAGGACAACGGCCACGTCGATATCGCTTTCAGCATCGGGACTGCCGTACGCCCAGGAGCCGAACAGCCACACCTGGTGCACCGCTGGCAAACCCTTCACCTGGGCCGAGAAGGCGTGAACTACAGGAAGTACGCTGGATGCTTGGTGATGCGCAACCATAGTTCCTCACTCGAATCGACAACTCCGGCCAACGATTCCGTGTAGCGGCCGGTCAGGTAGTGGCCCGATAGCTCTTCCGCGAGCTTGAACTCTTCGGGGGAGAGCGCCACGGCAGCATCCTCGGCAAGTTGCACCAAGTCGTGGGAACGGCGGTGCGGCCGGTAGAGTGCTGCCAACACCTTCAGCGCCTTTTCCAACGACTGCTGGCAATAATGCACGGCATACAGATACCGACCGGAGTCGAACAAGAAGCGCATCACCTCGTGGTCGGCCGCTGCCAGCTCCCGGAGTGTGCTGCGGTCATCACTATAGTTCGTCAACGAATCCAAGAACCCAACCAAACCGGTTTGCCACGCGGGCATTTTCAGCCCGAACTCGCGATCTAGCTTGTCTTTCGACAGCACCGACCACGCGGGGCGCTGGGCCTTGGTGGGGTACTGGTCGGTGGTCAGGGCATTCACCGTCACAGCCTTGGTGGGTGGTACCAGCTCGCGCGCCTGGGCCTCGCGCAGAATGGCCAGGGCAAACTCGTGCCACGTGCACTGGCCCTCGCCGCTGGCGTGGTAGGTTCCCCACTGGCCCCCACCCTTTTGGATCAACGCGACGATGACGGCGGCAAGGTCAAGAGTCCACGTCGGGGCTCCCCATTGGTCGGCCACCACGCCCAGCGAGTCTTTGCTGTTCATCAGCCGGAGCATGGTGGTGATAAAATTCGGGCCGGCAACGCCGTACAGCCAGGCGGTGCGCAGAATGTAGTGGCGGGGGCAGCTGTCGCGGATGGCCCTTTCGCCATCGGCCTTGGTGACGCCGTAGATTCCTTGCGGTGCCACGGCATCGTCTTCGCGGTAGGGCACGGTGCCCTGCCCCGAGAACACGTAGTCGGTCGAGATATGCACCAGCGCCGCGCGGTGAGCGCTCGCCCAGCGCGCCAGGCACGCCGGCCCGTCGACGTTGAGCTTGCGGCACAGCTCGGGCTCGTCCTCGGCCTTGTCGACGGCGGTGTAGGCGGCGCAGTTGATCACCCAGTCGATGGCTTTGCCGACACCGAAGTTTTCGACAGCCTGGGGGTCGGTGAAGTCGACCTCGCGGTCGGTGCCCACCCAATCCAGCCCCGCAGCGCTGAACGCTCGACCCAAGTCTGTGCCCAGCATGCCGCGGGCTCCTACGAGCCAAATCATGAGTTACCCTTTTCCTTTGCCACAGCCGAAACCACCTTGGTCTCCAGTTCCGTCTGAAAAGCCCGAAAGCTCGGCATGTCGATCGAAAGCCCGCGGATTTTCCCCTCGCGGACGAGGTTTTCAACGTCTTCCTGTGTCCGACTCTCGAGAACGGACTGAAGTCGCTTTTTGAGGGAGTTCGGGCTTGCATCGTTGCCGGAAGCATCCTCGAGCGCACCACAGTGCTGGTACGCCGGGTCTTTGAGGGCGCACAGCAACCACGCTTCCGACTTTGGCTTGGGCAGCATAGGAACTCCGGAAGAATAGCCGGCGAGGCGAAATCCCGCCTTGATGGAGTCGAACTTATCCTGCCACTCGGTACGTGACGACGACTGCGTTCCGTCGCAATCACGAAAAAAGACGGCGACGGTCGTTTCGCCGGTCTCGTGCTCCACTTTTTGGGCCGCGTAACCAAGGAGTCGCGCCATAGGCGCGTGAAGGTGCGACTTGCGGCCTCGGAAGAACTTAGCCTGCCCTTTCGGTGGTTTGAACCTGGACAGCTGGCCTTCACCGATGAAACACGCTCGTGCTTCATCGGCGTATTCTTGGTCAAACCGTGGCGAATCGCCTGTCAACTCGACGACAAGCTGGTCGACAATTAATGCCATTGCGCCGGGGCGGTAGCGGAGCCCCGTGGGCGTCGGGTCGTTCTGTCCCAAGTCCGTCTTCCCTTCACCGGAAAGCACCAGTATCACAGGGATCCTTGGCTGGCGAAAAACTGTGCCGCCTCGGTAAGCGAAGTGTTCGCAAAGACCTCGCCAGGGCCCAAGAGGGAAAGGTCCTGCCTTGCACCGGGAAAATCAAAGAACCGCTGCACTTTAGTGTGTCCCGCAGAAGTTCGGTAAAGGTAAAACACCGACTCGCCTGCTTGAGCCTCGGTCAGCCAGTTGAGAATCATGGGGCTGTGGGTGGTGACGATGATCTGTTTTCCTGAAGCTGCGAGCTCGAGAAGCGCCGCAACAAGCTCGCCCGTGAGCTCGGCGTTGATTCCGTTTTCTATTTCATCGAGAAGAACGACCGGGTGGTCTGAGTAGGCTTGAGCCAAGATGGCGAGGATTCTTAGCATTCCATCGTTGAGGTGCCTGGCGTCGGTTTCAACGGCAACGAGCCCTTGCGTACCCCCATCAAACTTTTCAACTGCTGAAAGATTCTTCCAGCCCGCGCGAAGTCCCGTGGTTTCTACGGCCGAAAGCCTTGGATAGAACTGGTGGAGCTTCTGTTGGAGCCGACCTTTCTGCTCCGGGCTCAGGGCGTGCAAAAAACCAGAGAGCTTTTCACCGCCATAGCCAACGTCAGCCGATTCCTTGGACCTCCGCCGGATCAAATGGGGCGAAAGAAGCTCGAGCGATTTGAGGCCCCGCATGAACCGGACAAATCCTTCGATGGCTGGTGCCACTTGGGACAGGCTAACCAACGTGAGCACAGAACCTTCGTAAACCAAAGCGGAAACCGACAACTGGGTCGCCTTGTTGGCTTTTCGATCAAGGAAGGTCAACAGCCCTTCGGAGAGCTCGAACAGCGCGAGGCCGTCCCTTTTGAGCGATTCTGAGGTGCAGCGGCTCTGGGCCACATTATAAGAACCCGACCAGACAACGACACCACCTTGTTCACCCAAATCGATCTCGAGCGAGAAGGCAATGGTTTGGAGCTTGCTGAACTTGCTTTTTAGCTCCGAGGCTTTCCAGTCTCTAGTCACCAGCCAAGCCTTCATCTGTCCGCGGGTCAGCTGAGCCAGAAAGTCAAAGGCCTGCAATAGGGCCGTCTTGCCTGCGCCATTGAGTCCCGTGAGGCACACAAAGGATGGCAGCGAGCCGGGGTACTTTGGCAGCTCAAAACCGACCAGAGATTTGAAGTTGTCGATGGCCATTCGTCGGATCAATGCGCGCCCTTCAACTCGGGGCGTTCAAGGAACGGCAGCGCGGCCTCCTTGTCCGAAACGGAAACCTCGAGCCCCGCCAAGGGCCAGGCAATGCCGAGGGTCGGGTCGTCCCACCTTACCCCGCCTTCGCTGGCCTTGTTGTATTCGGCAGTGCACTTGTACACAAACTCCGCCGTCTCGCTGAGAGTGACAAACCCGTGGCCAAAACCCGCGGGAATATAGAACTGAGTCCGGTTCTCAGCACTGAGCTCCAGCCCAAACCATCGGCCAAACGTGGGGCTTTCCGGGCGAAGATCGACCGCTACATCCCACACGCACCCCTGGATCACGCGGACCAGCTTGCCCTGCACAAACGGCGGGTTCTGAAAATGCAAACCCCGGAGCACACCCTGGGTGCTGACGCTGTGGTTGTCTTGCACGAAGGCGTCGGCGACCCCGTTGGACGCGTACTCGGTTTGCTTGTACGTCTCGAAAAAACTGCCCCGTCCGTCGGGGAAAACGCGCGGCTGGATGATCACCAAGCCCGCAAGCGGTCCGGGCGTAAACGAAGCGGGCATTCTATTGGGTGTCGTGAGCAACCCGGAACAGGTACTCACCGTAGGTGGATTTTTTGAGCGCTTCGGCCAACTTGAGGAACTGCGCACGGTCGATAAAGCCCTGGCGGTAGGCGATCTCTTCAATGCACGCAATCTTCAGCCCTTGGCGGTCCTCGATGGCCTTCACAAAGTTGGTGGCGTCGACCAGGCTTTCGTGGGTACCGGTGTCGAGCCAAGCAAAACCCCGGCCCATCAGTTCCACCTGCAGCGCACCTCGCCGCAGGTACTCGCGGTTCACGTCGGTGATCTCGTACTCGCCCCGGGCCGAGGGCTTCAGGTTGGTGGCGATGTCGACCACCTGGTTGTCGTAGAAGTACAGCCCGACCACCGCAAAGTTGCTCTTGGGCTGGGTGGGCTTCTCTTCGATCGACAGCACCTTGCCCGTCTTGTCGAACTCGGCCACGCCGTAACGTTGCGGGTCGGCCACTTGATAGCCAAACACGGTGGAGCCGCTCTTCTGAGCCTTGGCGTTGGCCAGCAACTTCGAAAAGTCGTGACCAAAGAAAATGTTGTCGCCGGGCACCAAGCACACCGAATCGTTGCCAATGAATTCCTTGCCCAACACAAAAGCCTGCGCCAGGCCGTTGGGCACGTCTTGCACCTTATACTGCAACTTGAGGCCCAAGTCGGAGCCATCGCCTAGCAGGTCGCGGAAGCGGGGCGTGTCGGCGGGCGTGCTGATCACCAGAATCTCTTGGATTCCCGCCAGCATGAGCGTGCTCAGAGGGTAATAGATCATGGGTTTGTCGTACACCGGCAAGAGCTGTTTGCAAACCACACGGGTCGCAGGGAACAACCGGGTGCCGGCTCCGCCGGCAAGAATGATGCCTTTCATTGGGGTTCCTTCTCCTAGATGACCACAATCGTCGCTTGCATATCGAGGCGAAAGCCATGTTGCCGATAGAAGTTCCGGTTGGTCTCGTGATCAATTTCAACGAAAGCGGGCTTTCGCTTGTTGCACGCAAAAGCCTTTTTGCGCTTGTAGGGCCTCAGATCATGGTGCTGCTTAAGGAACTCAATGGTCGAAACGAGCTGCTCGATCGCGAGGCTCTGCCACGGCGGATCCTTGTCCTTCAGTTCGACAAGGTAGAGCAGCCCGGGCACGGTTAGCATGCCATCGCAACGTCCCCGCTCTTGGTACTCACCGTCGCGGATGACGCACTTATCGATGGCGGTGAATTCAACGGCATTCCCTGAGGGGTTTTTGACGGTGGCGATCCATCGTTCAGGAACCGAAGAATCAACGTACGCGACACCACCATGCCTGTCATCGCAAAGCCCAAAAACCGGCGCCAAATGCGGTCCCGTTTGGCAAGCCGCCTGGAAAAAGTCCATGCTAAAGCTCACCTTCGATTTCCAGGAGCTCATCAAACCGCCGATTACCCTCCCGCAAGGAGTCGTTCAGGTAATTCCTTTCGCTCGGAAAGCCATCGCTCGATTCGAGGCGTCGGATTGTTCCGGCATCCTCATCCAGCTGGTAAATCGAAACCTGGCTTCCATCAACCAAAGCCCCACGCGACACAACGCCGTCAAGCCGGTTGAGCAGGGTTTTGTCGCCAGGGCGTACAGATTCGATCTTCCTGGAGAGCTCTTGCCCCTGCACTGCGATACTGAGGAAATTGACGATGTAAGGACTGTGAGAAGTCATCACCAGCCGGTTGTGTTTTGTCTGGTTGTTGAACTCTAGCAGACACTGCAGAACCGCCCACTGAGACGAAGGGAAAAGGTTCTGTTCGGGCTCTTCGACAATGTTGACAAACGCTGTTTTGTTAAACCGGGAGGACAACACCGAGATCGCGGCGCGTTTCTGCTCTTCGGTCAACGATTCGTTCGAAAAGATGCTCGCAACCCCGGCCTTGAACCGCTCCAGTTCGTCGGCGCTCATGGTATCGTTGACCGCTTCAGCGTGTTGTTGCACGGTATCGGCGAGGTGCTTTGATACCAAGTAGAGCGGGACAAACGACTGGAAACCACTCGAAGCGTCGGTCAATCGCAATTTGTAGCCGGGGGCCCGGACATTCAGAAGGTCGTTGAGTTTGTCGTACTCGAGTTCCGCGCCGTTGATCGGCAGGTTAACCGCGTTCCTGATGCTAAGCTTCGCGTTTTCAAACTCAGTGACGAATTCCTTGAGGGCATCGGATACGAGCTTAAGCCCCTGAGGATTTCTGACATAGGCAAGGAAGTTGCGTTCTGCTGGCACGTACAGCACCTGAGGCAGGTGGTAGGAGCCCGATGTCCGCTCACTGATTGTCATTTGGCCTTGAGCGTAGTGAATGGCATAGGCATCACCCTCGTACTCGATGGTGGCTTTGTCGGTGCCGTCCAGCTCAAGAAAGTTCTCAAGTCGATGGTATTTCAAAAACTGCGTTCTGAGTCGATTCTTTCGCCCGAACCAACGTTGGTCGTAGTCTCCCCTTACAAGGGCTTTTTCGATCCACGAAAAAGTCGAGAACAACTTGGCGACGGTGCTTTTTCCTGAGCCTTGGTTGCCGACGAAAAGCATGACACGGGAGAAATCGATCCATCCGTCGTTTTCTAGCAGTCCCCCCCGAATGGGGCCGAAGTTCACGACACGAAGTCTAGGCATTCGAACTCCCGCTGGACTGCAATCTTGAAGACACTTCTTTGACACTCTGACTGGCACCCCGGCGAGCTACCAGCAAGCCATGGGGCGAGTCGACCACCAGCAGGTCGGTCACGCCCACCAGCGCCACCTGGCGGCCACTGGTCACCACCAGGTTGCCCGACGATTCGACAAAGACCGGCTCGCCAGCACCCAGCACCCGGTTGCCATCGGTGCGCGGCACCACTTCGTCGTACAGCGCGTCGAAGCTCCCCAGGTCGCTCCACCCAGGGTCGCTGGCCACCACTTTGGCCAAGGCGGTCTTTTCCATCACGGCGTAGTCGATCGAGATGGCGGGGATTGCCATCATGGCCTCGCGCGTCACGCTGGTTACGGCGGCACAGGTGCGGTACACTTCGGGCGAATGCTTTTGCAGTTCGGCCAAGAACACCCCGGCGCGGAACACAAACATGCCGCTGTTCCAAAAGTGCTTGCCGCTGCGCAGGTACCCCTCGGCGGTGGCCTGGTCGGGCTTTTCGCGGAAGCTGACCACGTCTTCGCCCCGGGCCTCGATGTACCCAAATCCAGTTTCGGCGTACGTGGGTGCGATGCCAAAGGTCACCAGATAACCTTGGGCGGCCAACTCGCCCGCGCGTTTCACGGCGCGCTCATAGTCGGCAGGCTTGGTCATCAGGTGGTCGCTGGGGGTGACCAACACCAGCTCGTCGGCCTTGCCCGTCGCCACCAAAGCCATACATGCCAGCGCGATGGCCGGAGCGGTGTTGCGGCCCACGGGCTCGACCAGACTGCCAAACTTGGTGACGCCGCACTTGGCCAGCTGGGCTGTCGCCAGCCCCATCTGCAGCTGGTTGCTGGCCACGTAAAAGTGGTCGGCCAGCGCCTTATTGCGGTCCACCGTCATCTCAAAAAGGCTGCGCCCCGCAAACAAGGGGTAAAACTGCTTGGGCATCTCAGGCCGGCTCAGCGGCCACAGGCGGGTGCCAGAGCCACCGCACAGGATAAGGTTGGTCATTTGGTCATACCTTTCTCATAAACCACGATGCCGACGCGTTCGATGTGTTCCCTGAGGGCCGGGTTGTCGACGGTTTCAAAGTCGACGAGATCAAACTGATACGGTAAGCACCCTTCTTGGTTGAGCAGAACACTCAGGTCGACCAGCGCGCTCCGGTCGAGTGCCTTGCCCCACAAGGCCAGATCGACGTCGCTGCCCCGTTTGGCGGTTCCTTTGGCCCGGCTGCCGAACAACACGGCTTTTTCGACTTGCGGTACCTGCAGAAAGGCCTGGTTGACGTCGGAAAGGTCGAGCTCGCTGAGGCCGGGAATGTTCATGCCTTTTTTGCTGCCATGGTGTTGAGGAGTTCCTGAAAAAGAGGAAAGTACGAGTCGCGAACCAAGTCGACCACCCGGTCGGCGACAGCTTCGTTGTACGTGTGCGAGGTCAGGTTCCGGTCTTCCAGTCCCTTGAGCCATTGGCGGCCGTCGGCAATCAAACCGACTTCGAAGGCTTTTTTGACGGCCGCCCGCGGTGTGCCAACGTCGGCGATCCCCTGGTGCTCCAAGTAGTCCTTGAGCACGTTCCAACCCAGCTCAAAGGACATTTCGAAGAACTGAATCAGCCCGGCCCTTTGGTACACGTCGAGCTCTGGTTTGTCGAGAACCTTACCGAGGGTGCCAACGGCTTTTTCGAAGTTTTCCAGGCGCTGAAGCCAGCGGACGTCGGACTCCATCAATTGGTATCCCTATTACTTGCTTGCCGCTTGTTTCGCGAGAACGGTCATTTTGCGTTGCACTTCTTCCCAGGTCCAGCCGTTGAGGTACAGCGGGTCTGCGGTTCCCCGGGTGTCGTCAAAGTACCCCAAACTCCGAATGGCCGCGAACAGCAGACTGTTGCCGTACTTAAGCTCGAAGTTGCGGAGCGACTGGCTCAGCACGAGGCCGTTTTCGTGCAGAAAAAGCAGATCCGAGAAGTCCTTCTTGGAGCCTCGGCCGATGACGGCATTGATTTTCATCGCCGACACGTCTTGCAGGGACGCCATCCGGATTCCGTCGAGGGTTTCGTGCGGTTCCAACCAGGCCTGCGGATGTTTGACGAAGTCGACTTTGACGCCGTCAAGATTGGCGAAAACTCCGGGACCGCTGACGCTGGTGATGCTGATTCCCGGAAAAGAGGCTTCGAGTATGTCGCGCAGCCGTTGCGGGTCGAAACCCGGGTGGCAGAACAGGTCGATGTCGTCAGACTCGCGGTACCCGTAGCGGAGCCCGAGGGATGTGTCGTCAACGAGGACGAACTCGGCCAGCTCGTTGTGGCTCATGAACGTTCTCAAGAGGGCCAAAAGTGCCGGCTTGACGCTATGGTGCGAGATCATCCTTGTCCAGAAACATCTTCACAAAGTTCAGCTCCCGGGGGGGAACACGGAGCCGCGGCAGCATGCCGAGCATCTCGGCCTTCGAGACGTTGGCAGCCACCAGCGACCAGTCCTGCCAGGTTCCGCGCTCGAGCACGCGCTCGAGGATCGTTTTGAGGTGCTGCTGGGCGTCCAGGGTAGCTCGGTCAGCGTCCCAAAAAAGCGTTGGGCTGAGTTCGCTGACCCAAGTTTGCTGCTGGGCGTTCACCCCACGGCCTCGGGCACCAGCTTGGCTTCCATGTAGCTCATCACATTCGGTTCGGCGGCTTCGTCTTCGCCGTGCACCACAAACCAACCCTCGCGGTTAGCGTTGTGCGCAAAGCCGAGCCCGTGTTTACCGCACAGAAACTCGAGCACAAAGTCGAGCTCGCTGCTGCCGCGCAGTTCGAGCCCGGGGTAGCCGTCGCGCTTTACCTGGTTCACCAAGCCCTCGAGCTGCACGCGGCAGTCGGCCACGCTGCGGATGGTGCGCTTGAGCGTGCGCAGGCTGCGTCGGCTGAGCTCGGTGAGCCCTTCGGGGGTGAGCACGTACTGCACGTTGCGCGCGTTGCCTTTGCGGATGAGCATCCAGCCTTTTTCGGCGAGCTGCTTGAGCAGCAGGTTGGTCATGCCCAGCGACAGGCCCACGGCTTCGGCCATGTCGCGCTGGGCAGCGTCGGGGCGGGTTTTGAGGAGCTCAAGGAGCGAAATATGTTTGTCGGGCGGGGGGGTATTCATGGCACGGTGTGACGAGTCCTTCCCGGGGGAAGGGATTTTTTGAAAACGTTCCGTTTGCCCCGTGTGCGCCGCCGTAACGAACTGCACCCGGTGGGGTGGCAAGGGTCGTGTGTTCAATCATTGAACACTATACCGCAGTCCGGCGGTTTGTAAAGGGGAAACTACTCCACCACGGTGCGGGCTGGCGAGTTAGCGCCACTTCGGTCGACGTCTTGCCTGGTCATGACCTAGGTCGGCTGCGCGCCCAGCTTGTCGCGGATGGTGCCCCAAAAGTGCCGCAGGTACACCAGCACCACCAGCAGGAACAGCCCTCCCACAAACGCCAACCCGGCGGTTTTGAACGCCTCGCTGGAACTCGAGACAATGCCATATTCCACAATGGTGGTTTGCAGCGAAATGGCGCTGATCTGGTCGCGCAGGGTGCGCTCCAGGTTATCGCGTTCGCTGGCGATGTAGGCCTTGAGCTGGGTCGGCGACAAGTCTGTCTGGGTCTCGGTGAAGTTGAATTCGGCGATGGTGCGCTCGTAGGCTTGCGACACGCGGGCCGTCAGGCCGGTTTGCAGGTCGGGCATGTCGAGGGTCTTGTCGCGCAGGTGCTTGAGCAGTTCGGGCACTGGGTCGGCTAGATCGGGAATGGCGCGGTAGAAGTGCTGGATGACTCGCTGCAGGGCGAGGTCGTCGAGTGACTCCTTGAGCCCCTTGCGCGCGAGTTCGGCGTCCATGATCTGCGTTTCGACGGGCACCACCTTGTCGTTGAGCGTCAGGTTCGACCGGATGAGCGACGGGTAGGTGGCCTGGAAGCCCTTGAGCAGCACCAGCTTGTCTTCGATTTTCTGCAGGCCGCGGATCAGGTCGACCACATTGAGCTTGGCCGCCGGGCCGGGACTCGCCACTTCCGCCAACTTGCCGCGGATGGCATCGTTCGCAGCCTTGAAGGTCTGTTCTTTGACCAGAAAGTCTTGCAAGGCCAAGGGTGTTCCGGCTGTCGCGCTGACGGTCAGTGAGTCAACTTCGGTTTGCACCAGTTTGCCGCCTTCGTAATAGCCGGCAAAGCTGTCGTGGCCGGTGGGGTATCGGGGGTCTTTGTCGCCCGAGCGATACGAAAGGCCCAAGGTGCCCAGTCCGGGCCACTGAAACCCGAGCAAACCCTGAAAGTCGTCGTAGGCCATACCGACGGCCAGATTCACCTTGTACTGGGTGCCGGCCGTGGTTCGCTGATACCAGCTAGAAGCCAGCGCGCCC